>Ga0210057_1003947_pt1 | contig 20079 bp, 17 predicted proteins | sample CryGeyCG2114_010_2_FD_183968 | JGI IMG/M metagenome (GOLD analysis project Ga0210057, IMG submission 183968) | Groundwater microbial communities from aquifer - Crystal Geyser CG10_big_fil_rev_8/21/14_0.10 (SPAdes) (version 2) | ecosystem: Environmental > Aquatic > Deep subsurface > Groundwater ...
ACCCACTGCGATAGATCAATGATAAAATCGGTATTGTTTTTAATTTCCAGCCACTCGTCAAAAGTGGAGGCTTGTGTCCCCATCCATGCCACTTCGTTAATGGCGAGAGGAATAGTGGCGATAGAAGCGGTTTGAGTAGAAGTGGCGCTTGTCGTGGCATTTGAAATTGCCGAAATAGAAAAGTTATAATCGGAGAAATCGGAGATGTTGGCGGTGAAAGATAAATCTATCGTAGTGGCGTATTCCCCATTTTTGCTTATGGCGTAATGATCGGCTCCGGAAACCGCTGTCCAAGAAAAATTTACCGTCGTGGTGGCGAGAAGACAGCCATCGGTAGCTAAAGAGTAATCGCATTGGGAAACACTAAGGATTGGCGCGGAAAGAGAAACTGTTTCTTGCTCATCCTCTTCTTCCTGATCTTCTCCTTGCTCGGATTCAGAGACAAGAGAAACTTTTGGCGCCGCACCGCCGCCGAAACCAGAGTATGGAAGACCTAGAAAAATAATGCGAGGCTGATTGTCAGCCTCGCTCTTGTCAAAATCTCCTAAGGAGCGAGAGGCACTAGAATCGGCGCGTCTCACAGTATCAGTCTCATCAGTCGATTCACTCTTTACAAGGTTCAATGCCGTTTGATTTTTCTCACTCTCGCTATTTTTCTTTTTCTTATCCTCTTCCATTAGCGCCATGGTTTGCTTTTTAATATCTTCAAGAGAAGCTTGAATTTGAGTGATTGAAGCGGAAAAACTCAAATTTGAGGAAGACTCCGCCGTCTCGGAAACCACTGTATCAAAAACCGCCAGATCAACGACTTCGCCTACCTCATTGTCAAGGTTCAACCTTGACAATGAGGTAGCGGCCTCCATCGCCGCAGCCAAACCATCGCCACCTTCCGGCGAGTGACTCGCCTCAAGAGAAAAAATATCGGTAATCTTGCCAGTCAAGCTTGACGCGACACTTGCAATCTTACTCGCGCCGGCAGAAATATTTTCTTTAACGGAGCTATAAGAATCTTTAGCAAAGGCAAAAGCTTTGGCCCCTTCTCCCACAGCAGACACTCCGCCAATGTAGCCGTTTAAAGTAACAATTTCCTTAATAACTCCATTTTCTTTAACAAAAATTTCCGGTACCGGTTTTTGACCGGCTATTATTGCCTCCGCTTCTTGATGAAATAACTCTATTAAACCTGCTCCGTTTATAATGGCTTCGCGAGAAAGGCGGGAGAAATAATTTTTCATTAAAAACCTCTCTTTTTCTTCTTCAAGTAAAGTATAAATTTTATCTACATTAAATTTATCTTTTTTTAAATTAACAATTTTAACCAGTTTAAACTCTTCCCCATTTTTATCTATTCCATAACCAAAAATTTCATCTTCTCTTATTATTTTAGGATTGGCATATTTAGGATCGTTTATGGTGTCTTTGCTAAAGAAATATCCGTTGGAATAATTGGCCAAAGCGTAAAAGTAATTATCCACCTCACCTCTTTGGATAGGAGTCATGCCTTTGACTGCCAGCTCGTCAGCCACCTTAAAATTCTCTCTGGTAAAATCCTTGGCGTATTCCTCCAGCGGACTGCCATAATCGCCGGTAATCGTTCTGGCCTCATGAGCGTGCGGGTCGTCTCTGGTGTGGTCCGGCACGGCCATATCCTCCATCAAGTGCAAGGTATGACCGAGAGTCACATACGCTTCTTTTTTATTGCCGTTTGCGTATTCATAAAGCGCTTTCTCCCAAGTGCGATTACCAAGGTAGTTGTGATATTCCGCTTGCAATTCTTGATTATGCAGCCAGTCCGGTGCGGGCACGGGAGCGGTAAAAGACAGGAAGTTTTCCGCCAAGTAGCGCATCAACCAAGCCGGCACCCGGCCGGTGTTTTCTCCCGTCCAGCCGGTTTTATGTATTGGATCATAAAAGTGGTTCACCCATCTTGGCGGCGTGTCTTCCGAGACAACGCCGGATATAATCCACTCTTTTTCCTCAGCGCTTAACTTATCTTCGGAGAAGATGTTATAGAAATCCACAATTTCATCCGTAATGGCCGGATGAGTGGTGAGATCATCAAAGGCCAGCGCCGACGCGCCGGTTAAGAAAAATCCCACCAATACAAGCGGGACAGTGATTTTACTAAAATCAAATTTCATTTATCTTCCAATTACCTGATGGGTATTTTATAAAACTAACTAATATCGGGTCGCTAACAATAAAAATTCCATCATTATCAATATCACTTAATTTTTCATTTTTAATTCTATCTAAAACACCTAGCAATAATACTAAAACCTTGTTAATATTTTCTTTTGGTGATTCATACAAACTCCTCAACTCCTCCCCCTGCTTCTCCGCCACAAAATATTTACTGGCCAGCTCATAATCGCCGGCTTCCACGGCCGCAATAAACATTTCCAAAGTCTCTTGTGGAGTGTTACCGCCAATGGTGTCTTTTGCCAATTCTTTTTCTCTGTCTTCCACCATTTTATCAATCTTAGTCATATTTCTCTCAAACTTAGTATTATCTCGCCACTCCAAAAAACTCATCACGCCAATAAGTACCGCCCAAATAGCAAAAAAAATCCCCACTCCATAAATTATTTTTCTTCTCGTCCTCATCATCAAAATTTTATCACACCAAATTTTCTAAAACAACCCCGCCCCCCCCACCATCAAGGCGCCGCCTTGATGGTGGGGGGTAACTTTTCTAGCTTTCGCCGGGCTGGAAAATCTCCTTTAACGCCCAAGGAGCCACAAATTCTTGGATTGCTGAAATTGGAATGTCTCCGAATATAGAAAAAGGGCCTTTATCTTCATTGCTATAATCAACCCCGATGCAAGAGGCCGAGAGAGCTTCCTGTTTCGGAGCAAACATCAAATCACAGCTTGGTTCTCCGTCATATTTAGAAAGCAGCAGCGGTTTCATTATCCTTATCGCTTCCGCCCAAGCCAAATCATCGCGAAACAGTTCATTTCCTTCTCTCATCATTTCGCCCTTTTCAAGGTCAAAAATAAGATATGTTCGCTTGGGATCGCCGGCCTTACTGCCAGAAAAATGGTCTGATGATGTAAAAGCCAGGGAAATCAGCCTCGGAGACATAAGCAATATTTCCGTATCTATATTGAGAGTGCTTGCTTCCCCGTTATCATCGGCGGCGGTTTTGACACCCCGAATAAAAATATCCTTCAACGCTCCGATATATCCAGCAACATCCCCATTAATTTTTTCGGACAAGGAATCATTGGTGTAAATAGCCACCTCGGGAATCCTTAAACTTATTAAGAACTTTTTTGGTTCCTCCTCTATGGTAATTTTTTGCCATTTTATGACTGGCTGACTTAATTGCTTTACCACCTGAGAAACCTCTTCTTCTTTATTCCAACACAGGGTAAATGCTAAAAATGAAATCGCGATAATTATCCCAAAAATCACTGCGATGGCTTTTGAAAAAAATTTTCCAGACATAAAAATATCAATCAATCACCTTCAAAACACCAACGCTTCTATTATCTCCTTTGCGCGCTTTGATAAGAATGCTGTATATTTCCATCCACCGCTCAGTTTCTGCAATAGAGATGCAGCCCGCAGAAACCAACCCGGGATGTAGATATCTTGAGTCATCATGACCTATTCTAAACCAAACCGTTCCTTTCTTGGCTTCTGAATATCTTAAACCGCCACCATGAGGATAATCAGGTATTTCAATGTCATATACACCTTTATCCCAAGGATTTTTCGGATCATCAGCCGCTTTATAATTTATTCCATTAAGAGTCAGAATCTTTCTAGAAATAGAGTATGTGGCTTGAGCCATTGGCCCATGCTGAACATCGGAGATAAGATATGACGAACCATCATTTTTCAATGTTACCGACCATAATTCACCCATATTTACTCCCTCAGTCAACATGAAATATTCACGTCCACCCTTTTTATACCTTAAAATCAATTTGAGATATTCCGGTAATGACGTATTGCCATCCTTATTATTCAATGTCAAAAACCAGCCATCCTTCGTATCTGGGATATATCTCTCGACATCTCCGATTATCGCTTCAAATTCAAGTTCAAAAATGGCTTTCCTGCCGCCCCAAAATAATTTACTAAGCAGCGAGCGGCTTTCCATTACCTCTACATTAAATCTTAATATTTGCGACTTCTCCGAGACAACATCGATTTTAATGCTGCTTTTCAGAGATCCGGTATCGCTAAACAATAAATCTTTTTCAATGACATTTATGGCAAGATCTGATTGCAACACATCTTGAACTGTTTCTAATCTTAAAATTTCTTGATCAATACTTTTTGTTTCTCCCGCTTTAATTCTTTTATCAACTCGGAAAAATTTTCCAAAGGCTTCAACCTCAACCCTAATATCGCGCCCAACAGAATTACCGGCGTATTTTATTTTTGTAAAATTTAGTTGAATTGATTTGATCATAATATTTTTTATTTATTCCATCATACCAAATTTTCTAAAACAACCCCGCCTAAACTTTAATATTATACCACGCCAACTGTCCAAATATGCCATCCAAGAGTTACCCTTGGATGGCGGGGTGTGGATAACTTTTCTAGCTTTTTCTACTGGAAAGATAACCAATCATCTATCATGGTGCTAAAGTCTTGTTGAGTTAAAAAATACTCAGGAAAAGACTCCTTGTTAATAATCTTTCCCTCCGGCCTGTTACCGTTTTCGCTATAATCAAAATAACTTGAATAAGAATACTCGTTCAAAAAAGAACTAGCTGTGTTTTTATTTTTAATGCCACTTTCTTTCCATTCCGGCTCTATTAGTTTAACTGGATTTAAATGAATATAGGCAAAAAGATATTTTAAATACTCATCATTATCCGCATGAGTTGACTTAAAAACCCCTTGGAATAAAGCCCCTGTCCTATTATATCTCTTATTAAAATACATTGAGTATCCTGTAGCCAGCTTGCCCATAAATTTACTGATGCCTTTTTCTTTTTTCTCTTTAACAAGAAGATGGAAATGGTTAGGCATCAAACAATAAGCTCCAATATCAATAAGAGAGTCTTTTTTATTTATGTTTAATATCTTCATCAAGGACTCCCCTTGATTTATGATGTTACTTATGTGCACAACATCAACATTGTTGGAAATATAAAGCAAAACAAGAAACCTTAAATAATCGGCTTTGTCTAAAAAAATATCTCTTTTCTCTGTGCCACGATTGTAAATATGATAAAACTCGTCAACAGAAAAAGACAACTTTCTACTCATGAGTTATATTTTATATCATCAAGCCCCCACCATCAAGGCGGCGCCTTGATGGTGGGGGTGTGGATAACTTTTCTGGCTTTTTTTCTTGGTCTTAGTAGTAGAGATTTAGGAGATTTTGGAGGTCTTGGGATGTGTCTGGGTTGGCGGCGATGCCTTGTTCTAGAAGAGCTTTGGCTTTGGCTTCGTCTTTGAGAACATTTCTATAGAAATCATAGAAATTGCGGTATATGAAGATCATGTTTTTACCATTTTCTATCGCCTTTTTATAACTCGCTTCCGCTTTGGTGTTGTCTTTAAGATAATAAGCGTAAAGTTCTCCCAGATTATTGTATGATACATAATTATTAGGACTTATTTTACCCACGTAATTCCACACATCCGCCGCGCCTTGATAATCGCCTATTATTTTCCAATATATCCCAAGCACCAGCCAGTTTTCCACATTTTCCGGATTTTCTCTGAGGCTGGACGAGAGTTCGCTGATCTTTTCCATAGCTCTTTTTGCCGAGCCTTGGTCTATGCTACTTATAGGTTGCGCGACTCTATCTAAGAGAGCGGCACCTTCGCTATCAAGCTTTTTTTCTTCCTCTATTTTTATGGAATTAACTTTAAAATCACCATCGCCTTCAATGGCTAAATTTGACCCTTCTATAGTCTTAATGGTGGAAGAGGCGGATTCTATATCTTCGGCAGCATTCTCCTTTGAGTTTAAAGCTAAATCCGAACCGGGCTTAGTAAAAATATCTTTGGATATAAAATAACTTACTCCGCCGACCATAAGCAAGATAAAAATTATAAAAATCAGTTTGTTTTTATTCATAGTACTTACATATTAAATAATTCCTTATCCTGCGTCAAACCTCGTCATCAAGACCATCAAGGGGAGTCCTTGATGGTGGGGAGTTTTCATTCATTCTTAGTATGTCCGTATCCAAGGACTGTCCTTGGATACTTGATGGTGGGTAAGAAGTAGAAAATACAAAAACCCCCAATCTCTTTCGAGAAAGGGGGTTTTTGCTAACCTCCCGCAATCAGCTTTTTAGCCGATTATGGGACACAAGATGGTTAGATTACTTAGACTTGGTGTAGCTGATACCTCCTGACGGAAGCGACGTTACATTGTAGCCGTTTATCCAATCGTAGTCATTTATTGAGGCCGTTGTTGTGGTGGCTCTTGGTGACCAGATGAAGTTATTGGCTGCTGTAGCCGCTGCCTCAATATTTACGTAGTTATCAACTAATCCAGCCAAGGAAGGATAAGCGTTGTCACCCTTGAGGGTTACCGTCAAAGAATCTCCTGAAGAAACTCCCGTTATGGTAGCCACTACCTTGAAGTATCTCGTAGCGCCGGCTGGAATCTCTATTGTCGTAGAAGCGGTGCTAATTTGAGGATAAATTTCAAGGTCGGTTGAAGCTGAAGCCCAGTTGGCTTCCAAATCAACATCGGTGTTCATAAGCTTGCCTCCAGAGTTTATTCCGGAAATCGGTCCGGTAAACGAACCGTTGCTGTAACTGTCATAAGCGTAAACATTCAAGCTATCTGCCGTTACGCCAGTGGTGGCAATGTTGAAGGAAAGTTTATACAAGGACATCTTGCCGGCGCTGTCAGCAGTGATGCTGAAACCCATGATAGTCTCATCTGTCGTACCGGACAAAGATGATTCTATACCGGAAAGTCTCACTACCGTCGGGAATGTTTTAAACATTCTTACGCCGGAGAAAGAAGTGGCTCCTGAAGTTGAAGTAATAGTCGTACCGCTAGAAGATCCTCTGCCTTGCGCATTGCCTGCTCCAATGTAGTCAACAGCAATGAGCGCGCCTTGAGTACCCACTTGGCTTGTGCCAATGGCGGCTAAATCAGCCTTAACTGTCATACTCTTTGTCTCATCTTTACCAATGATGAACTTTGAAGTTCCATCAGTGTTGGTAAGTATGGTTGATGTGCCTGTGCTACCCGTAAGGATAAGCGTGCCAACTTGCGTTGAACCATCCCACAAAGTTACCTGAGATAAATCAGAAACTGAGGAAGAGGCTGTGTTGGTAAGCGTAAGTCCTAGATAGGTAAGTTCAATGGCTTCGTTTGCTGAAGTAAAGTCAATTACTCCAAGCGTAACCGTTGAACCTGAAGCAGCTACGGCGTTCGCGGCCGGACTCTGTGATGTGTTTTCCGTTACAGTAAGCGTGCCATTCGCTGTAAGCGCCATAGCCTGACCGGTTGAGTCGTTCTCAGTAAGAGAAGCGCTCTGGCCTGAAGTTACACCAGTAACTGTCGGAGTAGCACCGTCATCGTAACCCCAAGCGTAAGTACCGGTAGCTCCGGCAACAATATTACACTTGAGAGAAATGGTTTTCGCGGTGCCTTTTGATATAGTAAGCGGATTGTCAAGCGTGAAGGTCGTGGAAGAAGCTGAGGATGAAGTCGGGCTAAGCACATTTGAACCGGTGTTCAATGCTGTTGAGCCGTCGTATAGAACACAATTGTTCAAGTTCGTGGCGGTATTACCGAATTTCTCATACGCGAATGGGAATGAATTGATTTTTACATTTTCTCCTGATGCCGTAGCGTCAAAAATGTAGTTGGCAAAAGTGAATCCTTGCGCTCCGGCAACCACTGTTTGAGCGGCTGGATTGGTAGAAACGCTGATGGCCAAAGCCGCAGCCTTAACCGTCATCGTATTTCCGGTTACAACAGCTGATGAAGGTGTGATTGAATTGCCTGTTGTCTGGCCAGTAACGCTGGTGAAGTCGGATGAAGGGGTAGTGGAAGCAACAACTGTTTGGTTGTTGGCAAAATCCGTACCCAATTTTCCTTTAAGTGTGTACACTCCCTTTCCTATCGGGAAAGTTACAGTGTCGGTAAAGGTTACTGTACCGTACACGGCGGCTCCTGAACCGTCGGCCGGACCGGCTACTATGTTGCCGTTTGAATCAAACAAAGCGATGTTTGTGATATCTTCAACTTGGCCGGCAGTGCTGGTAATCTGGAAGTTGTAAACCTGCTGCGCTACCGATATGGCTTCTCCTTTAGCTTCTATCTCAAAACCTCCGAGCGTTACGTCAGATACGTTCTCGGCAATATTTTGAGCGGATACCGAAGTGGCCTTGGTTATTGTAAGCGAGCCTGTTGAAACCGTAGCTTGGTAAGCGTCAAACCATGGGTTGGCGCTTGAGAAGGCGCCAGTGTCATCCGTAGGATCTGTAGCTCCATTGGCCGGCGTTATGCCATAACCATACGTCTCTCCCGTTACGTTTACATCTGTTCTCTTGTAGATATCAAAATCTATCGTTCTGCCCGAACCGCTTACAATGTCTCCTTTGATAGACATTTCAATGCTTCCTCCTTTGTCTACTACGATACCGCTACCGAAAGTGGAAGTGTAGTATTTGCCGTCTGAGGAAACTGTTGTGTCGTAAGCAACACCGTCTATGTATGTCTTTACGTTCTCAATGTCGGAAGTGGCGGCTGAACCTGATTGATTCCATCTTATGGAATTGAATCTTACTTTCTCGGCTGAACCAGTTGTGAATTTAACTGAAGAGAAAGTGTATCCGGTGGTGCCTACCTCTTTGTTCTGACCTGATCCCGGGTCTATTGAACCCACGGCCAATGTCGGAACCGAACCGATTGAAAGCGAGCTATTTATGGTATGAACCGCTCCGGTAATCGGAAGCGTGCCTGATACCGTGGCTGAAGTGTTGATGCCATTTATAGTAAGGGCTACAATCTGTCCGGCTCTGGTGCTGTTGTCAGCTGCCATGTTTCCGGCGATTGTCATAGTTTTTGAAGTGCCGGCTTTTACCGTAAAGGTATCTCCTACCGTAGCTTGGTGGTTTGAGTTCAAAGTTTTCTCCAAACCAAGCTGTGTGCCATCTTCATCCAAAAGCACTATGCCGGAAAAGTTTGAATCGCTTCCTAAATTAGTCCTTTCTATATTGATGCCGGTTACGGTTACATCATCGGCTCCCGCCGTGAGGGTAACTTTCGTAAACGGAACTCTTGCCGCGAGGTTCGGAGCCAATGTGGCTACCGGTTGCGTCGGGCTGGCTACCGTTAAGCCTGTGCCTGTCGGGGTGGTGGTTGTCTCACCTCCTGTCGTAGTTGTGCCTTCACAAGACAAACCGGTAGTAGAGCTGAACTTATCTCCTTCTTTACAACCCTCTACCGTAGTTGTAGTCGTGGTTTCTACCACTGAAGCCACCAACGAATTGTACTTGGCTTGCGAAAGCGAGCCGAAGTATCCTACCGCCGGTGATACGCCATTGGCTGATTGCCACGCGGCCACCGCTGTTCTCGTTACCGGTCCGAAGTATCCGGTTGATCCTCCCGAGAAGCTATAGTGCCCCGTGCTTTTCAAATAATCCTGCAAGCATGTTACGTCACTTCCTTGTGAACCTATTGTAAGGCTCTTCGTGAAGGCGCATTTTGCAGTTGTGGTTGTGGTGTCGCCAGTCGCTGTGTCAAGAGCGGCAATCTGAGCTTGGAGCTGCGTTATCTGTGCAAGCAACTGAGCTATGGTCTCTTCCGTGGTAAGAGCTGACGCCGTTTGAGGCGCGGCCATTACTCCAACGGAAAGGGTCAAAGCGGTTGCGAATCCAAGAACTACAGAAACAACTTTTCCTAATCTGGTATTTCTAATGTTACTCATAATTTATTTATATCTTTATAATAACGGCTTCACGATTCTCACTTACTTCGTTTTTAAACAAATTTAAACAAAGCTTGCGTCAAACCGCAAAACCATTTTTGCGCGGACTTAATTTGGTTTCGACTTTCGCCAAATGTCCGACGCGTTAACTAACCAATAATTTCAAAGCCAGCCTCTTTTAAAATTTTTAATTTTAGGCCGGCTCGTTCCGCTAAAAACGGAACGGCGAAAATTTAACTGATTAACATTTTGTCTCTCGCATATCTTTCTATCATAGCAGTGAGGCGCCAATGTTTCGGAAAATTTTTTCCATCTTGTTTCTTTATTCTTTTTTCAACGTTCTAGCAATAAATCTAAAACAAGCAAGTTACAAAAATCATACATTCGTTCCGCCTTTCCGTAATTATAATACACTAAGGTCATTACTGACAAATACACATGTGGATAACTTTAGGCGCTTGTATGCGACTAAAGACTTGCTTAGCCCAAAACACCTTATTTTTAAACATTAAAAACCTGGTGCAAAGGACTATTAAATATTACACTAGGATATATTTTATGTCAATTGAAACATTGATTTTAGATAGACTCGTAAGTTCGCCATCTTTTATCTCCTTTCGCCAGCACCCTTCCCATGCGCGCGAGATCAAGCAAATCTCTCTGGGTAGCCTTGGTACTCACGGAGCCTTCAAAAATGGCCGATATTTCGCCCACGGTTTTTGGCCCGCCGGCCTTCAAAAACACCGCTATCTTATCTTTGCGATTTTCCGGATCAAGCGATTTTCCGGCTGTATTACCGCCCCCCATTTCTCCTAATAAAGCCGACGACTCTTCCGGTGCTCTGACTTTGTTTGGTGCCGGCAACTTAATCTCCCCCATCGGGGCAATAATGTCACCGGTGGTAATCTTTTTATTTTTCCCTTCTATAAAATTTTTGAGATTGAGATATTCTCTCTTGAGAATCTCAAAATTTAAATTGGACACATACACGCCGATAGAGACCAGCTCAAGAGTCTTAATAATACGAAAAAAGTTCCCCATTGTTTCTTCAATCAATCGCCCTTTGTCCTTTATAAATCTAATGGACATAACATTATCATGCAGGTGCATAGCAGTGTCTCTTAGTGTCCATTTAATTGGTTCCTTATCGGACATCAAGTCTGTAACCCTATATAAAGCAGCGGTTATTCTTTGTATTCCGTCCGTTATTTGTCCATAAATGTCCTTTAGCTCTTTATCTTGATTGTTTTGTGTTTTGCCGTTCATTTTTTATTGCTTAAATATGTCCTTTAAACATATCTTAATGGACAAACCGGTTCTGTAAAGAAAAAACCAATCCACATCATAGTAGTCGGACTTTCGCAAACAAACGCGCAAAGACTTTGGTACATAAGGAAAAGGGAAGTTTATTCCGGACGACTTTCCCGTTATGTCCGGGAGGGAGAAATGAATTTCCCTTTTCCGTAAGGCGCCCTAAACAGGACTATTTCATAATTCAAAGTAAAAGTTGTATAATAAACAAGTAAATTAGCAGAATTGAACAACAACTCAATGTCATCAAAATCAAAAGCAAAAAAGCAAAAAAATAAACACAAAAAAGAGGAGGAAAAAGAAGAAGACGAACCAAAAGAAAGCTTTCTAAATGCCTTGGAAGATAGAACAAAAAATTTCATCATATCCATCGTCCTTTTTTCCTTTGGCACGGTTTTTACTCTTTCGTATTTCAATAAAGCCGGACCGGCCGGAAAATACATAAATAAGATATTTGATTCACTTTTCGGTAACGGCTCAATCTTGCTGCCGCTCGCGCTTTTCGCTTCGGCTGGTATATTGGCGCTCTCCATCAAACCGTCTTTCCTTAAAAGAACGCTCATCGGTATTGCCGTTTTTCTAATCGGTAATTTGGGGATCATGGCAACCATCTGGGGTAAAGACGCGGGAGGATATGTTGGCCATCTGACATCACTGCCGCTTATGAAGCTTTTTGATTTTTGGGCGTCAATCATCATTCTCTCCGCCATTCTCGTAGTGTCCGCGACCCTGATAATCAATAAGCCGATTTTTGCTTTTATTTCTTTCAAAGAAAAACACAAAGAAGCTGATGATGAGCTTATCCAAGCCAATCATTTTAACGAAAACGGCGATGGGGCGGTAGAAAAAGACAAAGAGCCAGTGCAGGTTCCCGCTAAAAGCGAAGCGGGAAAAGCGACGGAAATCAAAAAAGACAAAAAACGAAAAGAAGGAACGGTTAAAGACAAAGAAGAAGAGTATGAGGAAGGCTCAATTTCCTACCCGAAGCAAAACAAGGTGACATTCATACCGCCGCCGCTTGAACTCCTTGAAGGCGACAGAGGCAAGCCGTCCAGCGGCGATATAAAAGCAAACGCCAATATTATAAAAAGAACTCTCCAAAACTTCGGCATAGACGTGGAGATGGGAGAAATCAACATCGGCCCATCGGTAACTCAATACACTCTCAAGCCGGCCGAAGGCGTGAAGCTGGCCAGAATAGTTGCCTTGCAAAATGATCTGGCTCTTTCTCTGGCCGCCCATCCCATTAGAATAGAAGCTCCCATCCCCAGCCGATCTCTTGTGGGTATAGAAATCCCAAACAGCACAAAAACCATCATCGGTTTAGCCACCCTGTTTAAAGAAAGCGACTACCAAAATGGGGCTCATCCCCTGCTTATAACTTTTGGCCGCAACGTGGGCGGTCAAGCGGCCTTCTATAATCTGGCCAAGATGCCGCATCTCTTGGTGGCTGGAGCGACGGGCAGCGGGAAATCAATTTACATTCATTCTCTCATTATGAGCTTGCTCTACCGCAACTCGCCTGAAGATTTGCGTTTTATCATGATAGACCCTAAGCGCGTGGAACTTACCGTATATAACAAGATTCCGCACATGCTCACTCCGGTTATCACGGAAACCAAAAAGGCTATTCTCATCCTAAAATGGCTTACAAAAGAAATGGAAAGAAGATATGACACGCTACTCTCCGCCGGAGTAAGAAACATAGAATCTTATCGCAAAGAAGAAGCCTCTGACAAAAAGCCCATGCCCTATCTCGTAATAATAATAGACGAACTCGCCGACTTGATGAGCACTTATCCGAGAGAGATGGAAGCTTCCATCGTGCGACTGGCGCAAATGTCGCGTGCCGTGGGCATACACTTGGTGCTCTCTACTCAAAGACCGTCGGTAGAAGTTATCACTGGCCTCATAAAAGCCAACATTCCGAGCCGCGTGGCCTTGCAAGTGGCCTCTCAGATAGATTCCAGAACAATCTTGGATATGTCCGGCGCCGAGAAACTCCTTGGCAACGGAGATATGCTCTATTTGGTGGGAGATTCAGCCAAGCCAAGACGCGTGCAAGGACCTTATGTAACAGACAAAGAGATTAAAAATGTGGTGGATTTCCTGGCCAACACTTACAAAGATTTTGATTTGGAAGATATAGACACCTCCGCGGAAAACGGCGGCTCGTCATCCAAGGCGCGCGGCGCCATTAGCATAGACTTAGATCAAGTCGGCATGGACGAAGACGCCGACGACGAAATGTACGAAGAAGCAAGAGCCACGGTAATAGAATTCGGCAAAGCATCCACGTCATTTCTTCAAAGAAAACTGAAGGTTGGTTACGCCAGAGCCGCCAGACTTATGGATATGCTTGAAGAGAGAGGGATTATAAGCCAAGGAGACGGCGCCAAACCAAGACGAGTTTTAGTAGAAAACAGGGACGCTTTCGCCGATGTTGTTGATGATTACAAAGACAAAAGCGGTAGCGAGACGGATAACAGCGAGCAAATAAACCAACCGGAAAGCGTCCTGGTCTCCCCGACCTCGCCAAAAGAAGCGGGTCAGGCCGGCGAAAACGCCGATCAAAGCATAGAAAAAAATGGGGACCAAAACTAAAACCATCACCAGCATAAGCCTTGTTGCCACTCTCCTCTTCTTTTTTGGCATCTATGGCGCGTACAAAGCCAGAGATTTCTTGGCTGGACCCGGTATTGCCTTCATCTCCGTCAGTAATGGTCAAACCGTGGATCGTTCCGACATTAAAATAATCGGCAAGGTTTCAAATATGGCCAATTTATTTATAAACGGACGGAAGATTCTCCCCGACAGAGACGGCAAATTTGAAACGGAGATGCTTTTAGCAGCGGGTTATAATATAATAGAAGCCCGAGGAGAAGATAAATTCGGGCGAGAAACAAAAAAATTATTGGAAATAATCTATAAACAATAGAAAATACTAAATTGTATGGCATTTACGAAAAAAAGCGCCAAGGCGCCAAAAGAAACAAACATCGGCGTGGAAAACGCCTTAAAAGACATTAAAGCCAAATACGGCGAAGGATCAATCATGAAGCTTGGTGAAAAACCCAAGGTAAATGTAGGCGCCATATCCACCGGCTCTTTGAGTCTGGATATCGCTCTTGGCGTAGGCGGCATGCCAAGAGGCAGAGTGATAGAAGTTTACGGTCCGGAAAGCTCCGGCAAAACCACTCTCGCCTTAAACGTAATAGCTCAAGCCCAAAAGAAAGGCGGAGTTTGCGCCTTCGTAGATGCCGAACATGCCCTTGATCCTGAATATGCCAAAAAACTCGGCGTTAAGATAGACGACCTGTTGGTGTCGCAACCAGATAATGGAGAGCAAGCCCTTGAGATTACAGAAAGTCTGGTAAGAAGTGGCGGCATAGACGTAGTGGTAATAGACTCCGTGGCCGCTCTTACTCCAAGAGCTGAGATTGAGGGAGAAATGGGCGCTTCTCACGTAGGCTTGCAAGCCAGACTCATGTCGCAAGCACTAAGAAAGCTTACGGCCATTACCGCCAGGTCTCATACTATCGTTATTTTTATAAACCAAGTTAGAATGCAAATAGGCATCATGTTTGGCAATCCGGAAACTACCCCCGGCGGCAAAGCCCTTAAATTCTATTCTTCCGTGCGCGTGGAAGTAAGAAGAGCGGCGCAGATTAAAAAAGGTGAAGAGGTGGTAGGCAATAGAGTAAAATGCAAAGTGGTGAAAAACAAAGTGGCGGCGCCGTTTAAAATAGCCGAATTTGATATTGTATTCAATGAGGGTATATCCTACGAAGGCGACATCTTAAACCTTGGGGAAAAATATGAAATTATAAAAAAATCCGGCGCTTCCTATTCTTATGGTGCCACTTCTCTCGGCCGCGGCTACGATAAAGCTAAAGAATTTCTAAAAGAAAACCCAAAAATAACTCAGGAACTGGAGAAAAAAATAAAAGAAGCGGCGGAATAAAAAAAGTCCGCAAGATTAACCATTAATATCTTGACAAAAAAATATGACTACTCACACAATGAAATTATCCGGACTACCCTTTGAAAAAATAACAAACGGCAGGAAGATTGTTGAATCAAGATTATACGATGAAAAACGCCGACAGATTAATATTGGTGACCAAATAGAGTTTTCTTGCAATGATGAACCGAAAAAAAAGGTTATTACAAAAGTAAAAGCGCTTTACAGGTATGAATCGTTTAAAGATTTATTTTCTGATTTTCCTCCCGAATATTTCGGTAGCAATTCAAAAGATGAATTAATTAAAGAAATTGAAACCTTTTACTCAAAAGAAGAACAAAAAAAATATGGTGTTATTGGGATAAAAATAGAACTGATTTAATAAAAAATGCACAGTTGGTAAAAACCAACTGTGCATCAAAGAAATTGCTGTCGAACTACTTGGCGACTTTGGTGAATTCAAATACCACCACACCAAGTTTTTCCTTTTGCGGAGGGTATATCTGTTTGAGTAAGGATAATACTTCTTCGCAAGATTTTGCGTCTGGCGCAATACTATTCCATGTCTCTATTTTAAGCATTTCCTCAAAAGTTTTGTATCGTCTAATATTTTTGACCTTTACTTCAGAACTTTCCGTGCTAGTCATAAGGCGAATATGTTCACCAACTTTAATGCTATTGATAGCACTATAGCCAACACGAACCTCTAAGGGTTTTCTACCTGAAAGTATGAAGTCATAAAACCTCTGTTTGATTCTCATTGTTCTCATTGTTGTTTCTCCTATGTTAAAACTCCATTGTTGTGTTATAACGCCTAAACAATACGCGGACGGCATTACTGCATTTAACTTCCATCCAAGCCGCTGTAACGATATCACTTCATCTGCTGTTGGGTTAATGTGAATATAGAGTTTGTGACCAAATAACACAAGTTGATGCGGAATATCTATCAACAACGCCTCGAATGCGACTATATTGGTAGCAATAAATGGCATTAGTTTGATTGGATTTCCCTTTTTAGGTGTCGCACCAGCAACACCGATAACTCTACCGGTACTGTCTATAGCAACATAAATAAGTTTATACTTGGCATTAACATCAAGAGTATTCCTTCGGCTATAACCATCGAAAAACGCACGTATCCAATCATCAGTAATACCTTCAAATGAATTTTGCAATTTATCAAGCAAAAGCCTACCAACCCGTTCTTTCATCTCAGTATTCGTTTCATCTAGCGGTAACACGGAAACATGATGCTGGTCCAATGAAGCGACTTTACTCGTTCCGTACAATGGCTTATAAAGCATTGCTTCTGTAGCACCAACTTTGTAGTGACTATCGGAACTTCCTGCTTTAATAAATCCCTTACGAAAAAAGAACTGTAACGCTGAAATATTTTTTTCCGCTACTGTGCAATATATTTGGCGCGCTTGATGTCTGCGCGCGTAACTTTCAGCATGCTCAAGAATTTGGCTTCCTACTCCAAAACGCCCCTGAAATTCTGGAATAACGATTAGAGGGCTGATTTTATATGTTGCTTGGCGTTTGCCAACCAAGTGAATCATTCCTGCTTTTTTACTCTCTATCTCCGCGATAAACATGCGCTGTTCAAAAGAAAAGAAACCAAGACTATCAACACCACCAGCAATGTGTGCGTTAAATATGCGTTTCGCATGCGCGCGATGATCACCGCCATAGTAGAGATCAAGAGCATTTTGCATAACATTCTCAACCCATTCAAAATCATCTTTTCGCGCTTCTCGTATCATCAAATTAACTGTATTCATACTACCTCCTTTGTTGAACTACTGCTTTGTCTTACAAAACATGTGTAGCCCAAAGATTTAGTTGTGAATAAAAACAACAATGTTGAGACAATAAAACAAAACTACAATTTAACTTACCTCCTTTCCACTCATTTTGCTAAAAATAGGATTTTAAATTAAAATTGGCAAAGAACAATTTAGTGCTAGGCTAGCACTGTGCATAACTACTTGTCAAATAAAAGAAGCGGCTGGATAAAAAAAGTCCGCCTTGAAAAACAGCGGACTTTAAGATATTTAAAATAGACGATTTTTAAGGTCTTTTTCAACGACCTTGTTATCAACGCCTCCCCAAGATAATGCTCTGATTAGCCACGAGCAAGATCTTAAGGCTATACAAAATAAAGAAAAAATAACACTTAAAACTCTCATGCTGATGCTTATTTTGGGCGGTTTGGGCGCCCAAGTCCATCCGTTATTGTTTTTCATCTTTCCTCTCCTGTATAAATTACAAAGAAAAAATAAAGTACGATTTTATCTGATTTAACAATAAACCAAATTATTTAAATAAGCAAGAGAAAACGGCATAAATTAAAATTTTGAGACGCGGGTGAAGCGTGAAAAATTTTAATTTATGCCGTTTATATGTTAGATTTATTGCACCGTTACTCCCATGCTTCTGGCTGTGCCCTCTATAATTTTCATGGCTGCTTCTATGTCGTTGGCATTCAAATCCTCCATCTTCTGCTCGGCGATTTGTCTTACTTGATCTTTAGTAATCTTGCCTGCTCTAGTAGTGAGATTCTTCCCCGAGCCTTTCTCTATGCCTATCATTTTACAGATAAGATTGGCCGCCGGAGGCGTTTTCATTTTAAAATCAAAAGTCCTGTCTTCATATACCGTTATTTCAACCGGTATAATATCGCCTATCTTTTCCCTAGTGGCCTCGTTAAATTTATTTACGAAGTCGCCGATATTTACGCCATGCTGACCGAGAGCCGGACCCACTGGCGGCGCCGGATTGGCCTTGCCGGCCGGAATTTGTAATTTTATTATTGTTTTTATTGGTTTTGCCATATGTTTTAATCTAAAATCTAAAAAATAAAATCTAAATTTTCTTAACTTGCAAGAAATCTATCTCTACCGGGGTTTCGCGACCGAACATGGGAATGAGCATTTTAATCTTCCCTCTTTCTTCGTCTATCTCGCTTACGTTGCCCTCAAAATCTTTAAATGGTCCATCAGTTATTTTTACCACATCTCCAAGCTTAACATCAAGTTTATATTTCGGCTCACTCACGCCCATTATATCAAATAGTATTTTAATCTCTTTTTCATCAAGAGGCACTGGCGTAGTGCCGGCGCCAACGAAGCCGGTAACTCTGGGAGTGTTTCGCACCACGTACCAAGAATTATCGGTTACCACCATATCCACCAATACATAACCAGGATATATTTTCTCTTCCACCACCTTTCTCTTGCCACCTTGGATTTTAATCTTTTTCTCTGTCGGCACTACGGCATTAAAGATAACGTCCTCCATGCCAAGCGAATCTATTCTTTGCTTAAGATTCCTTACAACGGTGTCCTCATAGCCGGCATATGTGTGTACGGCATACCATCTTCTACCGACTTGTACTTTTTGTTTACTCATGATTATATGATAAATTCTTTAAGTAAAAAAGAGAAAATTACATCAAAAAAGCCTAAAAATGCCGCCGTGGCTAAAGATGCCGCCACCACCATAGCGGTAAAAACCACGGTCTGCCTCTTTGATGGCCAGCTTACGTTTTTAAGCTCCGCCTTTGTTTCTTTTATGTAATTTATAAGCTTTTTCATTGCTTGTCTTTCTAAAAAAGCCCCAGGAGGGCTATTAATATCAATATAATTATATGCTATACTACAAACCAAAACAAGTCAACCACCCTAGGTTCCTTAAAAATTATACGCGATCAGCTAATCACTCAAGGGCAAAGAGCTCAAGCGAGGCGAAAAAATAGGGCAAAGCGCAGATTCTAACCCAACCTAATGTCTAACTATTTTTAACATTACTTTATTACCGAGAGACATTTCAACTTCACCACCAATAGGAAAAGTAATCATTGGAGTAGTATGACCAAAATCTACATTTGCAACGACCGGCACATTATCCAATTCTTTTTTCGTTTTAATAATAGTCGTCAGTAAATCTTTGGTCATGCTACTTCCTTTTTGGAAACGACCAATGACAATTCCCTTTACTCCGTTGAAATCTGATTGGTTGATTAGGGATTGTAATTGGTTTTCGAAAGCACGGAAATTTTCTTTTTCGTTATCTTCTAAAAATATAATGCTTTCGCTTAGGTCAGGTGCGAACTCTGTACCTTGCAGATATTTGAAAGTAAGCAAATTTCCGCCTAGACATTTTCCGCTTGCTTCCCCCTGATTAATTATCCAATGACCTTCATTTTTGTTTTCTCCAGTATCCCACCGCTTATCACAAAAAATCTGTGATGGCTCAACTTCAAAAAAGTCGTTAGCGAATAAACATTTTTTGAAGTAATCCACTGTATATTCAGTAGCATTAGACGCTCCAAAAAGCGTGAAATGTGGTCCAGAATATGTGACCAAGCCAGTCTTGTGATAAATAGCATTGGCAAGAGCGGTAATATCAGATAATCCACACAAAATTTTTGGATTATTTTTTACTAAATTGTAGTCAATATATTTCAAAAGTTGATTTGAAGTTGAGCCACCCAAAACTGTCAAGATTGCTTTCACATTTTTGTCAGTAAAAGCATCGTGCAAGTCCTCAATGCGATGTTCAATGGTGGTAGACTCAAACTCATTTATCTCACTAACATACTTACCAAAACTAACTTTAAGGCCCATAGCTTCCAATCTTTTTATTGCCAAAAGTTTCCTTTCCTCATTAAAAGAAGATTTGAAACTTTTGGCTGGAGCTATAACCCTCACTTCGTTTCCAGCTTCTAATTTTGGAGGGTATGAAGACATATGTTTATTATCTCACAAAGATACTTGCAAGTCAGGTGAAAGGTGTCAGGAACCTTTTCTAGGTCTTCCTCGTTTTCTTTCAGTAATTTCAAGATTAAATTTTTTCAATATCCTATCTGTCCAGACATCACTGCCAAAAGGCTTGCCTCTATTAACAGAGTT
>Ga0210057_1003949_pt1 | contig 20072 bp, 24 predicted proteins | sample CryGeyCG2114_010_2_FD_183968 | JGI IMG/M metagenome (GOLD analysis project Ga0210057, IMG submission 183968) | Groundwater microbial communities from aquifer - Crystal Geyser CG10_big_fil_rev_8/21/14_0.10 (SPAdes) (version 2) | ecosystem: Environmental > Aquatic > Deep subsurface > Groundwater ...
GGGATGCTTTCTCGTGGGACAGCACCACGCCACCATCAACAGCTTTTCTGACGCACGTGTATTACTTTGACGGTTCCGGTTTCTCGCTTGTTCCCGATGCAGACCTCCCCGGGAATAGTACGGGTTTTAATTCAAGCCCTGTTGATCTCACCTCTCTTCCTACAGCGACCTATGACCAACTCAGGGTCGGAGCATCTCTGTCGACCGGGGATCTCGCTGTTACGCCGTCACTCCTCTCGTGGGATCTTTCCTACCATGCCGGACCTACGCCGCTTCCCTCCATTCCTTTTGGTATTCGTGGGACCAAAACAATTGGGACTGATGGTTCCGGTATTCCTATTTATAAGGTGGATGCCACGTATACGACGGATCAATACGGAGAATGGCTGGTTGATCCGTTAGATCCGGACGCATATCTTGTTACCGTATCGGCACCGACGTACAACGTCGTTGAGCGGTGCCCGTTCGACCTCTCGGTGTTGCCCAATTCCGGTACGGAACTTACCATTACACTTGATACCAAAACTACACACTCACTTCTGGTTAACGTTATTGGCAATAACACGCCGATTCAAAATGCAACCGTCGTCCTGACCGGTCCAAAAAGCGGAAATCAGCCAACTTCGGCGTGTGGTCAAACATATTTCGGCGGGCTGACCAACGATCTGTACACGGTATCGATCACCGCTCCGGGGTTCTTGGCACATAACGAAGATGTTGCTGTGTCCGGCGCTACGGTATTCTCGGTATCGTTACCCGGCCAATGACACATATGAAACATAATCGCCAATCTTCGATAAAAAAGGGAGAAAATGAAAATCTATTTTCATTTTTCCCGAACGCCGTCGAAGCAAGGCTTCCTCGGGGCCTCACTTCGACAAGAGAGGGAGAAAATGAAAATCTATTTTCATTTTTCCCGAACGCCGTCGAAGCAAGGCTTCCTCGGGGCCTTACCCTTGTCGAAATGCTGGTGACTATAGGCATCTTCGCAATCATTATGGTTACCCTCGTGAATTCGATCATTATTTTTTACCGTGCTAACGGAGTCGCCATTGAACAGTCTTACCAAATTGAAAGCGCACGGAGGGGAATCGAACTTTTGGTTCGAGACCTCCGAGAATCGACCTATGGAGACAATGGAGCGTTTCCACTCGCCTCGATTGCATCCACTTCAATAACGTTTTACAGCGATACCGACCGCGATAGCGTCGCAGAACAAATGCATTATGAGCTTTCGGGGACGACACTGACTCGTTCCGTAGTGAATCCGTCAGGAAACCCTATCGGGTATTCGGATGCGCCTGCAGTATCGCCGGTTTCTACGTACGTGCGGAACGACGAAGAAGGGACGCCGATTTTCCGTTACTATAATGTTCTTGGTAATGAAATTTCGGACTACAATGAAATTGTAAACGTTGTTTTCATCAAGGTATCCTTGGTGGTAAACATACGACCGGTGCGCGCACCGGAAGAGTTCACACTTAAATCATCTGCCACACTACGTAATTTACGTCCACAATGAAAAAAAGACTTTCAGCTTTCAGCTTTCAGCTTTCAGCTCTTAGAAAAAAACTTACCACCCGCACATCCCGCGGCTACTTTGTTCTTCTCGTCCTTGTTTTTTCAGCAGTGTTCCTAACGCTCATTTCCGCGCTTGCCGGGTTCATTTTTATTGAAAAGAAGGTGCAGATTGCGAAAGAACAACGCGAGCAGGCGCTCCATATTGCCGAAGCGGGGCTTGAGTATTACCGATGGTTTTTGGCCCATAATCCGGATGACCTGACCGATGGAACCGGTCAGCCCGGCCCTTATGAACACGACATAGCAGACCCTGAAGGCGGGATGCTCGGGACGCTCTCTCTTCAGATCGGAGGGGATACGTTTTGCGGTCAAATAACCTCGGTGTTGATTGAGTCGACCGGGTGGACCGCTGCAAACCCTGCCTACAAACGCACGTTAACTGCGCGTCATATGCGCCCTTCGGTTGCGGATTACTCGACCATCGTGAACTCGAATGTGTGGGCGGGCGCCGATCGAATCATTACGGGTCCGTACCATTCCAATCAAGGGGTGCGCATGGACGGAACCCATAATGCGGACGTTTCATCCGGGGTTTCTTCATGGCTTTGCACGGCGACGTTCGGATGCTCTCCGAGTCAAACTAAAAATGGTGTCTTCGGAAGCGGATCAAACCCGGCGCTATGGAAATATCCGGCTCCTCCAATCGACTTCGCGGGTCTTACTGTCGATTTATCCGACCTTCAGGGCTACGCGATGTCGTCCGGCGTCTACATTCCGCCGTCTGGGAAATACGGATGGCACATTACATTTAACGCGGATGGAACGGTGTCTGCGCGAAAAGTAAACGGAACAATACAAATATGGGGATACACAATTGAAAACGGCTGGCAAAAAGAGAGAAGTGTCATGTCAAACACGCAAGCGGTGACCACTTACACGGTGCCTCCCGACTGCCCGGTCGTATTTGTTGAAGATGATGTATGGCTCGATGGCGTTGTGTCGGGTCAAGCAACCTTGGCGGCTGCTGATGTCGACACACCAAATGTTGACCGTTCTATTATTCTGAACAACAACATCACCTATGCAAATCCGAAAGGGGACGGGCTTACCGCTATTGGGGAAAATGATGTCCTTGTAGGACTTCAGACCCCAGACACCATGACCATAAACGGTGTTTTCATAGCCCAACTCGGACGCTTCGGACGGAATCACTATTCGACAACATATCTACCGTCTTCTCTCGATCAATATGTGACACGTGCCACTCTGAATACGAACGGGACCGTGGTCTCAAACGGACGCGTCGGCACGAAATGGACATCCGGTGGCTCGTATGTGTCCGGCTACAACCAACGAAATGACACCTACGACATCGAACTTGCGAAAAATCCGCCTCCGTTCACGCCCGCAACATCAGACGATTTCAAATTTGTCGAATGGAGAGAACAGCAATAGTGTGCTGTTCTCTCCGGTTCTGCAACGCAGATGACAGGTGGAAATAGTCGGTCCTGCTTGTATGTTACGATTGCGACATGAAATCGTTGGTTGTCGGAAACTGGAAGCTGTATATACGTTCCCTTTCCGAAGGGAAGAAACTCCTCCACGCCATCGATAAGACATTCCCGCGCGGTGTTAAATCAACCGTAGTTGTGTGTCCGCCGGTTGCACTCGCCGTTGCCCTCAAGGCCGGTTACGGCGGGAAAAGAATCGTGTTCGGCACGCAAGATTCTTCTTTTGAAATAGAAGGCAGTCACACCGGCGAAATATCGCCGAGACATCTTGCTGAATCGGGTATCCAGTACGTCATACTCGGACACACTGAAAGACGGGCAATGGGAGACACGGATGAGATCGTCGCGAAAAAGGTTGCGGCGGCTCTTTCGGCAAAACTGATTCCGATTATTTGTGTTGGAGAGCCAAAGCGCGATTCGGAAGGACATTTTTTCGAATATCTGAAAAACAATGTCTCCCAATCGCTCGCGCGCATTTCCCCCTCTGATGCAAAAAAAATAATCATTGCCTACGATCCCTATTGGGCGATAGGTAATAGTGAAGCGCCGACTCCGAATATAATACGTGAGGCGGCGCTGTTCATTCGAAAGACGCTTGCGGAGATGTGGGGGAGAGAAGCCGCCGACCGTGTCCGCATCATTTACGGAGGATCGGTCGATGGATCAAATGCGGACATCATCGCCGAAGGTGCCGGTATTAACGGCGTACTCCCGGGTCGGGCGTCGGTTGTGCCGGAAGAGTTTTCAAAAATTATCAAAGCATTTATTTCATAAGTTTCGTATGCTTTCCTCAATCAAAGAATTTTCTTCTTCCCGACTTTCCGGACTCAAGGTGCTGTTCAGGGCGGATTTTAACGTGCCGATTGAGAATGGTAGGGTCGTTGACCCCCTGCGCATTGGAGCGACCCTATCATCCATAAAACACCTCCTCGGGTATGGCGCACGGGTGATTATCATTAGCCACCGGAGTGATGAAAAGACATCGCTTCTGCCGGTCTTTCAGTATTTAAAAAGAGAGATTCCCATTGCGTTTGCTGAAGATGTCGCCGGATCCAAAGCGCACCGCGCCGCACGTGAATTGAAAAACGGGCAAGCGCTTCTTCTGGAAAATTTGCGTTGGGAAAAAGGAGAAAAGGGGAATGACGCACAGTTTGCACAAGACCTTGCTTCTATGGCCGATGTGTATGTGAACGACGCCTTCCCCGTATCGCATCGACCTCACACATCGGTCGTGGGAGTGCCTGCGATACTGCCGGGGTACGCCGGGTTCCAGTTTTTGAAAGAACTCGAAAACCTGACACCCGCTCTTATGCCACAGAGTCCGTCGCTCGCGATTATCGGTGGCGCAAAATTCGCAACGAAGGAGAAGCTCGTGCATGAATTGCTTAAAAAATACGACAAGCTCTTTATAGGGGGAGCATTGGCAAACGACTTTTTCCGTGCAGAAGGGCATGAAGTCGGGAAATCGCTGGTGTCGAACACTGACCACATACAGCCGCTTCTGCAGAATTCAAAAATAATGATACCCGTCGACGTCACCGTTGAAAATCCGAACGGGAAAGAAGATAAAGATCTTTCTGAGGTGAATGAAAACGACTGCATTTATGACGTTGGTCCGAAATCGATGGAAGCGTTGAGGCCGTTTGTCGAGAAAGCGCGCTCTATTCTCTGGAACGGCCCTATGGGAAATTTTGAAAAAGGATTCCGGAGAGGAACCGATGATGTTGCAAAGATGATTGCGCAGGTCGATGCGCATTCGATAGTGGGAGGGGGGGATACCCTCTCTTCGATCCAGTTCCTCCACCTGAGCGACCGTTTCTCATTCGTCTCGACCGCAGGCGGTGCCATGCTCGACTTTCTGGCAAACGGCACACTGCCGGGGATTGAAGCGCTCAAAAATTCTCCGAAACTGCCTTCCTGATTTTCTCTGCATTTCCTTCGAAATCTTTTGTATTTCCTTTCGCTTGACTCGGGTTCGGAAAGAGCCACACATGCGCGTGCGGTACCTCGTCTCCCATAACACGAGAAAAGACCATGTCGGTCCCGAAAAGTCCTCGGAGTACGTTCGCAAGCTTCAAAATGACGTTCGCGTACGCGCCAAATTCTTTCTCCGGAACATCCCACACGAAACGATAATGTTTTTTCGGTATCACCTGTATGTGCCCCGGTGACTGAGGGTTGATATCTAAAAATGCAACAAATGCGTCATCTTCATATACTTTGTTTGAAGGGATGCCCCCGTTCGCTATCTTGCAGAAAACGCAGTTGTCCATAGACGGTCATGTTACCATTTTCGTAATGCAATCTCTCCACCCTCTTGTAGAAAAAATCCTTGAAAATCGAAATATTACCGACAGAGATGCATTTTTAAACCCCTCCTATCACGACCGACCACACCCCTTCCTGATGAAAGATATGGAGCAGGCAGTGGGGCGTATCCTCCGTGCGATTCATAATAGAGAAGCAATCGCTGTGTGGCATGACTATGACTGTGACGGGGTGCCGGGCGGGGCGCTCCTCTCTGATTTTTTCAAAGCGATTGATTATCCGGTCGCGTCCTATGTCCCTGAACGCAGCGAAGGATACGGTTTGAATGAGGCAGGAATTAAAAAATTGAAAGATGACGGGGTGTCGCTTTTGATTACCGTCGACTGTGGCATTACCGACAATGAAGAGGTTGAGTACGCCGACTCACTTGGTATTGATGTCATCGTAACCGATCACCATATTCCAGGAGCATCGTTGCCGAAAGGGGTCGCTGTGTTAAATCCGCACCGTGCGGACTGCGCGTATCCGTTCAAAGAATTATGCGGAACCGGAGTCGCGTTCAAGCTGGTCGAAGGATTGTTAGAGCGCGGGGATTTCGCTCTTCCGAAGGGATGGGAAAAGTGGCTCCTGGACTTGGTCGCACTTGCAACAGTCGCCGACATGGTCCCGCTCATCTCTGAGAACAGGGTGTTGGTGCATTTCGGTCTTGTTGTCATCCGCAAAGGCAGACGTCCGGGCTTGAGGGCGCTTTTTGAAGCTGAGCGTGTTTCGTTTCGGAGCGCCGTTGAAGACGATCTCGCTTTTTCAATCGCACCGAAAATCAACGCCGCGTCTCGAATGGACAGCCCGAAAAAAGCGTTTGAACTTTTAACGACCGTATCGGAGGATCGTTCGAAAGAGATTGCGCAGGAGCTGATCAAGCTCAACAAAGCGCGGAAACTCGAAGGCATGCATGTTGCGAAAGAAGTAAAGAGGAGGATCGAGGCTACGCCTTCGCTCGGAGACATCATTGTCATGGGGCACTCATCATGGCGCCCGTCTCTTCTGGGTATTGCCGCGACGTCAGTCGTCGAGACGTACGGGAAAACCGTCTGTTTGTGGGGCAAAGACGGAAACATCATCAAAGGTTCGTGCCGATCGAACGGTTCGGTCAATATCGTTGAATTGATGCGAACTGCCGAGTCGTCATTTACCGATTTCGGCGGGCATGAATTTTCCGGCGGGTTTTCCGTTTCCGAAGAATCCATACATACGTTGCACGAGGCACTTGAAGGAGCGCTTCATGCGGTATCGCTGAACGGCGGGCTGATGGCTCCTCGCGAAGCACGCGAACCGGAAGAAATTCTTACTCTTGCCGAAGCGAACGAAGCGGCGTACGAAGCATTGCGCAATCTCGCCCCGTTCGGAGAAGGAAATCCGAAACCGTTTTTTCGTATTATGAGAGCGCGCGTTGAGCGGTTGTTCCGTTTCGGCGGGCATAAAGAGCACGCGAAAGTATTTCTTTCTGATGAGTCCGGGAAAGAAGCGGAAGCGATTTCTTTTTTTATCTCGCGCTCGCCTTTTCGAGAAACATTCGAACTCCTTTCCCGGGGCGATACCGTTACTCTCGACGCGTCTTTGGAGCGTTCCACCTTCGGGGGCAGGCCTCAATTCAGGCTCCGCATCGAATCCATGGCGTTGACGCCATAATTGACTTTTTGTTATTTTTTGATATAATATAAAAATGGTAAAACAAGAACAAGCACCCACTGAAGACGCAGAAGCGGTGAATCGACAGGAAGTTGCGACACAATTTAAACATGCACAAGCGGCGCTTAAGGATGCCAAGGAAAAGGCCGACACCGCTCTCATCAATAAAGCATTAGATGACGTTTCTTTCGCTGCTGCCCGCGCCTTTAATAATGGTTATTTCGATATCGCTAAAGAAGCAACGCTCCTTATTCCGCTCGGGCAAAAAAATCAGGATGGAGGCAGTGTGTTTATTGAACACCTCGATACATTGTTCACCAATTTTAAAAATAGGGTGTACCCCGATATCGGGCAATTGAGTCAGGAACGCGCGCGTGATCTTGAAAGAAGACCACATGCAGCCCAATCAGTACGAAGAAAATTCCAAAGAATTGCAAACGATCTTCTTACCAAACAGCATATCGCATTTCTTTTATGGTGTGTGGAGCGCCTTGCCGATCCGGATGCACTGCAGGACATAAAAAATCCGATTGTCTGGCAAGAGAACCTGATATTGCTTGCCGAAGCATGCGCCATGGTAGGCGCGGACGATGAAATTATTTTTAGGGTGTTTGATGTACTTGAAAAAATTCCGAAAACCGGCGGATTATTGCGGATAAGACGATCCGAAGCGGTTGCCCGGGTCGCTCTGGTGCGATCGGGGCTTGCGGAAGAAGGGAACGGCAGTTATGCGCTGACTTCTGAAAATCGTTTGTCGTTCGCGGTCGAAAACGAACCTTTGACCGGCGCAGACCCGGCAGGCGCATTAGCGCTTCTTCAGAATCACCGATATGTGGCGTACCGCGACGGGAAAGTCATTGATCGATCCATTGCACGCGCTCTGTACGGAGTCATCATCAATAATTATTACCGCTCTTTGATTGGGGAGGGAATTTTTGATTCTTCCGATATGAGAAAAGTATATGATTCCATCGTGGATTTACTCCAAGAGCAAGAGAAGAGAAATTTCCTCGGAGCAATCGAGCAGGTGGCGGCGACGGAAACATCGCTGAAACGAGCCGCATAGGAACCGTGCGCTACAATGCCCCCTATGAAAAGAGGCATCGTTATTTATACGGACGGAGGCGCGCGGGGGAACCCGGGACCTGCGGGCGCCGGCGCGGTTATCTATAAAGGAGATACAGAAATAGGGCACGTTTCAAAATTCTTGGGCAGGCGAACCAATAACTGGGCGGAGTACGAAGCGCTGGTACTCATTTTAGAAGCGGCTCACAAGCTTTTGGGGAGTCCGGTTAAGGAAAAAGTTACCGTCCGCATGGATTCGGAACTCATCGTGAAGCAGATGACAGGGGAGTACCGCGTGAAAGATGCAGAACTTAAGAAGCAACATCAAAAAGTCCGCGGCATCATTGTGGAAGCGTTTCCTTACATCGCGTTCGAGCATGTCCCACGCGAAAAAAATTCGGTAGCAGATAGTTATGCCAATGATGCGATGGACCGAGGGGAATAAGGGTGCGCGAGAGGTCTCGCGACCGCTTCTCGTATCGCTCGCTCGGAAATGAAAATGAATGTTCATCTCCCTCGTTCACTCGCGAGTAATCTTGTTCCGATTCTTTCTATCGGCATCATAGCCGGCGCGGCGGCGTGGTCTGTTATTGCGCCTTCTCCCGCAACACCGGAACTTAATACATCGCTCGGCGTGAAAACAACCGTCGAAGGAATTGTCGTTCGCGATCCTGACATACGCGAAAAGACCGTCCGTCTGACGATACGGCCCGACCGTGTGGGGAGTGCTATGATATATCATAACACTCGAGTCATCGTTTCCGCCGATAAGTTCATCACAGTTTCCTACGGGGATCGCGTTGCCGCAACCGGGGTTATCAGTCTTCCTGAATCATTCGAAACCGCTTCCGGCCGGACATTCGATTATCAAAAATATCTGCTTGCTCACGGCATCACTCATGAGATTTCATTCGCACAGGTACACGTTCTTTCTCACAGCAAGGGCAATCCGGTTGTCTCCATCCTTCTCTCCGTGAAACACATCCTCACCAAAGGAATTAATCGAGCCCTTCCGGAACCTGAGTCCGCGCTTCTCTTGGGGCTTTTGTTGGGCGACAAGCAGTCGCTTGGTGACGCGATTAACGAAGCCTTTAGAAAAGCAGGGGTTGTTCATATCATTGTGTTATCCGGCTACAACGTCGCCCTGGTCATCACCGCCGTCACATTTATCGCGCTTCGCATTTTCTCGCGCGGTGTTGCATATGGTGTGGCGGCTTTTTTTGTCATTGCGTTCGCGATTATGACCGGAGGGTCTGAGACAACGATACGGGCGACTATTATGGCGCTTCTTATGATGCTCGCCGCCGTACTGCACCGTCCGGCTGCGGCTCTTCGCGGGCTTCTGATAGCGGCTGCCGTTATGGCCTTACTGAATCCTCTCATCGTTCTTTACGATCTCTCGTTTCAGTTGTCAGTCCTCGCTACCTTGGGGCTCATCCTTTTTTCTGGACGCATCGCGAAACGGCTTTCCTTTATTCCGGAATCTCTCGGCCTTCGCGAAATAGTTTCAACCACTCTTGCGACGCAGGTGACGGTCTTGCCGCTTTTGATTGTTTCTGTCGGGGCGGTCTCCGTGGTATTTTTGCCCGCGAACGTCCTCATTCTTCCTGCGGTTCCTCTTGCCATGCTGTTTGGCTTTATCGCGGCGCTCCTCGCCCTCGTTTCGTACGCGCTCGCATTCCCCGTTTCACTGCTTGCGTACGGCATCCTCGCCTCCATCGTGAACATCGCCGTGTGGTTCGGCTCCTTGCCGTTTTCTTCACTGAACATACCGCCCGACTTTCAGTGGGTGGCGCTGGGCGTTTTGTCGGTATTGTACGCGACGGCTTTTTGGCTTATCAGGCGTGGAACCGTTTTTCAATCACAGCGCCGTTCAGGTTTTTGAAAAACGCGTCTACATACTTTCCTTTTTCCGCGGGAGTGTAGTCAACCATATAGGCGTGCTCCCACATGTCGAGCGCGATAATAGTATCCAAGCCATTCAACTGCCCAAGTTCATGGTCCGCGACGAAGTGATTGATGAAGTGTTTTCCTGCAGGGTCATATGAGAGGATTGCCCAGCCGATACCGCGCATCATCGAAACTCCCTTGAATCGTGCCATCCATCGGTCCAGCGAGCCATACTGGGCGACGAGCGCTTTTTCCAGTTCGCCACCTATGGGCGCAGGCGAACCTTCCCACTGTGAGAAGTAGTGCTCATGCATTCGCATGCCGTTAAACTCGAAGCCGATGCGCCGGGTAACTTCGGCGAGTGTGTACGCGTTTTTTTCAGAATCATGCATCAACTCCCCCTGTTTCTCGTCAAGCACATTTATAAATTTGACGTACCCTTCATAGAGCTTGAGGTGGACGTCAATCTGCTTTTCCGAAAGCCCGTCAAGGTTGTTAAGTGTGAATTTTTTTGGAGTGTAAATGACCATATAAGAAAAGTGTACCATGTATGCATGTTTCGCTTTATTCCCATTTTTGTGTTGGTTGTGGGAAATATTTTCATCTGGTCTTTCGCGTTTCCAAATCATTCGTTCTCCGTTTCGTTTCTGGATGTGGGGCAAGGAGACGCCATCCTTATTGAAAGCCCGACTGGCGTGCAGGTATTGGTCGACGGCGGGCCGGATACGAGCGTTCTTCGGGAATTGGGCAAAAAACTTTCATTTTTCGACCGCTCAATTGATGCTGTTGTTGAGACTCATCCTGACCAAGACCACATTGCCGGACTGGTTGGTGTGTTAGATCGGTACGACGTCAAAACATTTCTCGAGCCGGGAGTTCTTAATGATACGCCGGTGTCCCGCGCGCTCCGCCAAGCGGTTATCGACGAAAAAGCAAACGACGTGCTCGTCCGGCGTGGCATGCGCCTCGTTCTTGGTGGTGGCGCGTATGCCGACATCCTGTTTCCTGATCGGGACGTTGCGAATGTCGAGACGAACACAGGTTCCGTCGTCATGCGTATCGTCTATGGCGACACAAAATTCATACTGACGGGCGACTCTCCGCAGGCGATTGAAAATTACCTCACTTCCCTCAACACAAAGTGTTCGACACCCGGGTGTCGAACACTTGAAGCGGATGTGCTGAAGGCGGGGCACCATGGCTCGAAAACATCGTCGAGCGAGGAGTTCGTGCAGGCGGTCAATCCGAAGTATGTCGTCTATTCACGCGGTTGCGACAACCGTTACGGGCACCCCGCCTCGGAGACTGTTGCTTTATTTGAAAAACTGTCTATCTCCACATTCGACACCTGCAAGAGTGGGACTATTACGTTCCGTTCGGACGGGAACACACTTGTTACAATGCCAGCACAATAAAAACACTTCTACATCATTGCTCTGCCCACTCTTTGTGTTCTATAGTACACATGAACAACTAAAGCGAATCATCATATGGTGGGTGAACAAGGAGAGATCAGAAAACTAGGTGGTATCGATGAAACCTCCCCCAAAACGATGACTGTTGCTGAACTTTCGAAGGCGGTTCAGGGTCTTAAAACGGGCGATCGCATCACTATGGTTCTAGTGTATGGAGGACCTATCGGTAACGCTATCTATTCTCACTATGCAACCGGTCCCGGATTTAAATCAGGACCACTCGCGGCAAAGTCCGAACTCGTGTTTACAATTGACGACAACACCACAGGTGTTGACCATTTTGGTATAAGGAGCGGGACTCATCCCATACGTAACACTCAACTGGTTAGTGTCCAACGTGTTCAGGAATCATAGACAATTTTTGTACATCTAAAAAACGCCCCGAGCATTCGGAGCGTTTTTTAGATGACGTTCGCTTTCTTTAGGGTTTGATAGGCGCCCCTCTTCGCGATGGTCTTTAGGGCGCGCGCGGAGACGGTCAAGATGATATGTTTGCCGAGTTCGGGCACGTAGATTTTACGCTTCTGAAGGTTCGCTTTCCTACGCACCTTACCGCACGGGTTGTACTGCGTTGCGCGGGTACGGTTCGAGTATCGCCCTCCCACAAGGGTTGATTTTCCAGTGATTGCGCATTGCTTCGCCATAGAGTGGGTACGATACCACAAAGTTCAAGATTTTTCCAAGTATACCGAAACGGTGCGCCGTTTCCACGCGGTGCCGTCTTTATGCATGTGCTTGTGGGACTTATCTATCTTGTGTATTGCAAAATAAGGGTCAAAAAATTCTTGAAGCGCATTCTCGGTCCACACGTATTCCGCATTTCCGATTTCGGGATGGATGTACATACCCTCCTCATCCGCCGGGTGCTCCTTCAATAGACGCTCTGCGTGCTGGTCGCCTTCCAATAAAAATGATTTAAAAAACAACCATCCGTTCGGTCGTAACACTCGCACGATTTCATCTCGTAAAACCTCACGCTCGTCTTTCTTTAAAATATGCGAACTCATCATATCAAGCGCCAGGGTGACAGATGTGTCCGGCAAGGGGATTGGTTTTGCGATTGAACGAACCTCAAATTGAAGCAAATCCCGAGACACGTCTCGTTGATTGTTCTTTCGGATGCCTTGATATATCAAGTCATTCGCGGCGAAAGATGCTTGGGTAATTGCAGTTTCGGATGTGTCGTAGCCCACGCCGCGCATGCCATACGTCTCCGCGAGATATATAAGGTTCCTCCCGTTTCCGCATCCGAGGTCCACTGCCCGCGTGGTGACATTGAGGAACTTTCGTCCGTGTGTTCGCTCGAGCCAGCGTGTGAATTTCAGTAAATCCTCTGCGGGTTCGTCCGACAACTCGAGGTGCGTGGCTTTCTTGTATTGTGTGTTCCAGAATCCTTTCCTGTGTGCCATACATGTTCACTGTACTCCGTACACTATCTACTGTACACTTTTTTTATATGGACCCGTCAATTTTTCTTCCCGCAATAGTTATTGTTATTCTTTCAATTATTTTTCATGAGGTTGCTCATGGATATGTTGCAGACCTCCTCGGCGACCCAACCGCGCGTTACGCGGGGAGGCTGACCCTGAATCCCATTTCCCACATCGACCCGATCGGCTCTATTGCGATTCCCGGCATTCTCGCACTCACGCACTCCCCATTTTTAATAGGGTGGGCGAAACCGGTTCCGTATAATCCGTACAATCTAAAAAATCAACGGTGGGGAGAGGCGTTGGTCTCGGCTGCCGGGCCACTGACCAATATTCTTCTTGCGGTTTTGTTTGGTTTGAGTATCCGGTTTTTTGGAAATGCGTTGCCTGAACAGGTTACTGCTGTCCTCATCATCGCCACGCTTGCCAATCTTTCCTTGGCCATACTCAATATGATTCCGATACCTCCTTTGGATGGTTCGAAAGTTCTTCGGTCGCTTTTACCGTACGAGCTTGCACTGTCATACAGCCGGCTTGAGGCCATGACCTACGCACTGGGGCCGTTCGGCCTGATCGGCGTCCTCCTTTTGTTTGTCTATGTGTTCAGCAGCCCCGTTTTTACCTTCGTCTATTTTCTCTTTTCTCTAATTGTCGGTGGATGAGTCCAATACATTATGTAGGACGGACCTACATAATGAGGATGAGAGAAACTTGCGATATTGCATCTTTTTTAGTACAGTAGCGAAGCTCTCCTTGAGCGATTTTTTGTACTATGTCTACCATCAATCAACTTCGAAGACGTCCTCGGAAAAAGACGTCGAGGAAACCGAAGACAGTTGCACTGTCGCGCGGTTTTAATGCGTTGAAAAACAAGCCCACCTACTACCCGTCACCCTTTAAGCGCGGTGTGTGCACAAAGGTGACAACCAAGACACCCCGAAAACCGAACTCTGCTATTCGAAAGATTGCTCGCGTGCGTCTCTCGAACGGTATGGAGGTAACTGCATACATCCCGGGAGAAGGCCATAACCTGCAGGAACACTCGGTGGTTATTTTGCGCGGGGGTGCGACTAAGGATGTCAGTACCCGCTACAAGATTGTCCGTGGTCGTTTGGATACCGCCGGTTTGGAGAAACGCCGTCGCGGAAGAAGTCGATACGGTGCAAAGAAGCCGAAATAATGTATTTATGAGAAGGAAAATCAAATCAAAGCACATCATCACTCCTGATGCGAAATACGATTCGGAGCTTTTATCGCGGTTCATCAACGTGGTGATGCAGGATGGAAAGAAATCAACGGCACGCGAAGTGGTGTACAACGCGCTCGATGAGATAAAGAAGAGGGACGAGTCGGCTGATCCGATGGTTGTCTTTGAAACGGCTATTTCAAACGTAGCCCCAACCGTTGAGGTGCGTTCGCGGCGTGTCGGGGGTGCAAACTATCAAGTGCCGAAAGAAGTACGCCCGGAGAGACGTCGTTCTCTTGCGTTCCGCTGGCTCGTATCCGCGGCCCGTTCCGGCAAAGGAAAACCGATGCATGAAAAGCTCGCCGACGAACTCATTGCCGCATCAAAGAACGAAGGATCCGCGATAAAAAAACGCGAAGACGTGCACAAGATGGCGGAGTCAAACCGCGCATTTGCCCACCTCGCGTGGTGAGTAGTTAAGGTTGGCATGTCATTCACCGCAGAAAAACGGGGAGTTCAGCGTGTGCGCCGGAGCTATACGGGGATGGAATTCATGTATGTTCCTATTGCCGTTTGGCTTACCTTGGTGGCCCTTAGTAAGTTGCGAGCGGCAGGGGAAGGCCATACGGATGGAGCACAAAACCTGGAAGGCGATTTGAAAAGAGAAGGAATCAACCCGGATGAATTCCTTAGTCCAGACGGCACCCACAAAAAAGGATTTTGAGAGACCGCTCATGAGTTACGGATTCAAACGAAACAACATTTTGCATTTTTCTGAGAATGTTTTAGAATAACGTCGGTATTCACCGTGCTATGTCGATAGAAGTTTCACAAGATCGTTATCAAAGAAGTTACAGCGCCGTCATTCTTTCATTTCTTGGCGCACTTTCGATTACCGGTATTTTCGCACTTGTAAATCGCCTTTTTGCACGTCGCGCGAATGGAGAAAATGTTGACGCGGAAATTGACGCATGCGCCGAAGAGCTCTCACGCCGGCGCGTTGGAACTAATGTGAGCGTTCAAGACTAACATGGGCTTTGAAGACCATACACGCCATGATCGTCGCCACTATGGTGTGGAACCCATTTCATTTTTAGCCCTTATGCCTCTTCTGTGGCTGTGGCAGACAGTTGAACGTTTTTTGGTGCTTCATAAGTCGGGCGAACACGTTGAAGGAGAGATCCAGGAAGTATTGGATGAAATCGATCGACGACCGCACGGGTGGTGAGCCCCCTCTCGTTCTGTTTTGCATTTTTCTGAAAATGCTTTAGAATTCGCCAGTTGCCCTCGATTCTGGGGGCGTATCATTATGTATGAGCGTACGGTATGAACGAGCAACAGTTGCCCCCTCTCGGAAGTTTGTAGGAGGCACACTCATCCTCACCGTCATCCCCATTGGTCTCGCGTACTTCCTGGCATATATGAAGGGCAAGAGAAGGTCTTCCGATCCTCAATGGACGGAAGATAAGACGAGGTCTTCAACTGAACCTAAAGCAGCAAACGATAATTAATTATTTATTTATGGCACACAGAGACTACCCACTTGAGAAAGTACGAAACTTCGGCATTATTGCGCACATCGACGCGGGGAAAACCACAACATCGGAGCGTGTCCTGTTTTATACGGGGAGTCAGCATAAGATCGGCGAAGTGCATGAGGGAGAGACGACGACCGACTGGATGGAGCAGGAACGTGAGCGCGGCATCACCATTACGTCGGCGGCAATTACGTGTTTCTGGACGCCGACATCGGAACTCGACAAAACCGACACCTCAAAGAAGACTCGTTTCAATATCATTGATACTCCGGGCCATATCGACTTCACTATTGAGGTGAAGCGTTCACTTCGCGTTTTGGACGGCGCGGTAGTTGTCTTCGACGGCGTCGCCGGTGTCGAACCGCAATCAGAAACCAACTGGCGCTATGCGGACGAAGGTAAAGTGCCAAGAATTTGTTTCATCAACAAACTTGACCGAACCGGTGCATCGTTTGAGCGTTCCTATAAATCTATTTTGGATCGCCTGACCAAAGATGCCGTGAGGATGCAGATTCCTATCGGCGAAGAAGCGGAACATAACGGGGTCGTTGATTTGTTAACACGCGAGGCAGTGTATTTTGAGGGTGACATGGGCAAGGACGTCCGCCGCGATGCGGTTCCTGAAAACCTCAAAGCGGACATGGAAAAATACCGCGCTGAATTGATTGAAAAAATAGTGACCGAAGACGAAGCCGCAATGACCGCGTTTTTGGAAGGGAAAGAGCCGTCACTCGACGAGCTGAAGAAGATCCTCCGTACGGCGGTCGTTGCAAACAAGATAGTGCCGGTCTTTTGCGGTTCGGCATTGAAAAATAAAGGGGTACAGCTTGTGCTTGATGCCGTTGTTGAATATCTGCCCTCGCCATTGGATATCCCTTCGATCAAAGGAAAAGACCCGAAAACCGGGGAGGAAATAGAACGCCATCCTTCAGACGAGGAGCCGTTTGCCGCGCTGGTCTTCAAACTCCAAACCGATCCGTTTGTGGGCTCTTTGGCGTTCTTTCGTGTCTATTCCGGCTCCATCGCCGCCGGCTCGTACGTGTACAATGCGACAACCGGAAGCAAAGAACGTTTGGGCCGCATTGTGCGTTTGCAGGCCGATAAGCGCGAAGAAGTGAAAGAGGTGTTTACCGGAGAAATCGCCGCTGCAGTCGGTTTGAAAGAAGTAAAAACTTCGGACACGTTGTGCGATGAAGAGTCGCCGATCATTCTCGAAGAAATCAAAGCGCCTGAACCGGTTGTCTCCATGAGGATTGAACCGAAGACAAAAGCTGATCAGGAACGTCTGGGCATGGCACTCAAAAAACTTTCTGACGAAGACCCTTCGTTCCGCGTGAAATCGGATCCCGAAACGCTCGAGACGATTATTGCGGGCATGGGCGAGCTGCACTTGGAAATCCTCGTTGATCGCATGAAGCGCGAATTCAACGTCGAAGCAAATACCGGGAAGCCGCAGGTCGCCTACCGAGAGACCATCCAGAAAGAATCGGAAGCGAACTATAAACACATCAAGCAGACCGGCGGTCGCGGTCAGTACGGGCATGTGGTTATCCGCATCAAACCCATGGAGCCAGTTGACCCGACGGTCAAGGTGAAAAACAATATCAAACGCGAAGCGCATTTTGAATTCATCAACAACATCAAGGGGGGCGTCATCCCGCAGGAATACATTCCGGCGGTCGAGAAAGGCGTTCGCGAAGCAATGGAGAGAGGCATTGTTGCCGGCTACAAAATGGAAGACATTTCCGTCGATCTAATTGACGGTTCATACCACGATGTTGACTCATCGGAAATTGCCTTCAAGATCGCCGCTTCGCAGGCGTTTAAGGAAGCAGCTGAAAGGGCGAAGCCCGTTATCCTTGAGCCGGTCATGAAGGTCGAGGTGGTTATGCCGGAAAAATTCATGGGCGACATCACCGGATCATTGACGTCGAAACGCGGACAAGTGGAAGATATCGAGGATCGTGGCATGGCGAAAGCAATCCACGCGAAAGTCCCGTTGTCCGAGATGTTTGGCTACACCACAGCACTTCGTTCCATGACTGAAGGCAGGGGTGCGATGACTATGGAGTTTGACCACTACGAAGTTGTCCCTGCAAACGTTGCTGAAGAAATCAAGGCAAGCAGAAAATAATTTTGTTTTATGGCGCTCTTCAATTTCAACAAAGCGCCTGTGTCGCACGCTGAGTCCGCCTCGCTTGATGATGTTGAGACTAAACCGCGTTCCGGCGTTGAAGCTCTATCGTTAGTAGCGGAAAAATTTTCCGTCCTCAATGGAGGTATCACTGATGTCTCAGCTCGTTTCAATGTAAAAAGAAATACCGGATTTGTACCGCTTCTTTTTGGGGAGAAAGGAAAATCTTCCGGTGTAGTTCGCGCCGGACTGATGGGAAACCTCGGGGTCTTTGCTCTCATTATAGGCATACCTGTTGGTGCGCTTGCGGCGGTTTTTGCATTTGCCCATATTGTCCCCGGCCTGGCGATTCCAATCGCTCTCGGAGCGGCGATTTTGACATTTATAGGGGCTCTTGCCGTAGGTGTTGACGGCGGCCGTTAGCGCCGCAGGCGCATATTCAGCAAGGAGCGTGATGGTTATACACGGCTAAGTAGAGGCATTTTTAGTGTTACTTAAAAAATATCCCTCTGGTTGTATACTGTCAGATATGGGTGAGAATATAGAGCGACACTTTTCTTTGCTGTCGACCACACATCTTACGTTTCGTGTGTCTGCATTTGAACGTGCAACCGATCGGGTCCGTCAGAGGTGTGTGGTCGAGATGATTACCAGCTCCGCAGCGGTAGTCGGGTGGATACTCGCACTTCTTGCGGTAGGAGCCGGTGCATAGGCAATACGCGTATCGGGACCAAAGGGAACAGATCAATATGGCGATACGGAATATGACTGGGAAGTTGATGACGGCACTCAAAACGGACCGCCAACAATACAGTAATCATTTTTTATATGGGTAGAGAGCACAGAGCGGAGCTTCCCAAAAACCACAGAGGCGGATGTAGTGAAAAGTCCGGCGCACTCCGGCAGTACGAAGCAATCACCATCGGAGGTGCTGTTCTCGTGCTTTCCATCCGGGAGTTGCTTATCATTGTCAGTGCCGCGGCCGCTCTTGGCATTAAGTTGGTATACCGTCAGGTGGGCGGAGGTTCAGCGGAGAACGGTCGTGATTCGGAAGGCAAGCCGCGGTACCGATTTCGTGTCGTAGAAGAGAAGAAGACAAAATAAAAAACCGCCCTCATTTGATTGGGCGGTTTTGTTCCATAACTAATATTTTAAAAGAACCACGGGAACAACCGTCTCAGTAAATGATGACCGGCTTCGTTGGCGCGCCTCACTCCTTCTTCAAGGAAATCGTCCCCTGTATCCTCCTCACTACCCGGTTTTGGCAGGCGAGCAGACAGAGCTCGTTCCGATCTTGAATCTCGTGACATAGAACGTATCTTACCCTATTACCTCCCTGCTTGTCAAGTGGTTGCACGTTGTCAGCCTTCATTTCCTTGACTCCTATAACAAAGCCCTATACTATACATGGCAACGCTTCACGCGTTTTTTTCGTCTGAAGTTCGCGTTTTCGCGGATGAAAGGCGGGAAGGGCCACAGGCTCTTTGTTAGCATTAAGCAATACTTACAAAATTAATACAATTATTATGGCAGAATTTTCTCGCACAAAGCCGCACGTGAACGTCGGCACCATTGGTCACGTTGACCACGGCAAGACTACTCTCACTGCTGCCATCCTCACCGTCCTTTCCAAGGCGGGTGATGGATACAGCGCAACGGTGAAAGATGTAGGTCAAATTGACAACGCTCCTGAAGAAAAGGCGCGCGGTATTACCATTTCCCTCTCGCACTCAGAATACGAGACACCTTCGCGGCACTACGCGCACATTGACGCTCCGGGTCACGCCGACTACATCAAAAACATGATTACCGGCGCCGCACAGATGGACGGCGCGGTGTTGGTGGTTGCTGCCACTGACGGTGTGATGCCCCAAACGCGTGAACACATTCTCCTTGCAAAGCAGGTCGGCGTTCCGAAAATCATTGTCTTCCTGAACAAGGTAGACATGGTTGATGACAAAGACCTTGTTGATTTGGTTGAAGAAGAGGTTCGTGAACTGTTGACGAAACAAGGCTTTGACGGCGCCAATACACCGGTTATTCGTGGTTCAGGATTGAAAGCGCTTGAGGATCCGGCTCTCGGCAATGAATGGTCTGACAAAGTGATGGAGCTTGTTAAAGCATTGGATGAATTTATTCCGACACCGGAACGCGATGTATCGAAGCCATTCTTGATGCCGATTGAGGACATTTTCTCGATTGAAGGCCGTGGCACTGTTGTTACCGGTCGTATTGAGCGTGGTATTGCGAAGGTTGGCGAAGAAATCGAAATTGTCGGTATCAAGCCAACAACCAAAACCACTATTACGGGTATCGAAATGTTCAACAAGCAGTTGCAGGAAGGAATGGCGGGCGACAATGCCGG
>Ga0210057_1003950_pt1 | contig 20072 bp, 22 predicted proteins | sample CryGeyCG2114_010_2_FD_183968 | JGI IMG/M metagenome (GOLD analysis project Ga0210057, IMG submission 183968) | Groundwater microbial communities from aquifer - Crystal Geyser CG10_big_fil_rev_8/21/14_0.10 (SPAdes) (version 2) | ecosystem: Environmental > Aquatic > Deep subsurface > Groundwater ...
GTAGTGAATAACAAGGTTCTGGAGTAAAACGACAGGTTCTTATTATGAACGTAGTGAATAACAAGGTTCTGGAGTAAAACGACAGGTTCTTATATTGCCAAGAGGAATAATCACCTAGTTGGCAATGAGATTGAGCGGCGGGCAGGGACTACATCCTGTTTATTCCGAAGGAATCAAGGTTCCCCGCCGGCGGCGGGGGGTTCTTTTTGCTGGAGCGTCATATACGGGGTCTGCGGCCCGTATATAAACTCGGCATGGAACACGGATGAATAATCCGAGTGGAATATCCGAGTTTATTGTACGGGCCTTGACAAAATGTAAAGTTTACTTTACATTAATAATTGAGGTGGCTAAATATGAGAAAAACTATTCCCATCTCCTGCAGAGTAAAACAATTAAGGAGGGGGAAAAAATTAACACAAGAGGCCTTAGCAAAACAACTAGGAATTTCGCGTCAGGCGCTTTTCCTGGTTGAAACAGGCCAATCCATTCCATCCCTCTCCTTGGCTCTGCAAATGGCTAATCTTTTTCAAAAACAGGTTGAAGAAATTTTTTGTGATAATTTTTTGGGAAAAGAGGTGAGCAATAACATGGAACAATGGCCCATGTCACCTTGGTGGCCCTCCGGGCCAGAGGCCCCTACGGGCCGGCGGCCTTTTGGCTTATCCCGTATTCATGATGAATTGGATCGTCTTTTTGAAGAAGGCGATCATTCTTCCGATATAGCAAAAGGAACTGCCTTCGTGCCAGTTGATGTGATTGATAAAGGAAAGGAAGTAATTGTAGAATGCCAGTTGCCGGGCATAAAAGCAGAGGATGTTAATATCCAAGTGAATGATACGGCTTTGGAAATAAGTGGTGAGCGCAAGCATGAATCAGAGATTAAGGAAGAAAATTATTATCATAAAGAATCAAGTTATGGTTTATTTTCTCGAACGGTTGAACTACCCTCTCAGGTTTTACCCGACAAAGCCCAGGCAGAATTTGAGGATGGTATTTTAACAGTCACTCTTCCCAAAACTCAGCCAGTAAAAACCAAAAAGCCAGTCAAGATAAAAGTCAAAGGCAAGTGAAGAAAATCCGCCCGGCGCATTGGGGCGGATTTTCTTTGAAGAATATGAACAAAGATTTTACCCAAAAAGTACTCAAAATCGTTAGCCAAATTCCCAAAGGTCAAGTTTTAACTTACAAACAAGTTGCCCAAAAAGCCGGCTCTCCCCGGGCTTGGCGGGCAGTGGGGAATATTTTAAATAGAAACTACCGGGAGCGCAAATGGCAGCTGCCTTTAACCGAAACCAAACCAATCCCCTGCCACCGGGTTATTAGAAGCGATGGCCAAATTGGCGGTTATGCCAAAGGCCAGGAAGCAAAAGAAAAACTTTTAAAAAAAGAGGGCGTGAAAATCAACAAATAAAATAATAAAATAATAAGATAAACAAAAAGGGTCCAGTACGAACTAGACCCGTTGAAGATAGCTCCCCCTCGATAAGTCATTTTCAGTTTCCCGCTGCCGCTGCCATTAGCCTAAAGAAAAGAACAGCGAGGAAGCCAACTACACATCCACCCAAGACAGAAAGAATAATCCAGATTAGGATCTCGGTATGCAGACCGACGATTGTGCCGATGGCTAAACCGCAGGCGAATATGAAGACGATCGCAATGACTCCATCAACTTTGATGCCGCTATGCCAGAGAATCCAGGGCCAAATGATGACTCGCCCAACAGTGTAGCCAAGTATGTAGATACCAGTGCGAGGATTGTTGTAGTTTGGCGGATCAGCTATTAGTCGGTCTCCGCTCTCCAACATCACTCCTTGCCAGATGTAGGCGAAGAGCGCTGCCCACCCTAGGCATTGGAGAATTGTCAACGACCTCACCTCCTAGTTTTTGGTCTTGATTTACTCTACCACATTCTCCTTGAGTTGTCAACCCATAAGTTAGTATATATAATGTAAAACATTTAACTTTCAGTTGTAATGCAAAGCATTTAACTTTCAGTTATAATGTAACAATATGTCAGCCCAAATAAAATTAAACAATATCTCTAAAATCTATGGACAAGGCAAAATTAGTTTTAAAGCCCTCTGTGATATCAATTTAGAGATTCAAAAAGGTGAATTTGTCGCCATTCAAGGTCCTTCTGGCAGTGGCAAATCAACTTTATTAAATTTGATTGGCCTTTTAGATCGGCCAACAGAGGGTGAATATCAATTGGAAGGCAAAAAAATTGACCGCAAAACCCGGGAAAAAACTCTGGCCACACTTCGTAATCAAAAATTCGGCTTTGTTTTTCAAACTTTTAATCTTTTGCCCAGAATGCGGGCATTGGAACAAGTGATTTTGCCGACAGTTTATGGCGAAATAAAAGATCGCCGGCAAAGGGCCTTGCAGGTTTTAAAACAAGTTGGGCTGGAAGATAAAATCCAAAATCGGCCCTCAGAACTTTCCGGCGGCGAACAGCAAAGGGTGGCTATTGCCCGAGCTTTAGTTTGTAATCCAGAAATAATTTTGGCTGATGAGCCAACCGGTAATTTGGACAGCCATTCAGGCCAAGAAATTCTTAAAATTCTGCAAAACCTCAACAAAGTCGGCAAGACAATTATTTTAGTTACCCACGCGCCGGAGTTGGCTCAAAAAGCAAATAGAATTATAAAAATCAAAGACGGGAGGTTAGAGTGATCTGGCAGGCCTTCAAAATGGCCCTCTCTTCCATCTGGGCTAATAAATCCAGAGCTTTTCTGACCATGCTGGGAGTCATCATTGGCATTGCCTCAGTGGCAACCTTAATGGCCATTGGCGAGGGGCTCAAACGTGATGTGGAAAAAACCGTCAAAGATTTGGGATCTAATCTTGTATTTATTGTAGGAGGCGAGATCCCCATTGGCCAGGGGCAGTCTAATATGAGTTCCATGGGCAATCCGGCCTCTTTAATTTCTGGCGATATTTTAAAATATCAGGATGTTGAGGAAATTAGAAAAATTGAAGGTGTGGAGGCAGTTTCTCCCATGGCCATGGTGGCTGGCGCTTTAAAAAAAGATGATAAAATTGCCTCTCCTCTTATTGCTGGATTGGAGCCGGCTATGAAAAATATTATGACTGGCTTTAAATTATCCCACGGCCGTTTTCTGGAAGAGAGCGATAAAGATAAAAATGTCATTGTTATCGCTGATAAGATTAGAGGGCAATTATTTGATGACCGGGAAGATGTGATAGGCGAAAAAATTACTTTAGACAAAACAGAATTTGAGATTATTGGCCAACTTTCCCTGCCTACTTCCAATTCTCTTTTTTCCTCAGATTTAGAATCGATTTGCGCTATTCCTTTTGCCCAGGCTAAAAAATTCAGCCAAAATCAGGAAAAAATTCTTCGCATCGGCATTAAAGTTAATGATAATTATAAAATTGATGATATCGTTCCTAAAATTGAAGAAAATATGCTTTTGCGTCATCCCAAAGAAGATTTTACTGTTGCCACTCAAGAAGATTTACTAGGCATGCTTAGCACTATCCTCAATCTTCTAACCACGGCTGTGGCTGCCATTGCTGCTATTTCTTTGATTGTAGGAGGTGTGGGAATTATGAATATAATGTTGGTTTCGGTCACCGAACGGACGCGGGAGATTGGTTTGCGTAAGGCAGTTGGCGCCACGCCTTGGATAATTTTGTGGCAGTTTTTGATTGAGGCAGTGGTTTTGGCTTTATTTGGCGGGGCAATTGGCATTTTATTTACTTTCCTCGGCACGCAAATTGTTGTTTGGAAATCTTCCCTGACGCCAGTAATTACGCCCTATTCCTTAATTTTGGCGGCTGGCATTTGTGTTATCGTTGGCATTGTTTTTGGCTTTTTACCGGCCCTTCGTGCCGCTCGCAAAAATCCTATTGATGCGTTACGGTATGAATGAAGCCCAAAATCTAAAGCTCAAATGTCAAATGAATATCTAAAATCTAAAATCCAAATAAATTGGACATTTAGTCATTAGGATTTGATTTGCCATTTGGATTTTGACATTGGGATTTATATGAAATTTGTTTCTGATCTTCATCTTCATTCCAAATTTTCCCGTGCCACCTCCAAAAGTTTAGAGCTGGAGGAAATTTATAAGTGGGCTAAATATAAAGGTATTGATTTGGTTGGTACCGGTGATGCCACTCATCCTTTTTGGTTTGCCCAAATCAAAGAAAAATTACAAGACGATGGCAGCGGGTTTTTAAAGTTGAAAAGCGCTAAAGAAAAAAATGCTCCCCGCTTTGTCATTTCATCAGAAATTTCTTTGATTTATTCCAAAGCCGGAAAAGTGAGAAAAATCCATCTGGTTTTGCTTTATCCTTCTGTTAAATCAGCTCAAGCGGTCAATCAGAAATTAACCACCATGGGCAATTTATATTCTGATGGCCGGCCGATTTTGGGGCTAGACAGCGAGCAGTTAGTCCAAATTGTTTGGGAAATTGATCCGGAAATTGTCGTTGTTCCCGCTCATATTTGGACGCCTTGGTTTTCTTTATTTGGTTCTAATTCCGGTTTTGACTCGCTGGAAGAGTGTTTTGGACAGTTATCTCAAAATATTTTTGCCTTAGAGACAGGACTTTCCAGTGATCCACCGATGAACTGGCGGCTTTCAGCTATTGATCGGCTCTCTTTGGTTTCCTCTTCCGATGCCCACAGCGCACCAAATCTTATGCGGGAGGCAACAATTTTTGAAATGGAAAAGCCAAGTTTTGCCGAGATGGTCAAAATCTTAAAAAATAAAGATTCCAAATATTTATCAACTTTGGAATTTTTTCCCGAAGAGGGCAAATACCATTTTGACGGTCACAGAAACTGCAATGTGGTTTTGTCCCCCAAAGAGAGTTTGAAAAATAATAACATTTGCCCGGTCTGTAAACGGCCGCTGACCGTCGGTGTGATGCAGAGAGTGGAAAAACTGGCTGACCGGGACGAGGGTTTTACATCAGAAAAATTTCCGTCTTTTAAATCAATCGTCCCTTTGATGGAAATTATCGCTAAATCAATGGGAGTGGAGAAAACCAGCAAGGCAGTTTATAGCCAATACTTGAATTTAGTGACAACAGTTGGTTCAGAGTTTGAAATTTTATTGGAAATGCCATTGAAAAAAATGGCGATTGATGAGAAAATCAAGCAAGGAATAGATCTCGTAAGAAGTGGTAAAATAAAAGTGGAACCCGGTTATGATGGAGTTTTTGGCAAGGTGGATATTTTTGGTCAGGCAGAGGCAAATCAAAATCAACAAGCAACATTATTTTAAGGAGGAAATAAATGAAGAATAGAATAATATTATTCCTAGTCTTAATGATGTTTGTTATTGTTTTTCCTTTAAGAGCATTTGCGGGGCAAGTAACAATTCCAGGTGGTGGCACTACTCCTTATGGTTATACTTTAACTACCAATAAAGATACAGCGGTTGCAAATGGGCAAGATAAAATATCTGTAACTGTTTTGATGGAGTCATTTCCTCATATAATTGATTCGAATAATCAATATTATACAGATAAAGATGGCTATTCTAAAACCGAAGAGAAATATTTTGGACCCGGTAGTATTTATGTCACTGGTTCCAATAATACAGTAAACTGTTTGTCTACTTTAATAGAGACATATATGAATTCATCGGGCGCTAAAATTTATGATAAGCATTTTTATTTTGAAATCCAATCAACAACTCCAGAACAGAAAACTATTATGTGGACTACCGTGGGAAGATATTTTGGCTGGGGAGAGCAACAATGTGTTCTAAACGAAGGCACTATTGATCCAAATAATCCTTCGACATTAAAACTCAATGTTAATTTTACTGCCAGTGATACATCTACAGCAGTAATTTCACCTACCGTAACCACAACAACCAAACCACCTTCTTACCAAGCTAAACTTTCCCCTCCCACCCTTTCCATTATTAATAACGACAAACTACCAATCAATAAAATTTATAGCACTCCTATTCCCCAAGGCCAACCCATTACTTTTTCCGGCACTACAATTACTGCCAACTCCACCGTCAAACTCTGGATTTATTCGGAGCCCATTACCGCTGAAGTAAAGTCAGATAAAAAAGGCAACTGGACTTACACACTGACCCAGACGCTTCCTCCTGGCGAACACCGACTTGAAGCCCAAGTGATTGATCCTAAAGGCAATACTTCAGCCAAAGTTGTAATTGCCAAATTTACCATAGAAGGAGCTACTCAAGCTGGTTATAGCTCTACAACTACCGCATCTCTCACAACAAAAGCCATTCTTTTTGGTATTTCGCCACTGATTTATGGATTGGGTGGAGCTGCTTTAATTTTAATTGGTCTTCTTATCTATTTAATCATTAGACGACATAGAAAGAGCCAATTGGAGTAAAAATGCCAGAATTACCAGAAGTAGAAACATTAGTCCGGGGCGCCAAGCAAAAATTGATGGGTAAGACCATCAAAGATGTTAAAGTTGCCTGGCCAAAGGCGGTTGGTGGCAATGTGGCTGGTTTTACTAAAACACTAATCGGCAAGAAAATCCAAGGCGCCAGCCGGCGGGGAAAACTGATTATTTTGGAGTTGTCGGGTGATGTAACTCTTTTGACTCATCTGAAATTAACTGGCCAATTAGTTTATGAGGATAAAAGTGGGAAATTGTATGAAGGTGGACATCGGGAAAAAGTTTTGTATGGCGCGCCTTTGCCTCACAAATTTACGGCGGTAGAGATTACCTTTTCCGATGGTTCAAAACTTTATTTTAATGATTTGCGGAAATTTGGTTGGATGAAGGTTAGCGACAAGCAACATGTAATAAGTAACAAGGAATTAGCCGAAATTGGGATTGAGCCGACGGATAAAGAATTTACCAAGGAAAAATTGCAGGAGCTTCTCAATAAAAAATCCAAAACCAAAATCAAAGACTTTTTAATGGATCAAAGTTTAATTGCTGGGCTGGGCAATATCTATTCCAGTGAGATTTTGTGGGAAGCAAAAATTGCACCTAAAAGGCCGGCCGGGGATTTGAAACCAGCCGAAGTAGGAGAATTATATCGGGCGATTGGGAAAGTGTTGGAGATGGCGATAAAATTGGGCGGCTCCTCGGAAAGTACCTATGTCCGGCTGGACGGGTCTAAAGGTAATTTTATGGATTATGCCAAAGTTTATCAAAAGGAAGGAAACCCCTGTGCGAGAGGGGATGGCGGGAAAATAAAACGGGAAAAAATCGGCGGAAGAAGTGCCTTTTGGTGCCCAGTTTGCCAAAAATAGGAAAATAGCGGGTCCTGTCTAGGCTCGTCGCGCTTTCAAGGTGAGCGTTTCGTCCCGCCATGGCGGGACTGCACTACGCTTAACTCACCGTTGAAAGCTAGCGCCTTCGCCTTCCACCCGCTAAATTATAAAAGTAGTGAATTTAGATACCTCCCACCCGCAAAAATTATATTTGTGTCATTAGTGTTGGCTGTTAGTGGAATTAGTGTAGTGCTCTCTTGACTTTTCAAGGGTTTTATGCTATAATATTAATGGTTAAAATACGAACCTTGAGTTGAACCTGAACAAGGCAAAAAACCCCGCATAGCGGGGTCGCCCCTTTTTGATAAAAAATGATACAATAATATTGATGTTAGCAAACATTCTTTCCCTTCTTCTCGGTTATCTCCTCGGCTCTATTTCCCCAGCTTTTCTTTTCGGCTAATGCCGAAAAAACAGGAGCTCCGCGGTGGAGAGGATGTTATATTGGGGAAAAGTTTGGGAAAAGTATTCAACGAACTTACAACAATTTACGCCTATGCTGATTTTCTTGTATTTCCCACTGTAAGTCCGATCGGAGATTCAGTGGAAAAATTTGACAACTGAAGGCAAAAAGGATAAACTAAAATTATGGCACAAGTAACTGCTTCCGACAATCAATCCCTCAAAACTCTTTCTAAAGAACTGGCTGAAGTTAAAAAATATCTTCGCAAACTTTTGCTTATTATCCCAGAGGAGAGTTTAGACGAATATGAAAATTCTGCTGAAATTAAAAAGAATTATTTAGAAGCAATCAAGACCTTCCCGCCAGAGAGATGATAATTGAAAGAACTCAAAATTTTAATAAAACCTACGCGAAACTCCCCATTAGTATTCAAAAGATATTTCAAAAACAAGAAGTCATTTTTAAGCAAAATTGGTTAGATCCTCGCTTACATACCAAAAGAATTAAACAATTGCCCGGTGTCTATTCCTTCCGACTAACCCGACGCTATAGGGCACTTTTTTATTTTGAGATGCTAAATTTTGCAATTTGTTGCGGGAATAAAAGCGTCGAAAAACAAACTTGCCCGTTAGGGATACTTTACGGCTTGTCGTAAAGTAGTTTATTTTAGGAATAAAGAGGCGATATTTTTTGCCCTTGGCCATCGTAGGGATATTTATGATTAATATTTTATCAATCCTCCTCGGCTACCTTCTCGGTTCTATCTCCCCGGCTTTTATTTTGGGGAAAGTGCTCAAGGGAATTGATATACGAAAAGTCGGCACCAAAAATGCCGGGGCAACTAATGTTAAACATATTTTAGGCATGGGGCCGGCAGTTATCACGGCTATTTTTGATATGTCCAAGGGGCTTTTGGCGATGCTCATCGCCTGGCAGATTTTCCATCTTTCTTTGCCTTGGATTTACGCCTCTGGCTTTGCCGCCATTTTGGGCCATACCTTTCCATTTTACTTAAAATTTCGGGGCGGAGAAGGTTCGGCAACAGCTGTGGCCATGGTTTTGTATCTTTTCGTTTTGTTTATTTGGAAGGGACAGCTGGGCCTTACCCCATTTTTAATTATTGCTTTATTTGCTCTCTCGCTTCTTTTTATCTCTCGCCAAGGCGAGATCGTGGGATTATTCACCATTCCCTTTTTTGGCTATTTGATTTATAAAGAAATCGGCAGCAATACTCAAACGCTTTTTCTCGATTGTCTTCTGGGTTGGCATTTTGTTGTTATCATTATACATATAATTAAAGATCGGCTTTTTCAAACGACAGGCGAAAATAAAGAAAAAATCCTTCACTGGCGTACCCTTGCCCGGCCAGCCGCCATTGTTTTTCCACTGCTCTATTTTTATCTTGGCAAAACTATTCCTTTGTATTTAGTTGGTTCTGTAGCGCTCGTATTTTTGCTTTTTGACGGCATCCGGCTTTGGTACTCAGGCATCAACTTGTTCCTTTTTGCCAATGTCAAAAAATTATTAAAAGAAAAAGAAAAAGCCCATTTTTCGTCGATGACTATGTTTACAGTTTCCGCTTTTCTCTCTATTTTGATTTTTGATAAATCCATTGCCATTTTGGTTTTATTTTTCTTAATTTTCGGCGATCTTTTTGCCAAAATTTTAGGCATTTTATATGGCCGGCGCAGATTTTTTGACAAAACTTTGGAGGGGACTTTGGCTTTCTTTACTTTTTCTTTGGTGGCCGGCTATATTTTATCGCCAATTTTAGGATTAAGCTTTCTAATTTATTTTGTCGGCGCCTTAACTGCCAGCATCACCGAAGCCTTGCTGTGGGGCATTGACGACAACCTCTCCACCGCCGTCATCTCCGGTGGTTTTATGACAGGGGCAAGGATCTTGTTTGGGTAAGAAAAAAGCGGGTTGAAGTTATCTCACCGCTTTATGGTTAAGAATGGAGAGCGTATGGGTTTTAGACCCCCCTTTGGTCTGCTGGGTTTTCTGTTTGTTGTAAGGTCTCTCGCAGTTGGGCAATCAGCCTTTGCATGGCTTCAGTTTGCCGTTCCCGGGCTTGCAGAATTCTGGTAAACCAGGGGATAATATCCTCCATCCGTTGTAGCACTGCATTTTCGACTGCCTCAAAACAGCACTCGCAAATTTGTTTCCCCCCCAAAGGTGGTATGAGAAATACTCTCATTATCCAGCGAAGTTGGTTCCCCCTACTCGTTTTCTCGGTTACCATAGTTTGTTCCGCACCATTCACAGATTATATTGCCAGTTGTGCCTGTACCTGCGCCCCCACCGAAAAGCTCCGGCGTGTCCTCAAAGCGTGCCATCTTCTTTCCTCCCTTTCAAGGTTCTGCAATTCCTAAGACCAATCTATAATAACTTCATTTGTAAGTCAAGATGATTTTTCTCTTGCCTAATCGGTAATTTTCTGATAAATTTTAATAAAAGGATTTTTTATGACGAAAAAGGCACAAAAAATTGCTGGAATTGTTTTAGCAGCTGGGGATGGTGTTCGGATGAATTCCAATCTGCCCAAGATTTTACACGAAGTCGGCGGCAAACCGCTTGTTTTTTGGGCGGGTAAAGCGTTAAAGGGCGCTGGTATTGAAAAACCAGTAGTAGTTGTTGGTCGTAGTGGACCATTAATTAAAAAAGCCCTCAAAGGCATTTTTGATTTTATTTTTGCCGCACCTTTAGGTACTGGCTGGGCAGTTTTAAAAACTAAATCCTATTTTGCTAAAAATATGCCGACTACTATTGTTGTTATTAATGGCGATACCCCACTTTTTCAACCAGAAACAGTTCAGGCATTAATTAAAATTCAGCAAAAAGAAAATGCCACAATTTGTCTGGCCACAGTCGAGTTAGAAAACCCAACCGGTTATGGCAGAATTATTCGCAACAAAAAGGGGGATGTTGTAAAAATTGTTGAAGAAAAAGAAGCCAACTCCCAAGAAAAAAAGATTAAAGAAATTAATGCCGGTTTATATTGTTTTCAAGCACCTTGGATTTTTCAGGTTTTAAAAAGGGTGGAAAAAAGCACCACCGGTGAATATTTTTTAACTGATGTGATTAATATTGCCGGCAAAAATGGACAAAAAATTGTTGCTTTCAAAATTAATGATTGGCTTCAAGCACTCGGCGTTAATACCCAAAAGCAATTAAAAGAAGTCCAAGAAGTTTTTGAAAACCGCAAAAAAGAAGAGAATAATTAAAAGCGGATTCTCTTCTTTTTCCCGCAGGGCGGGATCCCGCTTCGCGGGAAACTTTTAACTTTTAACTTTTAACATTGTATTATGGCTACATATCATTGTCAGGCGATTGTTATTAAACAAAAAAACTATGGCGAAGCCGATAGAATTTTGACTTTGTATACTGATTTACATGGAAAAGTAATCGCCATAGCCAAAGGAGTAAGATGGCCTTTGTCAAAATTAGCTGGACACCTGCAACTTTTTTCCAAAACTTCCCTACTTTTAGCCAATGGCAGAAATTGGGATACAGTGGCTGGAGCAGAGACAGTCAAGATTTACCCCGATCTTAACAGCAATTTATCCAAGACCGCCCAGATATTTTATTTTGGCGAAATTATTGACAATCTTACAGAAGTTGGCGTGGAAAACGGGGCAATTTTTAATCTTTTGATTGAGGCACTTTCCCAAGACTCAACTGTCCTCAAGCATATGATTGGTCCATATTTTGAACTAAATTTATTAAAGCATTTGGGTTATAGCCCTTCTTTTTACCAATGTGTTGGCTGTGGACAAGAAATCAAGAAGGGTAAAAATTATATTTCAGTTGCACGCGGTGGGGTAGTTTGTGAGAAATGCTTTAGTGGCTATGAAGATTACAGAGTTGATGATGGTGTAATAAAACTTTTACGGCTATATCTTGAAAAAAACTTTGACTTTTTAAGCCGTCTTAAAATTAAAGGTGAAATCGAAAAACAGGCCGAAGAAATTGCCCATGAGTTTTTAATTCATATTTTAGAGCGCGAGCCAAAAAGTAGGAAGTTTTTGAACAATATTCAAAAAGAAAAGATTTTTAAAAAGCATAATCAATGATTAATTTTTTAGAAATAGATTTGCGGGCTATCTCTCACAATATCAAAAATTTGGTGAGATTTTTGCCGGATGATATCGGAGTAATTGCTGTAGTTAAATCCAATGCCTATGGCCATGGTTTGGTTGAAGTTAGTAAAACCGCCTGGTTGTCAGGCGCGGATTTTTTGGCAGTCGCCAGTTTAGAAGATGCAATGAAACTGCGGTCAGCCGATATAAAAGCGCCGATTTTAGTGATGGGATATTTAGAAAAAGATGAGCTCTTAGAGGCCTATGAACATGGAATTAGTATAACTGTCTATGACATGGTTCTAGCAGAATTTTTATCTAAAGAAGTAGTGCGACGAACTGCTGTTGCTACTGGCATTGGTCGGATTAAAAAAGCCAAAGTTCATATCAAAGTTGATACAGGTATGCACCGACTAGGAGTTTTGGAATATCTGGCACCTGATTTTATTGAAACAATCATCAATTTGCCTGGTATAGATTTAGAGGGAATTTATTCTCACTTTGCTGATGTTTCAAATAAGCCCTTTTCTAAGAAACAATTGATGCTTTTTAACAATGTCTTGTTTCATCTTCAACAGAGAAAAGTGCCTATTCCTAAAGTTCATTTGGCAAACTCTCAAGCCATTGTTGATATCCAAGACTCTTTCTTTGATTATGTCCGACCAGGACTTTTAATTTATGGGCTTTGTCCCTCCTTTAAGGATAGTCAGCCAGCCCTGACCTTTAAAACATTAATTGCCCAGACCAAGACAATCAAAGAAGGGGAATCAGTTGGTTATGGCTGTACTTGGAAAGCACCAAGAGAGACAATGTTGGCGGTTTTGCCAGTGGGCTATGCTGATGGTTATGGCCGGGGGCTCTCTAACACCGGTGAAGTTTTAATTGGGGAGAAACGCTGTCCGGTGAGGGGGCGGGTTTGCATGAATCAGACAATTGTTGATATAACAAGAGTGCCAACGCGGGTGAAAATAGGAGATGAGGTGGTGTTGATAGGCAAGCAGGGCAATGATACAATTGCGGTAGAGGAGTTGGCTAAAAGATTAAATACTAATCCACATGAGATAGTGTCTCGATTATCGCCGAGCTTGCCGAGAATATTCAAGAGATAAAATCCAAAGTTCAAATGTCAAATGAATATCTAAAATCTGAAACCCAAAATATCTGGCGAAGCCAGATATTTCTTCGACGAAGTCGATCAATAAATTTGACATTTAGTCATTTAAGTATTGATTTGTCATTTGGATTTTGAAATTAAGATTTATTGAATAATATGGACAACACATTAGATAATTTGGTTTCCCTTTGTAAACGCCGGGGTTTTGTAATTCCCTCCAGTGAAATATATGGTGGATTAAATGGCATCTATGATTTTGGGTCTTATGGGGTAGAACTGAAAAATAATATTAAAAAACTCTGGTGGCAGAGATTTGTTCAGGAAAGGGAAGATATTGTTGGGATGGAATCAGCCATTTTAATGAGCCGACAAGTCTGGCAAGCCTCGGGGCATGAGAAGGAATTTATTGATCAGCTCGTGGAGTGTAAAAAATGCCACATGCGATTTCGTAGTGACGAAATCGCGAATTCAAAAGTTAAAGTTCAAAACTCAAAAGAAGGGTGTCCGCAGGGCGGAGAACACGAGTTTACCGAACCAAAAAAATTTAACCCCATGTTTAAAACCTATGTCGGGCCGGTAGAAGATGAGAAAAATATGACTTATCTGCGGCCAGAAACCGCCCAAGGAATATTTGTTGATTTTTCTCAAATTTTAACCACTTCTCGGCAAAAAATTCCCTTTGGTATTGCCCAAATTGGCAAATCATTTCGTAATGAAATTAATACCAAGGATTTTTTATTTCGCATTCGGGAATTTGAAATTGCGGAAATTGAATATTTTGTCCCCTCGCCAGAGGCATCGGGGCAAGCCCCTTCGATAAGCTCAGAGCAAGTTGAGGAAGATGAAAAATATTTCAAAAAGTGGGTAGAGGAATGGCAGAAGTTTATTTTAGATTTGGGAATTAAAAAAGAAAATCTCAAACTTTACCAGCATCCCAAAGAAACTTTGGCCCACTATTCCAAAAAGACAATAGATATAATGTATAATTTTCCTTTCGGCTGGAAAGAATTAGCTGGTATTGCTAACCGTGCTGATTTTGATCTCAAAACCCATCAAAGCAAATCCGGCAAAGATCTTTCATATTTTGATCAAGAAACAGGCAAGAAATTCACCCCTTATGTTATTGAACCGACAATAGGTATTGAGCGATTGATGTTGGCAGTTTTGATTGATGCCTTTGAGGAAAGTAAACCGCGTACTACCACCACCGAAGTGACTCACGAAAAAGAAATTATCTTACATTTAAATCCTGCCATTGCGCCAGTGAAAATAGCAGTTTTTCCATTGATTAAGAAAGATAAATTACCAGAACTGGCCAAATTAATTTATAAAGAACTACAAAAAAATTGGTTGGTAGAATATGACGAAACTGGTTCTATTGGCCGCCGCTACCGCCGGCAAGATGAAATTGGCACACCATATTGTGTGACCGTTGATCATGACAGCTTGAAGCAGAAGGATGTTACTGTTCGGGATCGCGATACAATGGAGCAAGAAAGGATCAAAATCGACCAGCTCCCGGATTATTTTAGAGAAAAACTCATTCGGTGATCTTGAGACAGAAAGATGAATAGAACTCATAATTTAGCAACTATTCTTAATAACGAACTAGATCGAAAAAAGGGCATTCTAAGGATGAAGCCGACTTTTGTGGCAAGAACTTCCTATCCAGGTCTGGGCAGATTAGGAATTAAAAAATATTTTCTTGGCAAAAGAGGATGGCTGTGTGAACGTTGGATGTGTTCTTCAGTAGTTGCCAGTGGACCTATGCAAATAAAAAATGAAGGTTTGAGTGAAGTTAATATAAAAAATGTAAAATTCTTTTTGAAAGATGCTCTTCAATTGGCTCCAGAAAGAATGTTGGGTGCAAAATATGCTAAATTACATAACAATCGATTTGGTGTTCTGACAAAAATCCTTGATATAGGCAGACTCATTCCTTGGCATCTTCATGCAAGAGAAAAACATGCCCGAAAATATTGGGGGATGAACCCCAAAGAAGAAGCTTACTATTATTTAGAGCATCCTAATAGAGGTCCCTTGCCATACTCACACCTAGGCATACATCCAGATGTCACCAAAGAGGAACTTTTACTAATCTTAAAAAGATGGAATGACGATAAAGTCCTTGACTTATCCCCGGCTTATAGACTCAATGCCAGAGAGGGTTTTCATATTCCTGCAGGTGTAATCCATGCACCAGGCACTGCCTTAACTTTGGAGGCTCAGGAGGAGTCAGATGTCGCATCTATATTCCAGCCTGTGGTCAATGGCCAATTATTGTCTAAAAAACAACGCCTCCTTAATGGCCCCAAGACAGAAGAAGAAGCAATAGAACTAATAGATTGGGAAGTCTGCACTGACCCGGAATTTTACCGAAAATATCATATTATTCCGGCAATTATAGCAGCAGATAAGACAGTTAAAAAATATTGGATATATAATCCTAAGAAAAGTCGAAAATTTTCCGGTAAAGAAATAAGGATTGCCCCGGGCAAAAAGATAAAGGAAAACGAACAAGGAGCATTTTTGCTTCTAGTCTGGAGAGGCAAAGGTAGTATCAACGGCACAAGGATTGTAGAAGGGAACCCCAATAGAGACGAATTATTTGTCAGTTATGAAGGGGCAGCAAACCACGAAATCTTAAACGATGGCAAAGACGAATTGATAGTTTATAAGATATTTGGTCCAGATGTATACAAATAGGAAATTGGCTCTGTGATCTTGACGCAGGGCCAAACCTGTGCTATATTAGTTACCGAAAGGGAGGTGAGAAGGTTGCGAGTCCTGTTTGTTGTTCCACCGGAATCGGCAGAGGAGCTTCTTGACAGCTTATTGGTTATCCAGCCGCCCGACCAGGATATGACAAGTTCAGAACCAGATGAGATAATGGTTAGTCTTTGCACACTTCTCCACGGTCCGACGATCAACCATCGAATTGTACAAAAGGAAATAGAGGCAGTCGTCTTTGTCGATTGGCCCCAGAAAAAAGTTCAGAAAGTTCTATCCCAGCTACCTAGGGGCATTCAAACTGCAAATGTTGATACTCGTCAAACCCTTCATGCCCTCCAATTGGCCTTATCTGCAATCTCCATTGCAGGGAGGGCGAGACAACCAGTTAATCCTTCCCATAACTAACCCGCCAAAGCACTACGCCGTGGCGGGTGTTTTTTATACTATTCACTTTTGGTGGGGAAACGGGTTTGACCCTGCTACAACGACTTCCTAACTTACGCGAATTACATTCGGTCACGTGGAATGTCATATGCGGGGTCTGCGGGGTGAAGTGTACTCTGTTCTACTTCGCCTCTTGACAAAAGGGTGATTTTGTGATATAATAGGGTTATCCAAAATAAGGGGGCGTACCTAAGATGAGGAGTCTGGTAGTAGTTCTTATGGTATTTCTGGCTTTCATTCTGGCGTATGGCTGCAAAGAGCAGCCAGTCGAGAAGCCGAAGACGCTGACGACAATGCCAACGGCGCCAATCACCTCCACCTCCCCGGTCCAAGAAATGGATGTGGAGAAGGAGATCCGGGGATTGTTCCCTGGACAGGTTTCATTTTGGCCTCCGTTCAAGGAGGCCTACACCCAGTCGTGGTGGCGGCAGGCCATTCCCTCTTTTCGGGAGTACCGCCGCCAGCACCCGACCGACAACGTGGTAGCAGTCTACGTCGAGAGGGCGGGATGGGATATTTATTTAACGAACCCCAGAGCCGGGGGGATCCAGGTGAGGTACGAATACAGCTACAGCGCCGGTGGTAAAATCGTTCGGCGGGAGTTTGTCCCCAAGGACGAGCCAACGGCGAAGTAGTCACCCACAAAAGGGCGCTGCAAGTCAGCTGACTTGCAGCGCCTTCTTTTTATTTTGTGAGTATAATACTCTGCTCTTCAGGGCAGAGATACAAGCTCTGCTTGTTACAAACAAAAAACCCGCCTTGCCGCCTGCCTAACGACAATCGGGACAGGCAGGTACCGTCTCGCTAAGCGGGACACGATGTCATTTAGCGTATTTTAGCATTATAGAGCTTATTGTGGGTAACAAAGTAAAGATTTTTAAAACTGGAATCAAGATAAAATATCTCTGGCATTAGCTCATCAGGCAAGGGCGAGTCCCATACTTTGGTTTCTTTTTGGGAATTAAAGTTATAAACGAATAAACTGGTAACAGTATGTCTTGGGAAAGAAGGTGTTTTTTCTTGAATAATCTGGCCAGTTTTAAAATAAAAGATATTCTTTGGTTTTTGGAAAATAGAAAATTGTATAAAACCAGCCAAAACTGACGGTTGGGAGGGCAAACCAATAGTTCGTTTATTTTTAGCATCATAAATTTTATAATCATTTTCTTGTTGAATTAAATAATAATCAGTTGAATTGTAAATTGGCAAAAGTTCTTTAGTGGAATACAAGGGCCTGATTTCGTTAGACAAAGGATTAAAAATAATAAATTCGGCATTGGATTCGTTTTCTTTATTAATTTTCAGCACTATTTTGGCTGGATTGTTTGGTTGGATATAAAAATTAGTTAAATTTTTAAATCTTTTTACTTCTTTGAGGTCATTGGGAGAATTGAGGGAAGTTTTAGAAAATACTGTTTCTTTGTTTTCGCTTGCGCTCCATAAGAGATCGTCTTGAAAAAACCCGACAAAATTATATTGATCGGGTTTAATTGAAAGAGTGTTGTCTTTTTGTCCCTTTACATCGTAATAAGTATATTCTAATTGTTCTTGATCGTTAAATAATTGAAACATAACTTTATCACCTTTCCAAGAGAGCCAGACCCGATTTATTTTAGCCGGAAAACTCCATTGATTAATAAGTTTAGGCGTGCCTTGAGAAGAAATTTGGTAAAGAAAATATTGAGAGGAGTTTTTGGCTTTTTCCAGCCAGACAAAACCATTCTTTATGATTTTGAAATCTAACACTTCTTCCTGACTGATTTGATTAATATTATTTGGTGATACAATTTGTCGGTTTGAGAAAAAATAAATCAAGCAATAAATTAAAATCCCAATAATAATGAAAACCCAAAAGGCAATAAAAATTTTTTGAGATTTTTTTATCATTGGATTATGCCATGATAAATCATTAACCGCCCAAGATTTGGATGAGGGCCTTGATCTAAAATTTGCTGCCAGGTGAAGGAGCCCTGATTACAGACGTTATTTGGCATTGGACTATTGTAATAGAAAATTGGGTTGGGGTCAGAAGGACCTGTTCTCGAAAATCCTCTGATTACCCAAACATGACCTCCATACTAGCCAGTATACATAATAACCGGTCTTTGAGCTTGTAAGGACTTAATAATTTTATCCTTATTTTGATCATCTATTTGCCATCTATACACATAATATATCGGAAATCTATCCATAGCTACTTGGATATGATTATTATTGAGAATTGCTACTGTTCCATCAATTCCTGGTGAATAGCTTTGCCAGTAGTGATAATTGTATCGGGAAACATAACTGAACACCATTTCATAAGAAGCCCGATTGCAGATATGAATTTTTAAATCAGGTGTTGGATCTCTATTATTTTCACCCAGACAAGCAACATTTAAAATTATACTATTTATATCGGGAGGATTCTCGGGAGGAAATTTATCTGGTAGAGGGGAGTGAAAATTATATCTGATAATAGCTGTTGCAATAATCCAGTTTACAATTGTTCCTTTTCCTGTGGCTTGCCAATTATCCTCAATGTCATTACCCCAATAATAATGGGCTAAAATGCCTGGCCATTGTCCGACATAATTATAATGCCAAGTACGTAAGGTTCTATTCAATTCTTTTTTGATTTTATAAAACTCGTCTTCGGGATTAGTTGTAAATGCGTATATACCAACATCCAAAGGAGACAGACCGAGGAATTGTTTGCCGTTGGCTACGTCGACAATATATCCATAGTCCTGCATAGCAGCAACCAGTGAGTCTAGTGAGTCTATACCCCAAAGCAGTGAAAACAGTGGGGGTCGATCATAAAATATAGGATACATTAATATATTTATATTGAAATCTAAGTCAATAGGATAATAGACAGTCGGCGAGGCATTGATATCAAATCCGTTATTAACAATTGCTTTATCTATTACCCACCATTTGACCCCGCGGGAAAGAACATACGGTTCAATGTTTTTCATCCAGAGAGTGGGGTCAATAAAATCATTATTAGAAATAGGGCATAATGCGGGACCGTAATAAATATCCAACATTTTTTCCCAGGCAGAATATTGACCTTGCTCGCTGGCTATTTGGTGAAAAGTATCTTTATAGGTTAATAGAGTAACCTGCAAATGATTGGCAATTTCATCAAAAGTTTTGAATTGAGCTTGAGGATAAAATACTGCGAACCACTGCATTGATTTTATCAGGGGAACAATTTTTGGATAAAGCAACGGTAGACCGGAGGAAGGGGTAGAAGATTGTGGGGCTGATGTTGATGCTGGGGCTGATGTTGATGTTGATGATATAGGAGTAGTAGTCGTACTACTAGTAGTGTCGTCTCTTTTACTGGCAATTTGGGTTCCTTTAACCTCTTGGGTAATTTCATTATTACTTTCTTTTTCGTTTTCACTGCTACAGCCACAATCCAGAAGTGGGTTTTTATTAAAATCAACCGCGACATTGAAACTTTCCACCTCTTTTTCTTTCTTTTCCGCGGTAATTTTTAGTTTAGATAAAAATTTAGATTTGGGAGTACCGCCGAGATTTACAATGGTATATCCTTCAGAGGTTTTTTTATCTTGAGGATAAAAATAATTGAAAGGAAAAATATTAGCAAGATAAGCAATTATTAAATAGACAATTGCGATTCCTATAGTAAATAATATCCAGATTTTTTTCCTGCTCATTTCTTTAATTATATACTAAAATTATATACTAATCCAATCATTCTTGGGCATTCTTGGGGAAAAGGGCTTGACCCCAGTAGAATTCCTTCCTGTAAAACGCCCGCCTGCCAAAGCGAAATCTATTATGAACAAAGTGAATAACAAGGTTCTGGAGTAAAACGACAGGTTCTTATTATGAACAAAGTGAATAACAAGGTTCTGGAGTAAAACGACAGGTTCTTATTATGAACGTAGTGAATAACAAGGTTCTGGAGTAAAACGACAGGTTCTTATTATGAACGTAGTGAATAACAAGGTTCTGGAGTAAAACGACAGGTTCTTATTATGAACGTAGTGAATAACAAGGTTCTGGAGTAAAA
>Ga0210057_1003951_pt1 | contig 20068 bp, 17 predicted proteins | sample CryGeyCG2114_010_2_FD_183968 | JGI IMG/M metagenome (GOLD analysis project Ga0210057, IMG submission 183968) | Groundwater microbial communities from aquifer - Crystal Geyser CG10_big_fil_rev_8/21/14_0.10 (SPAdes) (version 2) | ecosystem: Environmental > Aquatic > Deep subsurface > Groundwater ...
GCGGCATTATGGCCAAAGTTAGGATCACCATTAGGCACTGTTGGATCAGCCGGGCAGGGATATCTGCCAAAGGCACGGGCATAGATTTCCAGAGAAGCACGGACTCTGTTTAAATCAGTAGTTACCTTGCTTTGTTTTTCTGTAACAGCATCATCCTTATAAACAGCATGATACCCCGCCATAAACAAGGCAATCATCAATAATATCAATGACAGCTCTATTAATGAAAAACCGCAATCTCTGATAAACCCTCTGCTCATCTGCTGATTATAGCAAAGGAAGGGGGGGAATGGAAGGGGTTGAAAGTCGATGGTTAAAATACTGAACTCTGATAACTGAAATAGAAATTGGAAACTGAAAATGGGAAAAAGTTGGTAGTTAATGGTAAAATACTAAACTCTGAGAACTAGGGAAGAAGAGACCGGAAGCAAGGCAACGGTGATATGGAAGATTAACGTGAAGGTTCTTCTTCATATTGGAGGGTTTTAATACCATGCCCCCGATCGGTTGTAAATATATACAACCTTTGGTTGGTCGTCAAGAAATAATAAAAGCCGTTAGTAGAGAAATTTCCAGATAATTATATATTAGAGCGATAATTTGGTGCTTCCTGTGTTATAGATACATCATGCACATGGCTTTCTCCTAGGCCTGCACTGGTTATTTTCACAAATTTGCAGCTTTTTTGCATCTTCCCGATGGTTTTATTTCCTGTATATCCCATAGCAGCCTTTAACCCACCTACTAACTGGTGAATAACTCCTGAAACAGCTCCTTTATATGGAACACGGCCTTCCACCCCTTCTGGCACTAATTTTAACTGGTCTGATATTTCCTGCTGGAAATATCGGTCAGCAGAACCTCTGGCCATGGCACCAACAGAACCCATACCACGATAAGTCTTATAAGAACGACCCTGATAAAGCACTACTTCTCCAGGGCTTTCTTTGGTTCCGGCAAAAAGTGAGCCTATCATTACACAATCAGCCCCAGCGGCAATTGCTTTAGCCAGATCGCCTGAATATTTTATTCCACCATCAGCAATAACTTTAACTCCACTTTTGCGGCAAACAGAAACGGCATCCATTATGGCCGTTAATTGTGGAACTCCAACTCCTGCAACTATCCTGGTTGTGCATATTGAACCCGGCCCTATTCCAACTTTAATTGCATCAACTCCTGCATCTATCAGAGCTTTAGCCCCTTCTTTGGTGGCTATATTCCCACCTATCACACTGCATTTATTACCAAACTTTTTCTTTACCCTGCCAACTGTTTGCAAAACAGCTTTTGCATGCCCATGTGCTGTATCCACAATTATAACGTCAACTCCGCTCTCTACTAATGCTGCTGCTCTTTCCATAGCACTTTCTCCCGTTCCAACTGCAGCAGCAACACGCAAACAACCTTTTCCATCTTTAGCTGAATTTGGAAACTGCTGAGATTTTTCTATATCTTTCACAGTGATAAGTCCAATGCAGTGGAATTTTTCATCAACCACTAAAAGTTTTTCTATTCTGTGCTGATGAAGCAGTTTTTTGGCTTCTTCAGGGCGCACTTCTTTGCGCACAGTTATAAGGCTTTCACAGGTCATTAATTCACTTACGCGCTGCTTTAAATCCTGAGCAAAACGTACATCCCTATTGGTGATTATTCCCATTAATTTGCCGCTTTTTTCAGTTACAGGTATCCCGGATATATGATGTTCCGACATAATGCCAAGAGCATCCGCCAATCTGGCATCTGGCCTTATTGTTATTGGGTCAACAACCATTCCTGATTCGAATTTTTTAACTTTTCTGACCTGCGCGGCCTGCTCTTCTATGGTCATATTCTTGTGAATACAACCCATGCCGCCATTTTGTGCCAAAGCAATAGCAAGCTCACTTTCTGTTACTGTGTCCATTGCAGCAGAAATAATGGGGATACTTAGATTTATGCCCCGTGCAAGAAAAGTGCTGGTATCAGCATCAGCAGGATGCACATCTGAAGCAGCAGGCTTCAGCAGAACATCGTCAAAAGTCATGGATTCTTCGAAAGAGGGCATATGCAACTTCAATATTTAATTGTAAATTGCAGCCCCTAATAACATACAATCCCTACAAATTAAAGCTTTTTTGCTAAAAAATAAGGTTAGGCCGTATATTTCATGAATATGTGGGTTAAAATTGAGATTCCGGCAGTTCTTCTTTTATCAATTCCATCTGCCCACATGCCTTAAGTGCAGAATTTAAGTAAGCTTCTGCCGCCTGTTTAGCCTTTTTTCCAGCATTGTGACTTAATGTTCCCTTTACAATATTATCCAGGTTTTTAACGACAGTAATTAATTCCTCCAAACTCTCTGCATCTTCTATAATAAAAAGAGTTTCCTCCATGTGCCGTTTTGTCTCAAAGCTGCCTTCTTCCGACCAAAACATGCTAAAAGCCCTTTTAGCCGCCAGAAGAACTTTTTTGATCAACATTTCTTTCTTCATGGATTTACATACTGCTTCAATGTAAGAAGATATGAGCATTCTTGCGATTTCCCTTTCATCGCGATCGAATTTTTTCTCAAAAAATATTGGGCAATCATCTCTTGCAAAGATTTCCTCTTTAGCAAGGAGTTCTTCAAGTGTAATTGTTTTTTCAGCAAGCTGTGATTGCACAAACTCGTCCATCGAGCGAATATCTTCATTGCTTATATCAGTAACACTAATTTTTGTATCACAAGCATCTATTCCCGCCTGGCGAGCTGTCTGATTTATTTTTGTCATTCTTAATGTTTTTGGCATAGCTGTAACACAACCTATAGTTTCAATGGTGATTAAAATTATGCTATAGAAATGTTACAGTTTTGTTACAAAACTGTAGCTATTTTAACAAAACTGTAACAATATTACACAACTGAGAGGGGTAAAATCATGATGTTTGCAACTTATGCGGGAGGAAACAACCTGATTCCCAGCTATCATACTGATATGCAACGACTATACCATAATTGGCCAAGAATAACATCGAAACCAGAAAATCGTCTCTATTTTAAGACCTAATTTCTGATAAGTTTATATATAATTATCACCAGCCTTGACCTTTAATTTTACCGCCTCTACAACCAAATAATGGATAGCATAAAAATTATAGGTGGCAGCCCACTTAAGGGAAAAATTGAGATAGGTGGCGCGAAAAATGCAGCACTTCCTTTAATGGCCGCAGCACTGCTGACAGATGAGCAGTTTTCTCTTTCTAACGTTCCCACACTTTCTGATATAACAACTATGGCTAACCTATTGGTTTCCCTGGGGGTTGAATTCATAGTTGACGGTTCTGTACGTAACGGTGGCTATAATGGCTCTGGAACAGGCAGAAGCTTAATCTTAAAGGCGGATAATATAACGGACACAACTGCCCATTATGACATTGTTCGTAAGATGCGGGCCTCTGTTATTGTTCTTGGCCCGCTCCTTGCAAGATTCGGAAAAGCCCGTGTTTCACTTCCAGGCGGCTGTGCTATAGGCACCAGACCCATAGATTTACACATTATGGCGATGGAAAAAATGGGAGCAAAAATAAAATTACGTGACGGTTATATCGAAGCTGGCGTAAAAGGTAGGTTAAAAGGTGCAGAAATAACTTTCCCAATAATATCTGTTGGCGCAACTGAAAATGCCCTTCTCGCCGCAACTCTCGCAGAAGGCAAAACTGTTATAAAAAATGCAGCATTGGAGCCAGAAGTTTCTGACCTGGCTATGTGCTTAAAGGAAATGGGTGCAGACATAAAAGGAATAGGGACAAAAAAGCTTGTTATTAATGGGGTGGAAAAACTAAATGGGGTAAATCACAAAGTTCTTCCAGATCGTATTGAAGCAGGAACTTTTGCTATTGCAGCAGCAATAACTGGCGGAGAATTAGAGCTTTTAGGAGCCAATGCCGAAACTATGGAGGCAACTATAGAGGCACTCAGAAAAACAGGTGCAAAAATAGAAGAAACAGAAAAAGGAATAAAGGTAGTTGCGGGGGAAAAAATCAGGCCAATAAATATTGATACCTCTCCTTACCCTGGTTATGCAACAGATATGCAGGCTCAGCTTTCTGCTTTATTATGTCTGGCAGAAGGTACCTCTACCATAAAGGAAAATATCTTTGAAAACCGTTTTATGCATGTTCCAGAGCTCACACGCATGGGCGCAAAAATAAAACTTTCCGGCAATAAAATGAAAATTAACGGGATAGAAAAATTACATGGAGCCACTGTAATGGCAACAGATTTACGCGCCTCTGTTTCCCTTGTTTTGGCCGCATTAGCCGCAGAAGGTGAAACCATAATAAACCGCGTTTATCATATTGACCGTGGTTATGAACGAATAGAAGAAAAACTGGCCGCTTGTGGCGCTAAAATAGTTCGCCTTCGCGATAAAAATTGAAATTAATGAAGTTATTTATCCAGCACCTTACCCTCATTAGGAGCGGATAATTCAATTAAAGATTTTTTTAGTTCAACCAACATTGAAACATTCATAACTTGTCTGTGTTCTGGCATGCCACCCATAGCCCTTGTTCCTGGCCATTCGTAATAACCTTCTGGTGAAACCGCTTTATCCGCAAATTTCTCTATGTTTTTCTTGCCGGTTATAGAAAATTCTACTGCTTTATTTTGCCCTAGAATATCTATTACTCTTTTAGGGTCTGAGTTTATCTTATTGTTTTTAAGCAATTTTATTAAAAATTCCTCCTCCAGCTTAGAACAGTCTGGTATTGTAAAAGTTGCTTTTATTACTCTGCCTTTTATCATCTCAAGTTTTGTCAATGCTATGAAAGGCCAATCATGAAGATGTTTCATCTTATAATTTCTTGATTCTTCTTCTATAGCCGTCTGATCAATAATTGTAGAATATGTTTTTACTTCTAATAATTTTTCCAGCGTTTTCTTTAAATCAATTTTACTGGCTTTTCTTGCCTTTCTTGCTCTCTCTATCTGCATATAATTCGAAGAAGCTTTCGAATAACTCTCTGTTTTGCCCTCAAAAGCCTTTGCACGTTTTCTCCTCTCTTTTTCAGGAGCATGTAGGGCAAAAAGCTTATGCATTGCATCTTCTATCATTTTCTCTGACATAAGTGGATGTATCTCTTGAGAGCTCGGATTTACACTTGCATCATACCCTGTATCTTTTGCCTCTGATAAAAATTCCATTACAGGATTAAAACCAGAAATTCTGTGTTCTATACTAAGATTTTTATCAATCTTAATATCATTTCCGAGCATTTTCTTAAGAAAATCAGCCTTATGTGGGTGGATAGCATCTGCATATAAAACAAGAAATGGCTTATCTTTATCTTTGCCCATTTCTATTTTAGATATTATTGGTGTTTCTAAATTTTTGTCTTCTTCTGCCATATATGCTCATAAGGAAAAATGAACAATAGCAATATAATGTTAAACTATTGTGAAATTAGGAAAAATTTCAGGCCGCGAATTGCAGATCGGCCAGGCGTTTGTATAGGCTGTCTTTTTTAATTAGAGATTGGTGTGTGCCCTCAGCTTCTACTCGTCCATCATTAATAACTATTATCCTGTCGGCCTTTTGTACAGTCGCAAGGCGGTGGGCAATTATCAACGTTGTCCGGCCTTCCATCAATTTATCCAAAGCTTCCTGCACTAGTTTCTCATTTTCTGCATCCAGAGCGCTGGTAGCTTCATCCAACAAGAGAATTCTGGGGTTACGCAATATAGCCCTGGCAATAGCAATTCTTTGTTTTTCTCCACCCGAAAGCCTCACTCCTTTTTCTCCCACAAAACTATCGAATCCATCTGGTAATTTATTTATAAATTCGTAGGCTCTTGCAGCTTTTGCAGCATTTATGATTGCTTCTTCATCTGCCTCAGTGTCGCCATATGCTATATTATCCCTAACGCTGCTTGAAAAAATAATCGGTTCCTGAGCTACATATGCGTATTGTCTACGAAGCTCTTTTAAGGATAATTCCTTTATACTGATCCCATCAATTTTTATTTCTCCCTGCTGAGGGTCATAAAAACGCATTAAAAGTTGGAATATAGTGCTTTTTCCTGCCCCGCTTGGGCCCACAAGTGCCATGCGCTCGCCTCCATTAACCCTAAGAGAAATATTATGCAAAGCAGGATATTCAGCCCTTGCAGGATAACAGAATGTTACATCTTTTATTTCTATACCATCCTTGGATTTTTCAGGAAGCTTTGCTGGGGACTCAGATTCTATTACATGAGATTTCTCATTAAGAAGTTCCATCAAAGCTTCTACACTTCCTGCAGCGCGTTGTATATCGCCTATAACTTCACTTATTGCACCAAAAGCGCCCGCCACAACCAAAGAATAAAATATGAATGAAAGCAGCTCTCCGGCCGAAATGCTTCCAGCAAGTACGTCTCTTCCCCCTAGCCATAATATTGCTCCAACAGAACCAAAAGCTATGAGAATGACTATCGCTGTAAGAGCACCCCTCACTTTTACTCTTTCCACAGCTGCAGAAAGGGCATCCTGTGCTTTTTTGGAAAACTTCAAAAATTCAAACTCTTCCTGCCCATAAGCCTGAACGGTTTTTACTCCAGACAGTGTTTCTTCAACATTAGCAGAAAGTTCGGCTATTTTTTTCTGAGCATTTCTGGAAAGACCACGAACTTTTTTACCAAGCAACATCACTGGTAAAACAATCAGCGGAATCATTATTGCAATGTAGCCTGAAAGTTTCGGGCTGGTGCTAATAAGCAAAATCAGCCCCCCTGTGAACATAAGAATATTACGCAGGGCAACAGAAAGGCTACTTCCTATAACAACCTGTAAAACAGTTGTGTCTGTTGTCATACGAGACATAATTTCACCGGTTTTATTGGTCTCATAAAAACCCGGAGAAAGTGAGAGAAGATGGCTGTAAATGTCTTTTCTGATATCAGCGACTACTTTTTCGCCAACCGTAGTTATAAAATAAAACCTGGCATAGGTTGCTAAAGCTAAAACCACTATAATACCCAGCAATATAAGCAGCGCCTTATCAAGAAGCGCGGCATTTCCCGTGGCAAATCCTTCATCCACAAGGTGCTTTATACCAGCTCCAAAGCTTAAAACTGATGAAGAAGAAATAATAAGGGCAACGCAAACCGCCGCGAGGCTGAGTTTATAAGGACGCAGATAACCAATGATATTTTTAAGATTGCTGATATCACCTTTAGGCAGATCTTTATCTAAGGGCATTTTTTAAAATTCCAGATCTATGCTGGCAAGCTGGGCTAATTCTTCAACTATTCTTTCTCTGAACAATTCACCTTCTGAATTAAGCCATTCATCATCATCTTCATTATATGTAAAGCGTGAGGCACCGCTTACTGGCGAAGAAACCCAGATTTTTCTGCTAGGTTCATGCTTATTGATAACAAACTCATTGCCATCTTCAAGTTTTAAAGTAAGCACACCTTCGACAAGATCTGCTTCCAGCGCTCCTTCCTCATTGGCAGATTCTGCTGCCTCATAGAGGGAAGAAAGCAAATCATCTGCTCTTTCGTGAAAACTTGTTTCGTCCATATCCTTACACTTTTCGTTCTTAATTTAGAATATGGTTATAATATCCCCAAGACCAGAAAAATAATCAACAACAATTAACGATTAATTAAAAAGAAGGGTTCTTAATTAAGAACGGCCTTTTTGGCTGGGGGTTTGCATGATAAGAGGAGTTTGTGGTGTTTGCAAAAATTTCGAAGCTTTTACTTCTGTTGGCTTTTCTAGCTCCCCTTCTTTGATTCTTTCTTCTGCTTTGGCTCTTGCTGGCACTATAAAAAGTTCTTTTATTATTTCTGTATAAAGAGGATCTTTATAATCAGCTTTTACCTCTGGATGCCCTTGAAAATAAATTTGGCTTCGATTTGTGGAACTAGAATTCATTATTATTTCAATCGTTCCATCTGCTGCACGACCTACAATTGATAGACCATTTGCCTCCAATCTTTTTTCTATTTCAGGATCATTACTACAGGCGTAGTTGTGAGCACTGTTTATATCTAAAATAGCTGAACCATCTAAATCACGTGATTTAACAAATTCGGAAGCAATTTCGAATAGTTTGTTTCCAGATTGTAAATATATTTCGTGATTTTCCTTCATAAGTTCTTCGGAAATTTTTTCTATAGGAGTAGATGGGTCTTCAAAATTATGTTCGCCTTGACCAACATCCAAACCTTCAACCATTTCCTTAACAGTTTTTATGCTAGTCTGATCCTGATCAAGAGTATTATATACTTTTGCCTGCAAACCGCCGCAAAATCCTATTTCTGGCAGGTTTTTTTCTTCTGCAACTTCCAACAGGGCGGCAGTAAAAAGCTCGCGGCGACTATCAGGGTTTACGCCCTCTCCTGAAAGATGGTAATAATTACCAGGCAATACGATTCCGTCTACGCCCATTGCTCCCATCACAGCGCGAATCTGAACTTTTAAATCTTCGTGATCACCGTAATGGAAATTAGTCCAATCAAGTTTACAGACATTTGCACCAAGTTTGTTCAGTGGGGAGATACATTGCTCGAAATAACGGTTGGCATCTTCATCCGCAACAAGCTGAAAATTATCATCTAGCTTCTTTGGATTAGAGCTAAATATAACTGCAATATTTGGTTTTACATCACTCATAAAACCATTCTAGCAGGCAATTGTTAAGAAAAAGTTACCAGAACAGGTATTTTTGCTGATTATTTGCCGATATAATAAATAACCAGCAAAATCCCTAACATAAGCACAGAAACCAACACAGTTGTGCCTAACGCCCAATTGCGGGAAATGGCCGCATTTGGCCCGCTTACCTCATAAATTTTATCCTTGGCCTTTCCAAGCACAATCTTTGCTGCCTTTGCCGCTGCCCCAGCAGTGAAATATATGAGTTGTTCACTAAGCATTATTAGCCCGCCAGCGAATTTTCTCCACAGCCAGTCAAAGTCAAGAACGATAGTATCTGTTCTTTTCTGAAGAGCCAGCAGAACAAAGAATGCTACACAGCCACCTAAAAGCAGTTCTATCTGATTTATTATATGATCTGTAGTATTGGGGTTATAATCTATGCCAACTGGCAACAGCATATATACAGCTTGGGGCATAAAACCTGGCAATATACAAAGAGCAGAAACCAAAAGCATAGCAAGCTTCATGTTAAGAGGAGCCTCTTTTGGGCGCAAACCGCTATCTTCCTGGAAAAACACAAACCACATATATTTACAACCAGTAAGTGCAGCAACTCCAACTGAGCCAGCTAAAAGCAGAAGCCAGACCATAGCCATATTAGCTTCAATAGCCCCTTCTACATAAAGTGCTTTGCTTATAAAGCCAGATGTAAATGGAAAAGCCGATATCGATATAGCGCCAATAAAACCACAAAATGCAGTTATTTTCATAGTATGGTAAAGCCCGCCTAATTCCGTTGTTTTTCTTATGCCTGTGGCCTGAATCACCGAACCGGCTGACATGAAAAGTGCACATTTATAAATAATATGGCAGAAAGCATGAGCGGCAGCACCCAAGAGTGCCATTTCTGTGCCAATACCTATGCCAGCCACCATAAAACCAACCTGATTGATAATGCTGTAAGAAAGCATGCCTCGCAAATCGTTGGTAATGGCGCCCATGATTATTCCGTAAAATACCATTATCAGGCCAATCCAGAGTAAAATATCACTGCCGGGGAAAAGGGTAAGCAATACAAACACTGATGTTTTTGTAGTAAAGGCAGAAAGAAAAACCCCGCCAGTTGGCGAACTTTCCGGATAAGCATCAGGCAACCACGCACCAAGCGGTGGAGCACCGGCATTTATTAATATACCAAGCAGCATCAGCAATTTTGCTATCGTGCCCAAATCACCACTCATAAGATCGTAAAGATTGGCAAAATTAAACGAAAGAGGCGTTATCATAATGTCTTTTGCGTAGGTTATATAAGCCGCGATGCCAGCTAGTAATAAAACGCCTCCAAAAAAATGCATTATTGCGTAGCGAAAAGCGGCTTGCCTGGCCCCAGAAGTTGCACCACAAAGCACAACTGCAGTCGAGCCAACTGCCATAATTTCCCAGAAAATAAACAGGCTTACCAGATCACCGGAATATACAGCGCTAACGGCACTTCCCGCATAAAGATATGCGGCAGAAAGCTCTAGTGGACGGCTAACTGTTTTAAGAGCAAAAACTCCGCCAATAAAAGCTGCTATGCAGAAAACAGTGGCAAAGATCAGACTATAAGGATGGTAATAAACCGGATGTAAAAGCAAACCGGCAAAATGAGAGACAATATCCGTTCCTTCAGGAATATTCCATGCTGCATATGCAGTTAACAGCGGCAGCAATAAAACAGCTAATATCCTGGTACTACGGGGCAAAAGTGGTAGTAATAAGCCACCTATCATCATTATCAGGCCAGGGGAAAAATTTATTATCATTCGTCCCCCTTGCCATTCTGTGCCTGATAATAATCAGGCCGTCTTTTGATAAATAATCCAAGAATTTTCACCAGAACAATGAGAATTACACCACTTCCAAAACCAAATAATGCATAAAAAAACGGTGAAGCTTCTGGGCCAAATATCACGTGCGGATGGACAAAAAACATTTCTGCTACCAGCGAAATAGCAAACAATGCAAGAAATGAGCTGCGCGTGATTTTTATAATTTTTTTATGTGCTTTTTCTTTCATTTTTCACTCTGCCAAAACTGGTTGTAAACCTAGCCAAAGGAATAAATCAGGGAACATGAAAAGCCCTATAGTCATTCCTGCTGTTATAGTTAGCGCAATAATAATTGCAATTGGCGCCTCTCCATGCTTAGGCGAGCCTTTTTCTTTTTTGAAAAAAGCCGCATAAATTATTGGCAGAAAATATGCTGCATTTAAAACTGTGCTTATTATTATAACAATTATTGCAAAAAAATTGCCATATTCAAAAGCCCCTAACATCATGTAATATTTAGTAAGAAAGCCTGCAGCTGGAGGAATTCCTATCACAGAAAGTGCGCCTATTGTGAAAGCTGCCATAGTATACGGCATACGCCTGCCAATGCCGTTAAGTTCACTTATGTTCTTTTTATGCGCAGCTGTATAAATTGACCCAGCTGCAAAAAATAAGGTTATTTTGCCAAAAGCATGGGCGACTATATGAAAGGCTGCTGCCATTATGGCTTTTGGTGCAAGTATGGCAGTTGCCATAACAACATAGGAAAGCTGGCTTATGGTTGAATAAGCCAGACGCTTTTTTAGATTATCCTGACGTAAAGCAATTATTGACGAAATAATTATGGTTGCCCCAGCTATATAAACCAACCACCCCCCTGCCCACCAGTTTTCAGAAATCATTTCAGAAAGATTTTTAGCTCCAAAAATATAAACCACCACCTTTAAAATGGTGAAAACGCCAGCTTTTACTACCGCCACAGCATGCAAAAGAGCGCTTACAGGTGTTGGCGCAACCATGGCCGCCGGCAACCAGCGATGCATGGGCATAAGCGCTGCCTTGCCAACCCCGTAAACATAAAGCATTAACAGAATACCCGTTGCCACAGGGCCAATTTTGCCAGCCAAAATCCCTCCCACTTCAAAATCTGTAGTTCCTGCTATACTCCACGTCCATAAAATAGCAGTAAGCAGGAACAATATTGACGTAGAAAGTAATATCACCAGATATGTTCTGCCTGCAATTCTTGCCTCTTTTGAGCCATGATGTGTTACAAGCGGAAAAGTACAAAGTGTCATGAATTCATAAAAAAGAAAAAGGGTAAACATGTTTCCAGCAAAAGAAATTCCCATTGCGGCAAATATGGCCAGAGCAAAAAAAGCATGAAATCGATTTTGATGCGGCTCATGATTGCTGTGCAGATAGCCTACAGAATAAATGCTGGTTATTATCCACAAAAATGAAGCTACCAGGGCAAAAATTGCCCCATAAGGGTCAACAAAAAACATTATTTTTATTCCTGGTATTGGCTCACCAAGAACCAGTGATGGCAACCCTCCCTTGGAAGCAATTGAAAGCAGGTTCAGCACGTTGACAAACAAAACAATTGCTGTGAGTATGACTGCGATATCCCGCCCATCGCGCGATTTTATGACTGATGCCATAAATGCTCCCGCTAAAGGCACAAACATAGTGAAAATTGTTATGTACGCCGCATCAGGTAACATGTCTGTGGAAAATATATCATAGAGCAATTCCATTTTTATTTGCCCCCAAACAACATAGATGCAGCATCACTGGCAAGACCAAGCGTGGCATTTGTATTAATACCAAAATAAATATTAGCCAGAACTAATAACCACATTGGAACAAGCATGCCTGCCGGAGCCTCTTCCAGCTTTACTGCTCCCGCCGGACGCGGCTTGAAATAGGCTGCCTCCACTACTTTCCATATATAAATAAGAGCAAGAATTGAGGTTATCAGGACTATTACAGCCACAATCCACCAGCCTTTTTGCAGTATGGCAGAAAGTAACATCCACTTACTTACAAAGCCCGCAGTAAAAGGAAGGCCAATTAAGCTTAACCCCCCAACAACAAAAACTGCCATAGTAAATGGCATCTGTTTTGCCGCCCCTCGGAAATCTTCCAAACGCGACGAGCCGGTGTAAAACACGACCGCTCCAACAGACATAAATAATGCACCTTTTGCCAGGGCGTGATTTGCCATATGCAATATACCCGCCGTAAGGCCTTCTTGTGTAGCAAGCCCTATAGCAAGCATTATATAGCCTATTTGAGCCACGCTGGAAAAAGCCAGCAAGCGTTTTACATCTTTTTGCCAAATGGCAATCAATGAAGCAATTATCATTCCTGCAATCGAAAGCAACAGCAGAATTATGCCTAACGGCATGACATTAAATGAGAATTCGTAACCAAATACTGTGTATAAAACACGTATCATTATATAAATTGCCACTTTCGCCGCCGTACTGGCAAGAAACGCTGAGGCAAAGGAAGGTGCATAAGCATAAGCATTAGTAAGCCAAGTGTGCAGTGGGAAAAGAGCAATTTTAAGAGCAAGGCCCAAAGTTATGAAAGCAAATGCCGCCTCCACAGGACGCATATCACCAGCATTGCCCAATCTCTCTGCTATATCAGTAATGTTCAGTGTACCTGTCATCATGTAAAGCAGACCAATACCTATTAAGAAAAATGTGGCGCCGATAGTTCCAAGAACCAGGTATTCAAATGCAGAAAACAAAGCTCTGCGCGTTTTTCCCATTGCAATTAGCGTGTATGTGGCAAGGGATGAAATTTCCAGAAAAACATAGATGTTGAAAATATCGTTGGTGGAAACCATGCCAATTAAACCTGCAAAGCATAGCAACCATATTGTGTAAAATAGATGCTGTTTATCGGGGTCGATTTCTGCCCCGACACTTTCGCGGGCATAAGTTATCATCACCACAGCAATTGCAGAAACCAACAACAATATAAAAGCACTAAGAGAATCAATTTGATATTGAATGCCAATTGGCGGCTCCCAACCACCAAATTGATAAAACAAACTTCCAAACGCACTGACGCGCAGAACAAGAATTACTACAACTCCTAATACTGCCCAGGAAGAAATTGCGGCAATAAACCAGGCTATTTTTCTCTCTTTTATAATGGCACATAACACTGCACCAATAAGCGGTATTATTACTTGAAATATGGGTAGGTTATTTTCAATCATCACCCTTATTTCCTTTATTATCCGCAGAGAGAATTTCATCTTCTTCTATGCTGCCATATTCTTCCTTTATCCGAACCACTATGGCAAGGCCAACAGCAAGAGTGGCCACACCAACGACAATTGCTGTAAGCATGAGAACATGCGGCAATGGGTTTATGTAAAAATCTTCACCCGTTTTTAAAATTGGAAAGCGCGCACCTTTTATATAGCCCATTGCAATATAAAAAAGCAGAACAGATGTCTGAAAAATAACCAGACCCATTAATTTCTTTACCAGATTTGTACCATTTATTACGACATAAAATCCGGCCATCATTATCACAATAACAAACCAGTAATCATAGTGGCCCAAACAGACCCTGATTATTTTTTCCAGTAAGCGTGTTGCCTCTTCCACTGGTTATTCCTTCCTCTGAGCAAAAACATAAAATATTAAAAGCATAACGGCAAAAACTGTTATGCCAACGCCAAGTTCTATCAACATTATGCCCATTTTCTGACCTTCAACACTATTGGGCAACAAAACAGAATAATTCAGGAACTCACCACCCATTACCAGTGTGACAAGACCGACTGCAACATATGTAAAAACACCAATAGCAGAAAGAACGCGCAAAGCCTCAAGGGGAATTACCTTCATTGTCTTATCAAGGCCATATATCAGGGCGTAAAGTATGAAGGCTGCAGCAAAAATAACGCCAGCCTGAAAACCGCCGCCAGGGCTATATTCCCCATGCAACTGAATATAAAATGCATACATGAGTATAAAAGGAATCAGAAGTCTGGCAACAACGCGAAGTATTATCTTGTCTTTCAATTTGCTTTGCTCCTATTTTTGCAGATGGTAAGATATAAAAAATCATTTCTTACCGCAACCGGATATAAATTTATCGCATAAATTTAGTGATCAGTAATGCGAATTCTGGTTTTTCTTTTTACAAAGCCATTCTGTAGTTATTTTATAGAAAATCTGGTGTTTTCTATGTTATAATGACATGAATGGAAAAAATCACTCTATCAGAGCACAGGATACAGAGCGCAGGACAGTCTGCTGGCTTTACCTTGGTAGAATTGGCCATTGTTCTTGTTGTTATTGGTTTAATAGTTGCAGGAATCCTTACCGGTCAGGATTTAATAGCTCAGGCCAGATTACGTTCCGTTACAGGAGAAATTCAACAATATACAGCCTCTATCAGTAATTTCCGCGGCAAATATCTCGCCCGCCCGGGAGATTTTGATAATGCTTTTAGTTTCTGGGGTGCAGATTGTGCTGCTGCTGCTGCAACGTGTAATGGGGATGGAGATGGCCAGATTGAACGCACATCTGGTGCAAATGAATTCGAATGGCTGCGTGCCTGGCAACATCTTTCTTTAGCTGAAATGATTCCGGACTCAGTAACTGGTGTAATTGGCACAGGAATCCAGGCAGGTGTTAATGTTCCAGAATCAGCCATATCAAGAAATAATGCAGGGTATCAGGTTTATTTTAACAATGCCGCCAGCCCATTTAATGCCGCTTATGGAAGAACGGGTACTGTTATACATCTGGCAGGTGGTGCTGAGGCTGCAGCTGTCTCATCCTATGAGGCATGGAGTATCGATGATAAAATAGACGATTCAGAACCAGAATCTGGCAACATCCGTACGCGCGTTGCTACTGGTCCTACTTTAGTGAATTGTATTAATGGCACAACAGACAATATTGCCCCCGCTGATTATCAGGTGCAGAATGAAGACCCAAATTGTCAGATGTATTTCTTTATAGATTAAAAGGAACCCTGAATGAAAAAACATACTCTATATACAAAGCACAGAGCACAGAGCACAGACCACTCTGAAGGTTTCACCCTGGTGGAAATGGCGATAGTGCTTGTTGTTATTGGCCTAATTGTAGCAGGAATAATGGGTGGCAGCCAGATGATCCGCCAAGCAGAAATAAAATCTGTTATAACAGATGCACAGGGTTATCAATCTGCCGTAGATACTTTCCATCTGCAATATATGGCACTACCCGGTGACATGAATAATGCCTATGCTTTCTGGGACTCAGATTGCGGCTCTAATGCCAACGTGTGTAACGGTGATGGCAATGGTTCTATAAAAGATAGTTCTGATCCTATTGTTAATACTGATGAGGAAATGGCAGCGTGGGTGCATCTCGCTCTTTCACATGTAATTTCCGGGCCATTTAATAATACTACTGTAAATCAAGCCCAAGATCCCGGCATTACTATACCAGGCTCAAAACTTGAAGGTGGCGGATTCAGATTATTCAGCGCAACCATCTATGCACAAACTGGTAATGCAATTTCGTTTGCTTCTGATACTGGCACTCTGGTTGATGGCGATATATTGCGCCCGGAAGAAGCCTGGAATATAGATAAGAAAATAGATGATGGCAGGGCTGATACTGGCATGGTAATGGGCGAAAGTAGCGGAGCTACGAACGATTGTGCGGCAGGCACTTATAGTTTAGGAGACACAAACGTAGTGTGCGTTTTATACTTCTATCTTGATAAATAAAAAACTTACCTTTTTTCATGAAAAAAATACAAACAGAACACTCTAAAGGTTTTACAATGGTGGAAATGGCTATTGTCCTGATATTTATCGGCCTTATAATTGCTGGAGTAATTGGTGGGCGTTCGCTGGTGCGCAATTCACAACTTCTCTCCGTTTCTGATGATTTAACGAAATATAGAACTGCAGTAACATTATTTGAAGATCAATATGCTGCTTTTCCTGGCGACATGCTTGATGCTTATTCGGTTTTTGATGTTGATGCCACCAACAACATTTGCGGCACTAATGCACTTGCACCTGCTGGCTGTAACGGTAATGGTAACAATGTTATAAATAATGGCGGAGAAGATGTTCGCAGCTGGCAGCATCTTTCTCTTGCGGGGATATTGCAAGGAAGATTAAGCGGCGCGCTGGTGGACGGAAATTTTGTTCCAGGAACAAACGTACCCCAGTCAAAAATTGATGGCGGTGGTTACTGGCTGCATACTAACACTCTTTTTGGCCGCACCGATAATAGCATTGCTTTTGCCTCAGGAGGAGGGTTGAATGAGGAAATTCTTACCACAAGAGAAGCTTGGAGCATAGATGCCAAAATAGATGATGGTGTTGCCAACACTGGTGATGTTATGTCCGTTGACGGCGTTGCTGGCTGTGTTAATACTGCTGGCCCAGGAACAATAAATGATTATAGACTCACCACGACCAACACTTCCTGCATTATGGTTTTCTGGATAAATGCTCCAAATTAATTTTTATTTTTTAGTTTTTCAATGTAACTACATAAATCTCTTGCCAAATGTTCAAGAATTACTAGACTGCGACTCCGCAAATTAGCCCAGTGGGTCATTTTGTGATCTGTTCTCCCTAGTCTTAGCGAAGGAGGAAGAAGTGAATCCAGCAAAATAAGAGCGCTGAGATTAAACCGTACTATTGGTGAAATGACATTTAGGAAATAATAAAAAGGAGAAGTCATGGTTATATCTGCAAATCTTGGGTTTCCACGTATAGGTGCCAAACGTGAGCTTAAAAAAGCTGTTGAAAGTTTCTGGAAAGGCAATCTTTCTGAGCAAGACCTCCAAAAAGAGGCAGCAAATTTACGCAAAACTCACTGGCAAATGCAGAAAAATGCTGGAATAAAACACATTCCGTCCAATGATTTTTCTCTTTATGATCAGGTGCTTGATACCGCCTGTCTGGTTGGGGCCATACCAGAGCGCTATGACTTTTCCGGTGATAAAGTAGATTTGGCCACATATTTCGCCATGGCAAGAGGTAGACAAACTAAAGATGTGGATGTTACTGCTATGGAAATGTCCAAATGGTTTGATACCAACTACCACTACATAGTGCCAGAATTCACAGCTAGTCAATCTTTTAAACTTTCTTCTGATAAACCCATTGCAGAGTTTCTGGAAGCAAAAAACCTTGGCATTCATACCCGCCCGGTTTTACTTGGGCCTGTTTCTTTACTGCTCACTGGAAAAGTTAAGGAACAAGGGGTGAAACCACTTGATCTTCTGCCTAAACTTCTACCTGTATATGGTGAAATCCTCAAAAAGCTTGAAAAAGCTGGTGCTGATTGGGTTCAAATTGATGAACCTTGTCTTGTTCAGGATAGAAGCTCTGCAGAATTAAAAGCTTTTGAAACAGCTTACTCAGTGCTTAGCAAAGAAACTGGTTTAAAAATCTTACTGGCCACATATTTTGACAGGCTTGGTAGCAATAAAACTACTGTTTTTGGTCTTCCAGTTGCAGCAATACACGTTGATGCAGTGCGCGGAGAAAAGGAATTTAACGAAATAGTAGAATCATTCCCATCAAATAAATTGCTTTCAGTGGGTGCTATAGATGGCCGCAATATTTGGCGCTCTGACCTGAATGAAAAGCTTAAATTAATTGAAAAAGCCGCAAAAAAGCTGGGAGCAGAAAATATAATGGTGGCTGGCTCCTGCTCACTTCTACACACACCTGTTGATTTAGACAGTGAAGACGAGCTTGATGAAGAATTAAAAAGCTGGCTGGCATTTGCCAAACAGAAATTAGCAGAAATAACTCTTCTTGCTAATGCTGCAGCTGGTAAAAAAGACGAAGCTGCTTTTGCTGAAAATGCAAAAGCCCTTGAAGCCCGCAAAACATCTGCGCGCATACATGACAAAGCTGTAAAAGAAGCAGTAAAGAGCATTAGTGAGGAAATGAAATCCCGTAAAAGCCCTTATGCCATACGCAGCAAGCTGCAAAGCGAGATATTAAATCTTCCACCACTGCCAACTACAACTATTGGCTCATTCCCACAAACAGCAGAAGTACGCTCTGAAAGAGCGCGCTTTAAAAAGGGGGATATAAACCAGCAGGAATATGATGAATTCCTCAAGGAAGAAACAAAAAAAACCATAAAAATCCAGGAAGATTTGGGCATTGATGTGCTTGTTCACGGTGAATTTGAGCGCAATGACATGGTTGAATATTTTGGTGAACAACTTAGTGGCTTCACTTTCTCAAAATTTGGCTGGGTACAAAGCTATGGTTCACGCTGTGTTAAACCACCAATAATTTTTGGAGATGTTTCAAGGCCTAAACCAATGACAGTCGAGTGGGCTAAATTTGCCCAATCTTTAACAGACAAACCAGTAAAAGGAATGCTTACTGGCCCAGTTACTATATTGCAGTGGTCTTTCGTGCGCGATGACCAACCAAGAAGCGAAACCTGCTACCAGATAGCACTTGCTATTCGTAACGAAGTGCAGGATCTGGAAAAAGCTGGTATAAAAATAATCCAGATAGATGAGGCAGCACTGCGTGAAGGTTTACCTCTGCGCCATGCTGATTGGAAGGAATATCTCAACTGGGCAGTTGAATCTTTCCGTATCACAGCTTCTGGAGTTAAAGATGAAACTCAGATTCACACCCACATGTGCTATTCCGAGTTTAATGACATTATCGCTGCAGTTGCCGATATGGACGCAGACGTAATTTCCATTGAAACATCACGTTCACAAATGGAGTTGCTAGATGCTTTCGTAGATTTTAAATATCCTAATGAAATCGGACCTGGCGTTTATGATATTCATAGCCCACGCGTACCAAGCAAGGAAGAAATGGAAGAGTTGCTGCATAAAGCTCTTAAAGTTCTTTCTGCCAAGCAGATCTGGGTTAACCCTGATTGCGGCCTGAAAACCCGTGGCTGGCCTGAAGTAAAAACTGCTTTGCAGAAAATGGTCGCCGCTACTCAGGATATCCGTAAAGAGCTAAAAAACCGCCAGGCTGCTTAGGGCTTACTCTATTCTTTCAAAGAACCAGAATGCAGAAAGTTTTATGATTATGGTGCGCACGGTGCCGAATGATACTGAGTGCTCCCCGGACAATTCGATGAATTGCTTAGTGTGCCACAAATACCTCCCCATACAGTATACGCCTTGCAACAGTTACCGGATCTGCCACCGCAATGAGCTAAAAGATCCTCCACACAACTAGCACATCCGCATGAGCATAGACCAATCTTACATCCACGCTGTCCATTATAACAAATTCCTGGTTTAAGGCTGCATCCACCAGCAGCATTCCAGTTATAATTAGCCGGATTGTTTCCGCAAGAGCATGTGTTTGAACCAGAATTCCATGTTCCGCCGGAGCAGTTCTGACACACTTTTAGAGAGCTATTCCACCCCCAATTTGCAGGGCATGTGCAGGTACCACCATTCCAACTTCCACCTGATGATTCACAAGTAACACAGGCCCCACTGCAATTGGTGATGTTCCACTTAGTCATGAGGTAAGTTTCGATGGCCTGTCTGTTAGCAGTGGAGAGGTTAGATTTAAAAGCAATAATCTCGGCAACATCAATGGCGCTGGCGCCAGCACCTCCTCCTGCTTCACCACTTTTG
>Ga0210057_1003952_pt1 | contig 20066 bp, 14 predicted proteins | sample CryGeyCG2114_010_2_FD_183968 | JGI IMG/M metagenome (GOLD analysis project Ga0210057, IMG submission 183968) | Groundwater microbial communities from aquifer - Crystal Geyser CG10_big_fil_rev_8/21/14_0.10 (SPAdes) (version 2) | ecosystem: Environmental > Aquatic > Deep subsurface > Groundwater ...
TACTTCAGGATTTATCTTCATGGTCGGAAAAGGGCGAATATCTCTACTCAGTTGCTCATTTACCTGTTCCATATGGTTTTTGTAGATATGAACATCTCCAAAAGTGTGCACAAAATCTCCCGGTTCAAGCCCGGTGACCTGTGCGACCATTAAGAGAAGCAGTGCATAGGACGCGATATTGAAGGGGACACCCAGAAAGACATCAGCACTTCGTTGATAGAGTTGGCAGGATAGTCTGCCGGAAGCAACATAAAACTGAAACATGGTATGGCATGGCGGCAGCCCAGCTTTTGCCATTTCTTCAATATCTGCTGCATTCCAGGCACTCACAATAAGTCTTCGTGAGTCGGGATTTTTTTTGATTTCATCAACGAGCCTTGATATTTGATCAATTTCACCACCGTTTGCTGTTTTCCAGTGTCGCCATTGTACGCCGTATACCGGTCCAAGTTCACCCCATTTTTCTGCAAATTCTTCTGAGTTTTTTATTTCTTGTATGAATTCTTGTTGGGTCAGAGGTTTTTTACTCTCTTTTTCAAGAGTTTCTTTATAAAAACGATATGGCCAAGCGTCCCAGATGTGCACATTATTATCTATAAGATATTTTATATTTGATTCACCTTTAATGAACCATAGTAGTTCATGAATAATTCCTTTTAAGAAAATTTTTTTTGTTGTAAGTAGAGGGAAACCTTCGCTCAAATTAAATCGGATCTGTCTTCCAAAGAGGCTGTACGTTCCGGTACCTGTTCGATCATCTTTATATATACCATTTGCAAGGATGTCCTTTAAAAGGTTTAAATATTGTTCCTCTGAAGTTTGCATGTTAAACAGGTCAATTCATTAATTTGACACATATTGATCCTTTTAGATCTATTATGATAGAGTGTTTATCCTGTGCTTCCGAAACCGCCACGTGATGTTTCTTTAATACTTTTTACTTCTTCAAAAGATTCGACCTTAGCGATTTTGACTAAAATTGCCTGTGCAATTCTTTCACCTTTTTCGACGACTACATTTTCTTTGGAGAAGTTCAATACCTGTATCCCAATTTCATCCTTATCTCCATGATAGTCTTGATCGATTACGCCAATACTGTTTGCGATCATAAGCTTTTTCTTTATTGGCGTAGAGCTGCGGCTTGCAAGCATTAAGAAATATCCTTCCGGAACTTCAACAATAATGTTTGCCGGAATAATCGTGGGAGTCCAGGGAGGAGTAACTATTTCTTTGCGAGCATATAAATCAAAAGCAACGGAGCCTTCAGTCTGGTATTTAGGTAGTGGTAAAGAAGGATCAACTCGTTTTATGCGAATATTCATAGAAACATTCTAGCATAGAAATTATTATTGAGGGTAATAAAACAGAATCTTATGAAAGATTTTATATAATACATAATGTATCAAAAGCGATCTTAACGTTATAATTCTCAAATATATTTCCTCTTTGGTTTTCCGTCCATTATTGATAGTTTGATCACTCCCTTTGAACACAATACGAACTAATAGAACAGCGCATATAGGTAAAATTATTGCAGAATCATACCTTAATCATTTTCAGGTATTCAAGGCAAATCGTTTGAATATTATAATAATAAAAGTTAATACTCTTCAAAGTATTTATATAAAGATAATTTCTCCTTTTTTTTGTAAAGAAATTAGTTTCGGAGATGTGAGCTGTAATAAGCTCATTTAGAAAATTTCTTGGACAATATTATTTGTGTCTGTCGGTGTACGAACAGTAAATATATAGTGGCTAGAACAACAGCTTGCTCGAGAATCAGCACTTTAGTGTAGGTGTTGTCTATCTTCAGTATTGTTCGAAAGCAATTATCATAAGTCTGTATAAGTGTATTGATATAAATAAATGTGTAGTTTATTTGTGGATAAATTGTGTATAACTTCATAGCTACTTTGCGGGAAATAATGCTGATTAATAATTACTAGTTACATACTCTAGGGGAGTATGGTATCCATCACTATTTTATAACATCAATTAAAAAGCGACGTCATGTTACTGGTGATAGTTAGCTTAGAGTTCTTTATTATTTTTTTTAAGTTAAGTATTAACCACAGAGTAAGCAATGATTATAGTAGGCGTGGATTAGTAAATTTCTCAAGAACTTAAATGATTCTTCGAAGTGGTAAAAAAATCATTATGATTGTCAATTAATTTACATTTTTATTAATGGATATATATGTCAACTTTTGAACGAGAAGTGCTTAATTTCGCCGATTTTGTGGGTTTAGGCTCAATATTACAACATATTACTGTTATTGTAAGAGGAAACAGAATAAAAATGTCTCTATTTAGCAAATAATTTATAAGAGTGCTATTATCGGTCCTTACTATTTAAGATCAGTTAGAAGCCAACTCATATTAAGTAATAACGTTTTTAATGATCAGTTTTGTAAATATAGCCCTTTGCTTAAGCTTAATCTCAGCAAGCAACAATTCGAAAGTTTATTAAAACTACAGAGTGTTATTTCTTAAAAATAGAGAAGAATTAGCATAAATACAAGTATAGTTATTGTTTTTTAAGAAAAGTTCATTTTTTGAAGCGTAATAAAGCCCTATATGTATTTTTTATCAATAATATTATATAGGCTTCTGATTTAATCAAACGCTATAGGAATGATATGTGTTTTGTGGCACTGTTATGCCTAAATTAATTAGAGAAAATTAATGTTATAAGACTTTTCAAAGGTTTGAGAATCTACAGGTTTTTTCCCTTCAAGTTGCACAAGCTTAAGTTGAGGTGTCTGATTCTGTATGCTAACCTCAAGGATCTTAAGTCTTTTTTCATTGTCGTCGATTTGCACGGTTGTCCAAATTCCCGGCCATGGATGTAGTCCTTGATAAAGGTGATATAGCATAGGGCCAGCATCATATTTATCTAAGGTTTGGATATTGTTTTTTTTGAAATACGCTTGAATTATTATCGGTAAAGAGTCAAACGTAATTTTTTTATTATTTAACGCTTTGGAGATGAACTCTTGTGAAATGAATCCATCATTCTTTCTTAATAGTTTTGTATAAGTAGCAAATCTGGACTCCTGCTGCTTACTTTGAAGAGTGTTTGTTTTTAGTAATGACAAAGCGTCATCAATCTGGTTTGCTGCGATATCAATAAGTTTGCGTTCTATTACAGTTCGACTGTCTTCAGCTTTAATTTCTAAGGTGTCTTGCTTTAAAATATCTCCTTGATCCAAACCCTCACTCATTTGCATGAGAGTTGTTCCGGTTTGAGATTCTCCCAGAATCAAGGGGAAAATAATTGGTGCCGGGCCGCGATACTTGGGCAACAGGGATGGGTGTATGTTCCAAATACCGTATTTCATGCACAACAGTAATTTATTAGATAAGATCTCCCCATAAGCGAATAGAATGCCAAGCTCAATCCTTTTTTCCCTCAACAATTCAATTAAATCAGCTTCATTATCCTTTGAAAGAAACCTATCAAAAACGGCGATATTATGCTCTGAAGCAAATTTATTTACCGCTGTAGGAGTCATTTCCAAATGTTTACCTGCAGGTTTATCTGGTTGTGTGATTATTAAACCGATATTGATATTTTTTTTAAGGAGATCTTCAAGTAGCCATTGTGAGATTACTGGTGAGCCAAAATATGCTATGTTCATGGGTTATTCTATAAACTTAAAGGTCCTTTCAATGAGAGCATGGTAATCAACCGGAAATTTCAATTCTATTTTAAAATCTTGTGCAGGGTGATTGATTTCTACTGTTACAGTATCCTTTTTAGTATATTCTATTCCATCTACGCCTGACAAAGTAACCGAGGATGTAGCCTCATTTATAATGTTTGATCCTTCTTCACATCGAAAGCTAATAATAGTATCTTGCTGTGTATTGATGAGAGCCCCTGAATTACTGCTTATGAACTTTGGTTCCAAATCAACAGGATATAAAAATGTGAACCCACAAGTAGAGCTTGTTAGCTGTCTGACCGGACTTGTGATCTTTGAATCTGCCGGTGTGATAGAAGGAGATGGTGCAATAGTGAGCAATAATTGTAAAGCTTCATCAGCGGTTTTAACCCGTTTGCCAAACTGCATTCCCAAAATGAAAAAGAGAGTAATCACAAGAACTCCCAGGAAGATTAATGGTCCTTTTTTCATACTCCTGAGTATAACAGATCCCTGACTCATGCTAGTGTTATGTTACTGTAAGAAGGTATTCTATCTCTTGACAAATAACACGTGGATTGTGTATAGTAAGCTTAATCCTCCAAATGAAATATCAAATTGAAATCTTTTTTGAACAAGCAATTTTCTAGGGTAAATCGGTGATGAGGATCGCCGACGAGAAAGTGACGTCTTGATTAACAAGGGTTAACAAGCTCACCCACCCGTTAAACTAGAAAAAAAGATTCAGCACAGAATTTCATACGGAGGATTATTTAATTAGGAACAACTACTTAGTGTTTTAATCCTTTACTTCAAAAATACGGTGAAACACTTTTGCAGCCAGTTAATTATTATGTATATCTGTACGGAGACGTACAACAATATATTTTGCAATTTCTGATAATTACGATATAATATCAATCATCACATCTTTCACATGATTCCTTCAGTATGTTTTCGTCCCGAGACGACCAGCAATAAGCTGAAACTCTTTACTAATTATAAATTTGAATAAATTTATGCCATCTTCAAATAAACCGAATCCTCAAGACGAGCAGTCTGAATCGCTCGATGTATCTTCAATGTTAGAAAAATACGAGGAAAAACCTATTGAAAAAATTGAGTCTACAAAAGCCTCGTCTGCTTCACAATCAGATATGGTTACTAAAGATGAAATTAGTGATAAGTTGAAGGAGGATTTAAAATCAAGTTACGAAGCTGATGGTATTTTAGACGTAACCTATGGAGGCTATGGGTTTTTAAGGAAAGATTATACTGTCAATCCAGATGAAGATATTTATGTATCCACATCTCAAATTAGAAGATTCTGGCTCAGAAAAGGAGACCACGTCAAAGGTTTAGCACGTCCTCCCAAAGATGGAGAGCGCTTTCATAGTTTGCTTTTAATCAAAGAAGTTAATGGTCATGAAATGACAGAAGAAGAGAGTCGCAAACGTAATAAGTTTGATGCCTTGACATCCCTGCATCCTCAAAAACAGATTAGATTAGAAACAGAGCAGGATATTATGTCAACGAGAATTATTGATTTAATAGCACCTATTGGATTTGGACAACGAGCGCTTATTGTTTCACAGCCGAAAGCAGGTAAAACCACATTCCTGAGTGATATAGCAAAAGCAATAACTATTAATCATCCAAAAGTTCATCTTATTGCAATTCTGATTGGTGAACGTCCTGAAGAGGTTACTGAAATTAAAAGATCAATCAAAGGGGAAGTCGCAGCATCACATTTTGATGAAACTCCACGTCAGCAAACAAAAGTCGCAAATTTGGCTCTTGAACGTGCAAAAAGATTGGTTGAAATGGGCGAAAATGTTGTTATTCTCCTCGATTCTATTACACGATTAGCTCGAGCTTTCAATTTAAGTATTAATAACTCCGGACGTACACTATCTGGAGGATTTGATCCTCAGGCTCTATATCCTGCTAAAAAATTTCTTGGTGCAGCTCGTAACTGTGAAGAAGGTGGAAGCCTGACTATTATCGGAACAGCTCTTGTCGGTACAGAATCCCGAATGGACGATTTAATATATGAAGAGCTTAAAGGTACTGGGAATTTGGAAATTCATCTTGATCGCAAATTTGCAGAGAAAAGGATCTATCCTGCCGTCGATATTACTAAGTCTGGAACTCGACATGAAGAGTTATTGCTGGATCCGGAGACACTCAAGAGAATTACAACATTGAGAAGAATGATGTCTCTGCGGACATCAGAAGAAGGTCTCATGGCACTTATCGATAAATTGCCGAAGACAAAGAGTAATAAGGATTTCTTAGAAACTCTTCACAAGGGATAATTTATAAAGCCAGTCGCAAATTATTCATACACGGACGTATTTTTTTATTTTTTAGGTTTTTTAGGAGCCTTAAAAACGAATAATTTTCTGACGTTTACTTTTATTACATAACATCTCCTGCTATTGTTAAAGTTCTACAACTGGTACAATAATATCATTATCAGTTACCATAACATATGGAAGGACTTGACAGACGAGTAAGTCGAATTCTTGGACAGATGAAAGGGATTCAAAAAATGGTTAAAGAAGAAAGAGACTGCATAGAAGTACTCCAACAGATATCAGCGGTAAAAAAGGCTATCGACGGGCTGACTGAGGAAATTGTCATACAATACTTTAATGGCATTATTCCTGATGATAAAAAAGCTGAGGTAAAAAAACTTATTGACCGTACTATAAACCTCTAAGACCTTCAAACAAGAGAAAAGCTTGCAATCATAATAATATGATACTATCATATAATATAAAGGCAATGACATGATAGGATTGTGGTTGAACCTATGATATAGTTAACTCTACTGTTAATAATTGTCTTTAAATTATGAACGACCTACATAGTGTAATAATTATTGGTGGTGGCCCATCTGGCTTAAGTGCTGCTATATATATAGCAAGAGCCGGGTTAAAGCCGCTTGTTTTTGCAGGCTCACCTCCCGGAGGTCAACTGATGCTCACGACTGAAGTAGAAAATTTTCCAGGATATAAGGAAATTATGGGCCCTGAGTTGATTCAAACGTTAAGGAAGCAAGCCGAACATTTCCAAACGGAGATAAAAGATGAAAATATAACGGCTGTTGATTTTAATCAAGCACCTTTTACTTTGAAGACAACGAAACAAGAATATAGCTCAAGAGCAGTTATTATTGCAACTGGCGCTCAGGCTTTATGGCTGGGCCTTGAATCTGAGCAAAGATTACGCGGTAAAGGAGTATCAGCATGTGCTACATGTGATGGGTTTTTCTTCAGGGATAAAGAAGTGGCTGTTATAGGAGGCGGAGACACAGCGTTGGAAGAAGCGCAGACACTAACTCGATTTGCTAAAAAAGTATATATTATTCATCGACGAGGTGAGTTTAGAGCCTCGAAGATTATGCAGGATCGTGTGATGAATAATCCTAAAATCGAGATTGTTTTCAATAATGAGATCGTTGAAATTAACGGAGAAATGAAAGTAGAAGGAGTAATTTTGAGGAATCCTCATAAGGAAAGTACAGAATTAGCCTTGAATGGAGTTTTTGTTGCTATTGGACATAAACCTGATACAGCTTTGTTTAAGAACGCTATTCAAATGGATGAAAAAGGATATGTCGTCACTACCTCAACGCATGCTCTTAATGTCCTTACCGGCAGTCAAATAGATAAGACATTCGATGCAAAGTATCAAACGATGACCTCAGTATCAGGTGTTTTTGCGGGTGGAGATTGTGTTGATCATATTTACCGTCAGGCTAGCACAGCTGCAGGTATGGGCGTAGCAGCAGCTTTGGATGCTGAGAGATGGCTCGAAGAAAGTTGATTAAAAAAATACGATCGGATAAATTACAATTTTTTTATTCTTATGGCAAATTCTGGAAAAGTAATGCTTGAATCTGCGCAACAGCTTATCGCTGATGCAGCAAAGAGAGTAGGATTTGATGATCAGTTCATTGCGAGGGTAATAATGCCCGAGAGAATATTAGAGTTTGCTTTACCTATAAAAATGGACGATGGAACAGTTAAGGTCTACAAAGGATACCGCTCGCAGCACAGTAGTCTGAGAGGCCCTTATAAAGGTGGAATTAGATTTCATCAAAATGTAACAAGAGAAGAAGTTGAAGCCCTTTCTCTGCTTATGACTATCAAAACTTCCGTTGCCAATATCCCAATGGGTGGCGGAAAAGGTGGTATTATTGTTGATCCAAAATCGCTTACTCAGAATGAATTGAAGAGATTAAGTGAGATATATGCAGATAAGCTATCTCCATTTATGGGTCAGGATATTGATATACCGGCCCCTGATGTTAATACAAACCCTACAATAATGAAGTGGATGTTAGATGCTTATGAGCAAAAAAAAGAGAAAAAAGAGCCAGCTGCTTTTACAGGAAAAGCTGTAGCCCATGGTGGCAGTCTCGGACGTGAAGAGGCTACGGGCTATGGGGGAGTTATCGCTTTACAAGAGTTATTATCGCGGTTGCATTCCAATAAGCAGTCACCTTTGACAATTGCTATTCAAGGATTTGGAAATGTCGGATATTTCTTTGCTGAAGCCGCAGGGAATAACGGTCATCATATTGTGGCAGTTTCGGATTCTAAAGGAGGGATATATTCTAGTGATGGAAAAGCGTTAGATCCTCAGATGGTTCTTGCTTGTAAAAAAGAACAGGGAAGTATTTCTGGATGCTATTGCTCGGGAGGTGTTTGTGATAGTAAGAAAGGGAAGCAGATTAGCAATGAAGAGTTATTAACTTTACCGGTAGACATTCTTGTTCCGGCAGCTTTAGAAGGGGTTATTACGAGTCATAATATGAAAGATATTAAGGCCAAAATTATTGTTGAAATGGCCAACGGTCCAATCACCGAAGAAGCCCGGGAGTATTTAGTGCACAATAATGTGCTGATACTGCCGGACGTATTGGCAAATGCGGGAGGAGTGATTGTCTCATACCTCGAGTGGGTTCAGGGAAAGCAAGGTTACTGGTGGACAAAAGAAGAAGTATTGAAGAAGCTTGAAGCTCTGATGAAAACTGCCTTCGCAGACGTATGGACCCGATCACAAGAAGCGCAAATAGACTTAAAATCAGCCGCATTTGAAGTTGCATTGCAGCGACTAGCAGTCTATCTCTAACAGAATTTCTCTTCTAACTGTAGTAAAATGAAGGTTATCTCTATGAAAGATATCCGGGAATTTATTTTATTCCTTAAACAGTACTTTACCTCGCGAGCGCTTTATTACGGCAATCAAATTGAAAAATTTAAAGATGTCGTTGTCGCTTTATTGGTAGTAAAAAGAGGTAAATACTCAAGCTCGTTCTTAAATACTTCCTTTTTTTTATTAATAATAACTGTTCTAGTGGCTGGTCCTGCTATTGCTGAAAATAATCCTTTTGAAGATGATCTTCCTGGGCAACAGACCTATTTTCAAAGTACTTCAATCAGCTTTGATCCGTTTGATAATCCGGTGACAACTGTTGTATCAGCAAAGCCGAGGGATAAAGTTTACCAGCACACAGTATCCCAAGGGGAGACACTTGCATCATTAGCAGCTCGATATAATATATCAATCGACACCATAAAATGGGCGAACGATCTAAAATCGGATATTATTAAGCCAGGACAGCAACTAGACATCCCACCTGTCACTGGAATTGTGCACAAGGTTGTTGCTGGTGATAATATTTATGCGGTAGCTAAAAAATATAATGTTGACGCGCAGAATATCGTAAATTTTCCGTTCAACGATTTTGCTGATCCAGATACATTCCAGCTAACTCCCGGACAGTCGTTATATGTTCCTGATGGTTCAATTGAAGATAAGCCAGTTCAACAGCAGGCTCAGTTTAAATATGTCGCGAAAGCTCAAGCAGGGGTTCAAGGGACATCCTCTTTTATTTGGCCTACATCTGGTTCTATTACGACATATCCAGTTTGGTATCATATGGCTTTAGATATAGCTAATCGGGCTGCTCCAGCAATTATTGCATCGGATACAGGCACAGTCACTTACACAGGATGTTTGGCGTATGGATACGGCTGTCATATTATTATCGACCATGGGAATGGGTATCAGACTCTTTATGCTCATTTATCATCTATTGAAGTATCTGCCGGTCAGGTAGTGTCGAAAAGTCAAAGAATTGGGGTTATGGGATCTACAGGTAGATCTACAGGTACCCACTTACACTTTGAAATTCGCTCAAGTGGGACACAGGTAAATCCGCTAGGATTCTTGCAATAGCATTATGGAACAACAGTTTATACCGAGGAAATTGATTGTTTTTTTAGGGCTTCTCATCATAATATTTAATGTATATATCGCGTTCGTTCAGTTTTTAAGAAATGATTCAGTTGTGGTTTGTAATGAACAAAGCGGTATGACTTTAATAGTGTTGTCTAAGCGACATCATGCCATTGTCGCTTCCGAAGGGTCTTTAAAAGATATTCTATCGTGCATCGGCAAAAGCACTCCTTATTACTCACGGACAATTGAGACATTTCTGTCATCAAATTTCCAACTAAAACAAGAACTATCAGAAAGATATAATATCAAATCTCAGCCGGTAGAAAGGCAAGCTGTTAAAATAGATTTTAATAATAGTCTATATTTTTTGACCTCAAAAGAGCAATCAATCATTTTAGGAGTACAAAAAACTACTACACCCTTTTTAATAGAGAAATACCTCAACGATCACCGTTCTATCATCGTTTATATGCCCGAAAATTCGCCTGTCATTGATGAGATAATGCGCAAAATAGTAGAAGATAAGGGAGGGGAATTTCATACCCTTAAAATAGGAGAAAAAGCGGTCAATGCATTATTTTGAAGGGGTTAAGAGAATATCTCTTATTTCTCTAAAAAGGGTAACTGCTTCGTAACCGATCCAAGAATCTCCGATAAGCTGTTTAGGTAAACCCGGATCCTGTTTTAGGATATCTACATAATCGGTAACAACTTGTTTCATTTTTGTAATTTTATCCTGATCCTTTGAAAGAATTTGATGCCACTTTTTAAATAATGAGCGATATTGTGACTCAAGCTTTTTTTTACCCCAAACTTTTTCAATAAGCAGTTCGCGATCGCCAAAAACATGGCTGGATTCAAAAGCTTGTACGTATTTTTCTTCTTCTCTCTCAGAAACCAATTTTCTTAGAGATGTAATAATTGGATGCGGAGTAAGCCAAAACGAACGATGCCATGGACCCAACCCCCAGCTGGCGACTTCACGACGTAACTTGTCACGAAGCTCTCTTTTCTTCTCAGGAATCTCATAAGACAAAATTCTAAAAAAACCATCCCATTTCTCACGACTAAAGCGAAAAACCGGAAAATTAAGGGCAATATCTTTATGACCTTCTTCAGTAAGTGTATAAGTAGAATTTTCACCATCTTTTTGTTCTGTTATCAATCCGTCGCGGACAAGATCATTAAACGTTATTTTTGTCTTTCTATTAAGGGTTAGATCAAAAACATCACAAATCTCTGATGTGAATGACAAAGAAGAAAAATTGTCATTTGACATTAATACTAATGCAAGTAAAATTTTCGTTCGTCTATCTTTTATTCCCATGACATAAAATTATCAGAAAAATGTACGGCTGTCAATAGTAATAAATATTAACGCTTTACAAAGGCTTTTAGTAAGCTTAGATTATCAATCTATTGTATGAATTGCTAATCATTAATACATGAAGAATGGTATGTCGCAGAGAGCTATTTATTTATGAAAAAAATGCCTAGATTGTTATAGCAGTCAATCATTAAATTTGTCAAAAGTTAATAATAACTATTCTGTCGTGAGCTTTCATGCGTACTTTAATGAATCAATGCAAGTCCAACACTATAATTGAAATTACCTATGCTAGAGGATAAAAAAATATATTTATTAAAAATAAGCATATATGCATATACATCTTTAATAAAGCCTCAAATTAAATTATGGTTATTATATTAAGATTGATTAAGTATAAATATAAGATATAGTTTGATCGTGAAAAATAATGTTTTACGATTTTTCAAATTATCTTTACGCTTTTGTGTTAGTCTGTAATGAAGTTATAAACCTATAGTCTTTGCAAGAAGAACTCTAACGAATATTTCTAGTAATTATTTTATAAAATTTAACTTATTCTTATTTATACGGCTTAGCAAAGCCTTATTTATTTTTTAATTCATAAACAATTAAATTAGATCTATTACGATAGTAAATTTATAAAAATCTATTATTGATTACAGCTAGTTAGAGTTGACGTTTATTTAAAAAATACGTCAGTCATTATTATGATTTATGTTTTCATAGCAGTATATGAAAACCTTGAATTGAAATATAATATAGTTTTCTTTGATACATGTTATTATTGAAATTAGATATGAAGCAGAAAAATATTGAAAACTTACAGCATACAATAGAGAATAAAATATCTTCAACAAAAAGCGTTGATGAGTTGCGAACTTTAAACATTGAATTAGTAGAATGGGTGGATTGGTTGAAGAAGGATAATAAAATATCAAATCTTGAATACTCTGAACTGCGCATTCTTATTGGTAATGAAATAGAAGAAAAGAGCAAAAATTATGAGAGAGATACGTTACACATCAATAAAGTTCCATCTAAGAAAACCATAGGGGTGGTCTTATTGTTTTTAACTTTTTTTTCAATCATTATTTACATCATTATTTATATACAAGGAATACGTTCCCCAGTAGAGGAGTCTGTAGGTTTGAGAACAGTACCCTTTAGAGGAATACTTAAAAGCGCTGAAGGAGAACCCATTGATAGTAAAACTGATGTTGTTTTTCGTCTTTATAATGATCAAAGTGCTGATAAACCCTTGTACGAGGGGAAATGTATAGGTACTGATGGTATTCTTCCTGATTACCGTGGAGAATTTACTGTTGTTTTAGGTTCGGATTGTAATATGAATCCAATACAAGAATCTGTTTTGGAAAATGAAATTTTATTTCTAGGTGTAACTATCGGATCAGGGAACGAAATTATCCCAAGGTACCGGATTTTAGGTTCTTCCTATTCACATAATTCAGCGCAACTATCAGGAAAGACTGTAGGAACGAAAGAAAACACGATTCCGTATTTAGATAATAATGGAACCATGCTACTCGAAGCCAATAATGCAATAATAAAAGGATCGAACGGAAATTTTACAATAGAAGGGGCTTCTTTGAGCCTTAAAACAAGCAGTGGGGGAGAGGGTGATATTTTACTTCAACCTGACGCTGGAGGCTATACCATTATTCCAGCTGGAAATGTTGGACTCGGAATCTTTGAACCAAGCTCAAAGTTAGAGGTAGTCGGAACGGAACCATTTAATGCTATTACTTCAATAAAGAACATATCCGTTGAGGATTCTGAAAATACAAATGTGCTATCTCTAGGACTTGGCACTACTGGTAAGGGAGAAAGTGCAAAATTTATTTCATTTCGTTCGGACGTTACAAAAGAAGAAACGGGAATAGAAGTTGGGTCAATTAGGTTAAATAGTCAGGGAGTGGCATATGAAACTCAAGGCGCTGATTTTGCAGAGTACTTTGATTCAGATTCTCAATACTCATCTGGTATCGCGATTTCTTTAACGAAAAACGGGGTAAAAATAGCGCACACCAAGGAGCCGATAATCGGTGTAATATCGGATAGTGCGGGTTTTGTTGGTAATTCAAAATCACGTACAAATAACTCAATATTGATTGGATTAGTAGGACAGATCTATGCATATGTTACAAATGAACATGGTAATATATCAGTTGGAGACAGTATCGTCATTGGATCAGTACCGGGATTTGGAGTAAAAGGAGAGGCCGCGAATAAAGTTGGGTATGCATTAGAAAACATGGAAAGTACAGATATGAGCGAATCCGATTGTCCTCGCGAATTTAATTATTTAAAGGACATGTCGGGAACTCCGATAAAATGTAGCCGCATAAAGATTTTACTACGACCGAACTAGTCACCTTTATATTACATCTATATGGATTAGTCTTCCGTTCTTACGGTTTGATTTATTGTTTGTTTGTACGAATGTTGTCATAATAGGCATCATTTATCTATTAAATCGGGTTGTCACAATAACTTTTTGTAAGCTTTTTACGAAAGGCATTGACATCCTTATAAAAACTCTTTACAATCATTTAATATGAGCACACAGTCAAAATCTATTAACCAGATTCTTCAATTTGTTATATACGGAATCGTATTTTTATTCCCGCTTTTTTTTGTTCCGATAACACGGGATTTTCTTATTTACAGTAAATTTTATTTTCTTGTTTTCGCAGTTTTTGGTATTTTATTCCTTTCTTTTGGTAAGTTTCTTTTCGGAAGAAAATTTACCTGGATTCATAACCCAGCTACGCAGTCAATGATTTTGATATTGCTCTCATATATCTTATCTATCGTACTCATGTCTCCGAATAAATTACAGGCAATTTATAATCCACAATACGGGCTGGTAATGATGAGTGCATTTATTATTTTCTATTTTTATGCATCTCATGTCTTTTCGAAAGCAAATTTATCTCCGATATTACTTCTCTCTATTTCAGGAGCACTGGTTTCAGTATTTTCGTTGATTATTATGGTTGACCCATTCCAGAATGCTTCTTTACCTGCATATTGGTCATTTCTGACAAATACAACATTTAATCCCATTGGATCGTCTATCCATTTTCTTGCTTACTTAGTCTTTGTTTTGGCCGGTCTAATTTTCTACATGTGGAGAATGTATAAATCTCAAAGACACAATGATGATCAGAATAAAGTAATGATGATTATTTTGGGTGTAATTGCATTATTCACTTTACTAGCAGGTATCTTCCATGTTTTCGTTATTACTCAGCAGATTATGAATGAAGGTGCGCAGATTGTAATCCCACCATTCGGTCTTTCGTGGTACGCGGCTGTTGAGGTTTTAAAAAATCCGATGACGGCATTGTTTGGAGTAGGTGTTGATAATTTTGCGACACTATTTACTCAGGTCCGTTCTATTAACTACAACTTGACAGATCTTTGGCAGGTAAATTCATTTAATACTTCCCGTTCAGTTGTGTTACATATTTTGACTGAAAATGGAATTCTTGGCTTAGTAGGATTCACCCTTTTAGTTTCACTCTTTGTTAAAAAAATCAAAGAGGTAAAAATCGAAATAGCAGCATTATTTGTGGTGTCACTGATAGTTATGTTTATATTGCCTCCATCGATCATTTCATTTTTTATGTTCTTCTTGAGTTTAGCTCTTATGGCAGCAGATCTTCACAAGAAATCATCGCAGGAAGAATATATTATCGACTTGACAGGTCTTATGCCGATATTCATCGGAATGATTGTTCTTTCGCTCCTTGTATTAGGGAGCACAGTCTATTTCCTAGGAAGGCATTTTATGGCTGAGTATTATTTCAAAAAATCTCTTGACGGAGTAGCTTCAAATAGTTTGCAACAACTTTATGAGAATCAAGTAAAGGCATTGCAATATAACAATTCAAATGAAGAGTTCCATCGACAGTTTGCTCAGACAAATTTGTTAGTAGCAAATAATATTGCCGCTAAAGAACAAGATTCGCTAACTGATCAGGATCGTCAGACAATAGCTCAGGCAATACAGGCATCAATTGTGGAAGCTAAAACAGCAGTTTCTTTGAATCCGCTGAAAGTAACTAACTGGCAGACCTTAGCAGGAGTTTACCGTCAGATAGTAAACGTTGCAGAGAATGCTCCTGTGTGGGCAGTATCAGCTTATCAACAGGCGATAGTATTAGATCCGAGGAATCCGGTGTTAAGACTAGATCTGGGTGGAATATATTACCTCTTCCAGAACTATGATGAGGCTCAAAAGATGTTCGAGCAGGCAGTATCACTAAAACCTGATTGGGCTAATGCTCATTTCAATCTTGCATGGACCTATTATCAGAAGGCATTATACGGTCCTGCAGTCGATCAGATGCAGATAGTTGTGGGCCTTATGGACCCGGCTACTCAGCAGGAGGATTATAAGGCAGCTCAGAGCACCCTTGAAGATTTCAAAAAGAAATATCAGGAAGCTTTGGAACAGCAGGCAGCACAGCAGGGTACGCAAGAGGGAGAACAAAAGATAGCACCAAGTCCGACACCTTCACCTGCAGAGTTAGTATTACCTTCTCCTCCAGCGACCAATCTTGAAGAGAAAATCGAATTACCTGAGGAAGCTTCACCAGAAGCAAATATTGAACCGTAAATTTGAACCTATGAGGTACCCTGCTGATCTCAGTAGGGTACCTTTTTTTTATCTTAATTTGACGGCGAATAGGCTTTTGTGATTTAATAAATGTAGATGTCCATATCAAAATATACTTATTTCATCATTTGTTTTGTATGTATTATTTTTCTTGGGTTAGGCGTTAACCCCCAGGAAGTATATTCATATGTACCCTTTACCGCCGCTACAAATATTGTATTGACCAACAAACCTCCGATCGGCTCTATTGTTTCTTTTGAAGAGAATAAATATCGCCTTAGTAACAAGCCTTACGATTCCAAGATGGTAGGAGTGGTAGTGGAACAGGCCGATATTATTGTTGAAGAAGAAGGCTCTTCGTTAGCAGATATCCTTATGATAAATAAAGGGGAAACACAAATTTTGGTTAATGGAGAAACTGGCGCAATTGAGACAGGAGACCTCTTAACAGCTTCGAGTACGCCTGGGCAGGCGATGAAAGCGGATAAAGACGGTATTATTGTGGCGGTAGCTATAGATACATTTCATCCTACGAACCCGAATGATAGTTCACTGATTCGAGGGCTTGTGGATATACGTTTTACGACTTTAGGAGATACTTTTTCTGCTGACAGTATCGGATTGTCTGATCAGGGAATGGTAAGTACTCTAAAACGGTCGGTATCAGAAATACTGGGTCTCGGACCTGGAGGATTAGCTGGCACTTCCCCAATATTTCGATACACGCTGGCTACATTAGTTGTTGCAATAGCCTTTATTAGCGGATTTCTTCTTTTTGGTCGTATTGCCATGCGTGGTGTTGAGGCATTGGGGAGAAATCCTTTAGCACGTCGTACGATTATGATCGGCATAATAATGAACTCCTTTTTCACTATATTATTGGTCGCTCTCGCCGTGATTTTGGCATATATCATCGTAATCGTTTGATTTATTTAAATGAATATGAGCTATGTATTAGTGTATTAATACATATTCTATACATATATTTCACTCTTCAATTTTGACCTTTTATTGTTCGCAATATTCTGATTGATAAACATTGTGAATGAAAAATATAAATACGTTTTTACAAAGCCCTAAATAATGTAATTAGCCACCTAATTATTGCTGCCGTTGATGTGTTATGCGATGATGTATTAGAAAGAGAATGAAATTGACTTTAGGGCATTAGAAAAAGACTTAGTAAGTTACAACTAATTTGAACAAAGTAGGCAAAAATCTCGAAAATAGTTAATAAAGTTAAATACTAGGCTTAAAAAAGCCTTATTTCCACTGGACATCATAGTTTGTTTTGTGTTTTAATGAAAACATATACCAAACTTTTTATGTCCACTGAACAAAAGGATTACAATCTGTCTCCAAAAGAATTTGCCCGCTTAGTAGGTGTATCTTCATCAACAGTCCGAAGGTGGGAAGAAGAAAATGTTTTCACCTCAGTGCGTACTACATCCGGGTATCGGAAATTTGCTCTTAGTGATGTCCCCCGTGCAAAAGAGTACAAGAGACAGGTTTCTGCTCTCAAAAAACAGAAAAGTCAGAACCATATTTATAGCAAAACTGCAAACCAAGTTAGTGCTCCAAGACATTCTCGAATAGCGCAATTTATCTTTGAACGCGCAGCTTTGCTATCGGTTGCTGTTTTGGCCATAATTATCACTGCTTCGGCTATTGTCACATATCCTGCTTTGAAAGGTATTCTGAGTAGCAATCCGCAAGCAAAGTCGCAAAAAGCAAAATCTGAAAGTCCAAATAGCAAATATCCCGATGCCACCGATGTAAATGTACTCGCAGCTGAGTCAAGTAAACTCGCACGATCAATTATTAGTAATATTGGCTGGAACTTTAAAGCAACAGTTCAGATTGAGGATTTACAGGTAAATGGGCCTTCAGTATTTTTGGCTGATATTGATGCTCAAGGACAAAATCTCAATCTAGGAACAGGAAGAATAGCTGCATCAAATGTACTGTATGGTATACAAGCGGGTGAAGGAATAAGCATAGCTGGTCAAACTCAAACACCATTGATCACAAATATTGATCCGGGTTCAGCACAGAAAATATTTAAAAATATTAAAGTCGGTTCAAACACCATTACTGCGGAAACCAATACGGACACGATAACATTTGAACAGGGGAGTGGCATTACTTTAAGTGTTGATGGCAAAAAAATTACCATAGCAAGCTCTCAGTCAGGATATTCTTATTGGAGTACAGAAGTAGATGGCGTAAGTTATGACAACATTGAAGATGGTGCTGCAGTGAACTTCGTGAGCGGTGACGATATTACCGTTACACGTTCAGCTGCTAATGAGCTTACTTTTAATTTGCAGGATGTAATCGATACCGTTACCGGGATTGATTTGACGGCAGGCGGATATCTCAATGGAACCAACGCAACAATCACTTTTGATAATTTTTCTGTTGATGCCAGTGGCAATATCAGAATTGCGGCAGGTTCAGATTTTTACATAGGGAGTGTTAATCTTGGTAGTACCGGATTGTCATCAGGAGCTTCATTGGTTGGTGTAGACGGAACGAATATTTCACAGTCTGCATCCGGAGATTTGCAAACGGTATTGGAAAATATGTCCGCAGCAATGGGTTCGGGTTCTTCTAAGTGGACAATCGCATCTAACGTCATTTATCCGAACAACTATTCGACAGTCGATTTTTCACTGGGAGGGACATCACCTTCAAGCGCTCCTTTTGGTATGGACATTGCACAGAATATCCTTTACCTCGGTGATGGTGCTAATGATGCAAATACCCCCACTATTTACTTTAAAGCATCTGACGGAACGAATTCCGGAACGTTATCTTATGCTGACTCAGATAGGTTTGTTTTTACGGGCGGAGACGTTGTAGTTGATGGTGTGATCTATGCAGGATCTGGGGTGCAGCAAATCACGCTTGCTAATGGTTTACTTAATCCGAGTGCTCTCCCTCTTATTACATCCGGTACTTCACCGACCACAAATTCAATTTCGGGTTTTGAAGTCATCAGTAATCAAATTGGTTTAATTCGGGGCTGCTCAAACGGAGAAGTATTGAAGTGGAATTCTGGTACAGCCCGATGGACGTGTAGTCCCGATTCATCAGGTGTTTCCGGAGTTGTGGATGTGCAGCAGGATGGAGCAACTCCTCCCGGATCAGTAGATTCACAGTTTGATACCATCAATTTCGTGAATAACTTTAATCTCTCTGAAAACAGCTCAGGTGTCATTGATGTTGATCTCGGGAGCAATATTGGTATTGGGACAGCTCCTTCCGGATCATATGCTTTGACAGTAAATGGAGCAACAAACACAAGCACGTTATATTTGTCAGGAACGCAGGTAACGGCTTCAGCAAATGAAATAAATTTACTCACCGGCAGAACGGGGACATTACTCGATACGAATAATGTAGCCTCACAACTTTCAGCATGGGATCAAAATGCCTCTGATGATGTGACTGCCTTTACAGGATTAAGCGATACTCCTTCCAGTTACGCTGGGCAAGCTGCAAAAGTGGTACGGGTTAATGCCGGTGGTACAGGATTGGAGTTTATTGATCCGTCAGCCGTTGGAACAAATTACTGGGGACGTAATTCAGGGAGTGGGTATGTATATCCTGCGGTTGTGACAGATAAGGTAGGTATAGGGAATACAAGTCCGACAGAATCATTGGATGTGACGGGGAACATAGCGGTGAGTGGTACGGTAGACGGACGTGATATATCAGCAGACGGATCAAATTTGGATATGTTGTACACAACGATTGGGTTATCAGCATTAACGAGTGGAGAGGTAGATCAACTTGAAAATATTGGGAGTACTACGATTAGTTCTACGCAATGGGGATATTTAGGATCATTAAATCAGGGATTAAGTACAACGGATGCAGCAACCTTTACGACGATTAATACAGGACAGGGAGCATATGAACTGTATGCAATGGATCAGAATGTGAGGACAAGTGATACGGTACAGTTTGCAGGGTTACAGATTGGGGGAGCGACACCGACAGTAAGTTCAATTGTATCGGGGACAGGGACGGACTGGAGTGGTGCTGTTGATACGGCACTTGCTACTCAACTTGCCATAAAATCTTATGTAGATTCACAAATTGGTGGAGCCGCAAATACTTTTGAGAACGGACTTTCTGAGTCAGGGAATACCGTTACACTTGGCGGTGCTTTGAATCA
>Ga0210057_1003953_pt1 | contig 20059 bp, 28 predicted proteins | sample CryGeyCG2114_010_2_FD_183968 | JGI IMG/M metagenome (GOLD analysis project Ga0210057, IMG submission 183968) | Groundwater microbial communities from aquifer - Crystal Geyser CG10_big_fil_rev_8/21/14_0.10 (SPAdes) (version 2) | ecosystem: Environmental > Aquatic > Deep subsurface > Groundwater ...
AGAAAATTCAGAAAGAGGACGAAAGATTAAGGAGGCAATGGAAGCTGGAAGTTTGGTTGAGGGGGAACTTACGGTTGATATCATAAACGAACAATTAAAATCTCCAAGTTATAAAAATGGAGTGGTGATTGACGGATTTCCGAGATCGCTTTCTCAGGCTCGGGATTTTAAATTTCCAATGGATAAGATGATTTACGTTGATGTCTCCGATGAGGAGAATATGAAACGCTTACTTAAGAGGAAAAGAAAAGACGACACTCCAAAATTAATTAAAAAGCGGCTAGAAATTTATCATCATCAAACCGAACCAGTTTTAGAATTTTATCGGCAAAAAGGGATTTTGTTTGAGGTTCCCGGGGAACGACCGATTGAAGAGATCCATCAGGACATTCTGGAGCAACTTAAGAAATGATTCCGATAAAAACAAAAGAAGAAATAGAAGTAATGATTGAGGGAGGAAGAAGGCTTGCCCGAGTTTTTGACCAGGTTTTAAAAGAGGTAAAACCTGGAGTAGAAACTAAAAGGCTTGATGAGCTGGGAGAAGCGCTCATTAAAAAAGAAAAAGGGAAACCATCGTTTAAAATGGTTCCAGGATATCACTGGAGCACTTGTATTAATGTTAATCAAGGAGTGGTTCATGGAATTCCTGGCGGTTACCGACTAAAAGAGGGCGATCTTTTGAGTTTTGATGCAGGAATTTTTTATCAGGGATTCCACACCGATAAGGCAGAAACTATATTAGTGCAAAGGGCAAAGGGCCCCGCCAGAGGCGGGGTAAACTCCGTGCAAAGTGAAGAAAAATATAAATTTTTGGAGGCGGGAAAAAGAGCCCTGGAGAAGGCGATTGAAATGGTAAGACCCGGGAATTATTTGGGGCAGATAAGTAAGGTGATTGAGGAGGAAATCGAAAAGGCGGGATTTTCTCCGGTGCGGGCTTTGACAGGGCACGGGGTTGGCAGGAAACTTCATGAGGAACCCCAAATTCCTTGTTTTTTTGAAAGAGAAGTAGAAAAAACAGCAAAACTTAAAAAAGGGATGACGTTGGCAATTGAGATTATCTACAATCTTGGCTTGCCAGAAGTGGTTTTAACCTCTGATGGCTGGACAATCGAGACAAAAGATGGTAAAATAGCCGGGCTTTTTGAAGAGACCGTAGCGGTTACCGCTGGCGGTCCTTTGGTTTTAACCAGATGATACACCAGGGAACAGTTGAACATGATGGCGAGGTAGTTGAAGCCTTGCCTAATACCTTTTTTCGGGTAAAAATTCTCGATGGAAGAATTTTGCTTTGTCATCTTTCTGGAAAAATGAGGATGAACTATATTCGGATTTTGCCTGGAGACAAGGTTAAGGTAGAAGTCACCCTGTATGATGAGACGAAAGGAAGGATTGTTTTTAGATACAAATAGTATGAAAGTTCAAGCATCAGTCAAAATTAGGTGTAAAAATTGCAAAATTGTCAGGCGGCGGGGGATGCTTTTTGTTATCTGTTCAAATCCCCGGCACAAACAAAGGCAAGGATAAGATTATTTATGCCAAGAATCGCTGGAGTTGATATACCCGAGGAAAAACCAACTTGGATTTCTTTAACCTACCTTTATGGAGTAGGGAGAAAAAACGTGGATTTAATCCTTAAAAAGGCTGGCGTAGACGGGACAAAGAAAGCAAAAGACCTAACTGGTGAGGAGATTGCCAAAATCTCAAAAGTCCTAGAAGCCTTTAAAATTGAGGGTGAACTCCGCAAAGAAGTGAGCGAAGATATCAAACGGCTTAAGGAAATCGGAAGTTACCGGGGGGTAAGGCATGCCAGAAACCTTCCGGTTCGGGGACAGCGGACCAGAACTAATGCCCGAACCAAAAGAGGCAAAAGGGTGACCATTGGCGCCATGAAAAAAGAAATCTTGACCAGGACAGGAGAAGTGACCGCCCCAACCCCACCGTCGCCAAAGCCAGCCGAGGAGGCTACTAAGGTATGAAAAAAGTAAAAACGAAAAAAAGAGAAAAAATTGAGCAGGCCAAAATTTTCGTGACGGCAACTTTCAATAATACGATTGTCACCGCCACCGATTTGCGGGGAAACACTGTTGCCTGGGAGTCTTCGGGAAGTGCCGGCTTTAGGGGAACGCGAAAAGCCACCCCTTTTGCCGCCACGACCACGGTTGATAAATTGGCTAAAAAAATCTTGGAGCTTGGTGTGCGTGAAGTTGAAGTTTATATTAAAGGACCAGGTCCAGGTAGAGACGCTGCTCTTCGGGCAATTCGCGCCTCTGGAATTAAGATGAATTTAATTGCCGATATCACCCCCATTCCTCATAATGGAACAAGAGCAAAGAAAAAAAGGAGAGTCTAATGGCAAGATATCTTGACGCAAAATGCCGGCTTTGTCGCCGAGAAGGAGTAAAACTTTTCCTAAAAGGTAAAAGATGTTTTAGTCCAAAATGCCCAATTGAGAGAAAAGGAGCAGTTCCTCCAGGAATGGTGGGAAGTAAGAGAAAAAGAAGGCCTTCAGAATATGGACTTCAACTTCGGGAGAAACAAAAGGCAAAAAGAATCTATGGGGTAGGAGAGCGGCAGTTTAAAAAATATTTTGAAAAGGCGAGAAAATTCAAAGGAGTAACTGGTGAAGCCTTACTTGGGATGCTTGAACGACGGCTTGATAATGCGATTTTTCGGTTAGGATTTAGTCCATCACGTTCAATTGCCCGACAACTTGTTTCTCATGGTCACGTTTTGGTTAATGATAAAAAAGTAAGCATTCCTTCTTATCAAGTTAAGGTAGGCGAGATAATAACCCTCTCGCCTAAGGCTTTTGAAATTCCTGAAATCAAAGAGATTTTAGCTCAAAAAAATGTTATAATACCTGAGTGGTTTGAGAGGAAAGCAGCGGTTGGCAGGGTAAAGAGGCTTCCTAAAAGAGAAGAAGGAGAAGGTGAAATTTCAGAGCAATTGATAGTAGAATATTACTCGCGGTAATTATGACTCAACCTATTTTTCAAATTAAAACTGAAAAAGAAACCCCAACAGAAGGAGTTTTTATTCTTGAACCCCTAGAACAGGGTTATGGGTTAACTATTGGAAATGCCTTGCGGAGGGTTCTCCTGACTTCTCTTCCTGGGGCGGCGGTTACCTTTGTTAAGATTTCGGGAGTTCGCCATCAATTTACCACTATCCCTGGTCTTAAGGAAGATGTAGTTGAGTTTATTTTAAATGTTAAAAAATTAAGAATCCGTTATGGTGGAGACAAAGAAGTCAAAATTAAACTTGAGGCTTCAGGCCCGGGAGAAATTAGGGCTTCAGAAATCAAAACTCCGGCAAGTGTTCAGGTTGTTAATAAAGATTTAGTTTTGGGGACCTTAGCTGATAAAAAGTCAAAAGTTTCGATTGAAATGACGGTTGAGAAAGGATATGGTTATTCTCCTTTTGAGGAGAGAAAATCCGAGACCTTGGGGACAGTCCCAATAGATGCCCTCTTTTCTCCAGTGGTCCGAGTAAATTCTAGGATTGAGGCAACTCGGGTTGGCAGAATGACTAATTTTGACAAACTTATATTAGAAGTATCAACCGATGGAACAATTTCTCCTTTGGCAGCGGTCAAACAAGCGGCAAAAACTATCATTCCTTATTTTGAGCAGATTGTTGAGCCGAAGAAACCAAAAGTTAGAGAAGAAGAAAAAGTCCAAATCTCCCCAGAGGTTTTAAAGCTTATGGTTGAGGAATTGGCGCTGCCAACAAGAATTGTTAATGCTTTGGAGAAAGCCGGTTATAAGACTATCGAGGATCTTGTTTCTGTTTCAAAGAAGGACATCTCCAAGGTCAAAAATTTAGGCACTAAATCAATTAAAATTATTGAAGCTGCTCTTTCGGAAAAAGAGGTTGAGTTTCCACAATGAGGCATCGGGTTTCTGGGAAAAAATTGGGGCGCAACCGGAACGAGAGAAAAGCCCTTTTTAAAAATTTAACTTCTTCCCTTATCCTTCATGGCGAGATTAAAACCACCGAAGCAAAAGCTAAGGCAATTAAAAGATTGGTTGATAAATTAGTTACTCGAGCAAAACAGCAGACTCTGTCAGCCCGGCGGCTTTTGACTGCCTTTTTACAAGATAAAAAAGTAGTTTCAAGGCTGGTTGATGAAATTGCCCCAAAATTTAAGGAGCGCCAAAGTGGTTTTACTAGGATCCTGCGTTTGGGAAAAAGAGAGGGAGACCAGGCAATGATGGTTAAAATAGAGTTTGTGGAAGGAGTCGAAGAAAAGCCTGCAACACAGAGGACACAGAGAAAAGTAGGAGGCACAGAATGAGAACTTATTCACCAAGCATTAAAGATATCAAACGAGCATGGCATTTAGTTGACGCCAAAGAGAAAATTTTAGGAAGAGTGTCTACTCAAATTGCCGAACTTTTAATTGGCAAGAAAAAGCCTTATTTTGTCTCTCATTTGGATTGTGGAGACTTTGTGGTGGTGATAAATGCGGCACATGTGGCGGTGACTGGCAAGAAAGAAAAACAAAAAACATACTTTCGCCACTCTGGATATCCGGGAGGACTTAAAGCAGTTTCTCTTGGAGAACTTCGGTCGAAACAGCCGGAAAAAATCATTATCCACGCCGTTTCCGGAATGCTACCCCAAAATAAATTAAGGGATAGAATGCTTAAAAGATTATTTGTTTTTGCAGCCGAAGAGCATCCTTACAAAGATAAATTCAAAGAGTAAATATGCCAAGAACAAAAGAAGTAGAAAAACCAGAAATTATCCATGCCGTTGGCCGGAGAAAAGAGTCTATTGCTCGGATAAGATTATATAAAGGTAAAGAAGAAACTTTAGTTAATAACCTGCCTATTGGAGAGTATTTCCCAGGTGAAGTTTTTCAGGTGGTCTATAGCCTTCCTTTTAAGTTAACTGACACCATAGGTAAATATTATGCGACGATTAAAGTTTCTGGTGGAGGGAAAAACGGCCAACTTGGGGCGGTTGTCCATGGTCTTTCTCGGGCGCTGGCTTTGCTTGACAAAGAAAATTTTAGACCAGTACTTAAAAAAGCCAAACTTCTTACTCGTGATTCCCGAACAAGAGAACGCCGCAAAGTCGGCATGGGCGGAAAAGCAAGGAGGAAAAAACAGAGCCCAAAAAGATAATCACCTTTCGAGTATTTTACTTCTATACCCAACATACTTTAATTTGTATATTACAAACAGTTATGTTGGGTTCATAATCAATTAACGAGAATAACAAATTCGAGTTAATTGAGTATATTTACAATCTCGCTTGACAATGAAGTTTTCTCTCCCTACAATATCAATATAAATTGATATAATATAAAGTGATATTAATCCATATGAACCCAAAATACTGTAAAGATAAAAAATCAATTGCTGAATTACTTAAGCTTTTAGATTTTCTAAAAATAATAGCTGAAGAAAATCGCTTAAAAATACTTTGTATTTTAAGAAATGGTGAAAAATGCGTTTGTGATATCTGGCAATATCTTGAATTGCCCCAAAATCTTACCTCTCACCATCTTAAAGTTTTAAAAGATTTTAATTTATTAGAATCGCGAAAAGAGGGATTAAAAGTATTTTACTCAATCAATAAAAAAGTCGTTAAAAAATACATTAAATTGTTAAATAAATTTTTAAATCCGAAAGGAGAGTAAATCTATGGTTATTACAATTTTGGGTTCAGGTTGTTTTGCCTGCCAAAAATTAGAAGAAAACGCCAAAAAGGCGGTTGAAGAACTTAGCTTAAAAGACACAAAAGTTGAGCATATTTATGATATTGAGAAAATTATTGAAATGGGAGTAATGATGACGCCGGCGATGGCTATTGATGGGAAGATAGTTATTTCCGGCAAAATTCCTTCTATTGAGGAAATAAAGGAATTAATAAAGCAATATCTAAAATGACAACCTTCTTAATAAAAATCATTTCCGGGGGATTGTACGCCCTTTATGATTATTTAACTGCCCATGTTTTGACCTGTTTAGTACCGGCTTTCTTTATTGCCGGTGCGATGTCTGCCTTACTCCCCAAAGAAAAAATTACTGCCTATCTTGGAAAAAATGTTCCGAAATATAAGGCTTATCCTTTAGCGATAATCGCCGGTTTATTGCTAGCTGTTTGTTCTTGTACTATTCTTCCTTTATTTGCCGGAATTAAGAAGAAAGGGGCGGGGATTGGACCAGCAATTGCTTTTTTATATACTGCTCCGGCAACAAATATTTTGGCAATAATCTTTACCGGAAGCGTTTTAGGCTGGAACTTTGCTGCTTCAAGAATAATTCTGTCTGTTATATTTGCTACATTAATCGGAATTATTATTAGTGGAGTTTTTAAGGAGGAGGAAGAATCTGAAAACAAAGAGTTGGTTAAGGAATTGCTAAAAAACCAAGCAAAACTTGATGGAATAGGTAAATTATCGCTGCCACAAAGAATTTTCAGGAAATTAAGATATGGCAGATTATTAGCCTTTTTTGCAACACTTTTTGCAATTTTAATTTTTGGCGCCTCAAAAATAGGATCGCAGTTAAAAGTTTCAATACTCTTTACTCTAATTGTCAGCTTACTAATTCAATTAAAATTTAGATTTAAAAAGGAAGAGATTAGAAGCTGGCTTTGGGAAACATATAAGTTTTTCAAAACAATTTTTCCGCTTCTTTTGGTGGGAATTTTTGTCGCCGGGATGTTGGGGACAATATTTCCTAAAGACTACTTAAGAAGATATTTAGGAGAAAATACTGTTTTTGCTAATCTAGCGGCAGTTTTGTTCGGTGTTTTTATGTATTTCCCAACTTTAGTGGAAGTTCCTATGGCAAAGATGTTTTTGGGCTTGGGAATGGCCAAAGGACCTTTACTTGCCTACCTTTTGGCTGACCCGGTAATTTCTTTGCCAAGTATCCTGGTTGTCAGCAAAATAATGGGGACAAAAAGAACTTTGATTTATGCTTTTTTGATAACAATATTCTGCACGATTTCAGGATTTATTTACGGTGTATTTTTAAGATAAATTCAAAATATATGGATAAAAAAATACTATTGCCGACATTTTTATTTATTTTATTTTCGGCGCTTTCCATTTTTGCCTTGTGGGAAAATAAGGGGAAGAGCCAAAATTTGGGCGGAGCAGGCCAACCAAATTCTCAAAATCAGATTATTTTATTTTACGGTGACGGCTGTCCGCATTGCGCGATTGTGGAAGAATACCTTAAAGAAAATCAAGCTGAAAGCAAAATTTCTTTCGCGCAAAAAGAAGTTTATTATAACCAGAGTAACGCAAAAGAACTTGAGGAAAAAGCAAAACTTTGCGGAATGCCAACCGATTCAATCGGCGTGCCATTCCTTTGGGACGGTGAAAAATGTATTATCGGTGATAGAGATATAATAGAATTTTTCGAACAAAAAGTTAATGAAAAATAGTATGAGAAAATTATCTTTTTATTTATTAGTAATTTTTGGTTTAAGCTTTATTTTTGCCAAAAAAGCATTAGCAGTTTGTCCCATTTGTACCTTAGCAGTCGGAACTGGAGTCGGGCTTTCAAGATGGCTGGGAATTGATGATACAATAACCGGGCTTTGGATTGGGGGTTTTGTAGTTTCTATGATTACTTGGACTTTAAGTTGGTTTGACAAGAAAAACATCCGTTTTAAAGGCCGGGTGATTGCTACTATCGTTGGTTACTATCTTTTGATTATCGTTCCTCTGTACTTTGCAGGGATTATCGGGAGCCCTCTAAACACCTTGTGTGCTTGCGGATTGGATAAACTGTTATTGGGAATTATTGTCGGAAGTTTTGGCTTTTGGTTTGGCGCAAGTTGGTATTATTATTTAAAGGAAAAACACGGCGGCCGCGCCTATTTTCCTTTTCAAAAGGTCGCTATGCCAATTGGTCCTTTAATAATTTTAACTATTATTTTTTATTTTCTAACCAAATAAGCAAAGCTTGTTTTTCGCTTTGCTCAAAATAAAACTATGAACAACATAAAAAACAATCCAATAAAAAATTTAGATGAATTCATTCGGAAAGTTGATGAGATGAAAAAGCAAGATAAGATGGATTTATCATCCGATGAAGATTTGAGCATTGCCATAATGAATCTCGTGAGCATTGAGGAGCATTTTTTCTTTACCGGAGCAAAAACAGGCAAAAAAGAGTATTATGACATGCTTAACGAAGCTCGGGAAATGCGCAAAACACTTCTCAAAAAAATCATTAAAGAATATGAGGGAGAAGTTTGGTGTATTTCCAAGCATTTACTCGCCGCTTCTATGCGTTTGATGGAAGTCGGCACAAAACAATTAGGAATAGGTAAAAAAGACGAGGCCTACGATTTGTTCAGCAAGGCATATAATCTCTATTCTCTATTTTGGGGGCTTAATCTGAAATTGATTGGCACGAAAGACATTAAAAAAATTGACGACAACGTCTTAAATATACACGACAAAGAGAAAAAAGGTTTTATGGGAAAACTGGGAGAATTGGTAAGGAAAGTGATTGACTGTTGCATTGAATAAATCTTTTTCAGTCGGAGAGGGGGGACTCGAACCCCCAACCCCACGCCTAAATTTCTGTCGGGGAAGACGGTACTGCCCCGTCCACCTCACGCACCCCATGCGTGCGTTCTACTATCTGAACTATTCCCCGAAATTAGTAAAATCCTAATCTTTTGAGATAATTATATCCCTTATGTGTTTTTAAAAATTTTTCTCGTTTAATCGCTTCTTCTGTGGAGTAACACTTCTCTTTATATACCAGAACAAATGGTGTCCGATGTTTAGTTGCTCTTACTTTACCAGAGTTATGTTGAGCAAGACGATGTTCTAAGTTATTTGTTTGCCCTATATAATATTTCTGATCTTTTAGGCTTTTTAAAATATAAACCCAATAAACTTGATTCACCTTTAGATTACCTATGCGCTAGCCCCTGGGCCTTCGGCCCGTAGGGCCAGGGCCAATTGCGCCACTCTCCGCAAATTCCATCTTGTATTTTACCAGAAATTGTGGTAAAAGTGAACCAGCCATGGCTACCAACCAAAAACTTGAAGCGATTAAAATTGCCATGGAGCAGATTGAAAAGCAATATGGCAAAGGCTCGATTATGAAGTTGGGCGAGCAGCCGGCTGGTCGAATGATGACTGAAGTTATCCCCACCGGCTCGATTGCTTTGGATTTGGCGCTTGGGGTTGGCGGAGTTCCCAGGGGTCGAATTACGGAAATCTATGGACCAGAGGCTTCGGGAAAAACTACTTTAGCCCTTCACATTATTGCCGAAGCCCAAAAAATGGGTGGAGCGGCCGCTTTTGTTGATGCCGAACATGGTTTAGACCCTCTCCGGGCAGAATCAATTGGAGTTAAACTTGATGATTTATTGATTTCCCAACCAGACACTGGCGAGCAAGCTTTGGAAATAGTCGAAACCCTGGTTCGCTCTGGTGCCATTGATGTTATTGCCATTGATTCGGTTGCCGCTTTGGTTCCCAGGGCCGAAATTGAAGGAGAAATGGGTGATGCCATGATTGGAGTTCAGGCAAGATTAATGAGTCAGGCGCTTCGCAAGCTGACAGGAGCCATCTCTAAATCAAAAACCGTGGTTATTTTTACTAATCAACTTCGCCATAAAATTGGGGTGATGTTTGGCAATCCCGAGGTAACCACTGGGGGAATGGCTTTGAAATTTTATGCCTCGGTGAGAATTGATACCCGCAAAATTGATACTATTAAAAACCAGCAAGGAGTAGTGGTTGGTTCTCGGCACCGAGCCAGGGTAGTCAAAAATAAAGTGGCTCCACCTTTTAGAACCGCCGAATTTGACATTATGAATATTGGGGGAATTTCAAGGAGTGGAGGAATTTTGGAAGCGGGGATAGAAATGGGAATTATCCAAAAACAGGGAGCATTTTTAAAGTATGGCGAAAAACTTTTAGGTCAAGGACGGGAAGCAGCAAAATTATATTTAGAAGAAAATCCAAAATTAGCAAATGAAATAACCAAGAAAATTTGGGAGCAAGTAAAATCTGGAAAAAAGGTGGTCCCTAAAGAAATTGGAGAGGAGTCTTCCGAAGAAGAGTAAGGAAGGAGGTGAAGTTAAATGAGTAAGATTGAAAATGGAAATAGACCACCCGCCCCAGAAATCTCGCAAGAAAGAGCTATTAAAATAATAGAAAGTGAATTTTTAAAGAAGGATTTTGACCTATATGAATTATTAGAAAAATTAAGTGGATGGAAACCTACTTTTAGTGATTTACAGAATCTGCTCTCTGAAGAGATGATACCTTTAGATATTGCATTCGAGATAGCTTCGCGTAAGTTGGACAAAATAATGCCCCGAGCAGACGCTGATACACTAAGTCTTATCATTGATACGTAAATCAGCTGTCCAATGCAGATTACTGACATCAAACCCCAAAAAAGAAAAAACCGCTTCAATATTTATGTTGATGAAAAATTTTCCTTTGGACTTGATGCTGATACTTTGGTTAAATCAGGGCTTCAGATTAACCAGGAAATTTCCCAAGAAGAAATAGAAAAACTGGTTAAGGAAAATGAGTTTGTTAAAGTATATGACCGGGTTTTAAAATTTTTCTCCTTTCGTCCCCGTTCAGAAAAAGAACTAAAAGACTGGTTTAAAAAGAAGCAAGTAGGTTCGGAAACTCAAAAATTAATATACCAGAAATTAAAGCATCTGGGGTATTTAAATGATGAAGAATTTACTAAATGGTGGATTGAACAAAGAACTACCTTTAGACCTTCTGGAACCAGATTATTAGCCCTAGAGTTGCGGCAAAAAGGGGTCACGCGAGAAATTATTGACCAGCAATTAAGCAATTTAGCCATTAAGCCATTTAGCGAGCACGACTTAGCCAAAAAAGTGGCCGAGAAAAAATTAAAGTCATTAAAACATTATTCTTACCTTGAACAGAAACAGAAACTGGCTTCCGCTTTAGCCAGAAGAGGCTTTTCTTGGGAGACAGTAAAAGAAGTCATTGACGAAAAATTGGAAAAGTAGTATAATATTCTTACGACGAAAGTAGAATTCAGGATGATGAAAGATAAACCTATGAATTTCAGACTTTTAAAAATCCTTTCTATCTTAAACGCTTAAAAAGCGTTTTCTTCATCGTCCCCTTTCTCTCGTCAAAAACTTATGGCTATTTTTGGTGGACAAACAAAGAAAAAAACAAGCGAGCTTGAGCTGGCTTCTTATTTGGTAAAAAAAGAAGAAGAACTACGAAAGAAAGAAGAAGAACTTGAGAAAGAAAAGGAGAAAACTTCAGGCCTTTCAAAGGATGAGGCAAGAAAACTTGTTCTTGAGGAAATAGAGAAAAAGTTAGCCGCCGAGATTTCCCGGAAAATTAAAGAAGCCGAGGATGAGATTAAAGCCACTGCCGCAGAGATTGCCAAAGAGGTTTTGGTTGAGGCAATGAGGCATGGAGTAACTGATTGGGTTTCTGAATATACGGTTTCAACCATAAGGCTGACGGATGAGGAAATAAAAGGGAGAATTATTGGCCGAGAAGGAAGAAATATTCGTGCTTTTGAGCAGGCGACCGGGGTTGAAATTGAACTTGACGAGACCTTAGATCTTCGGATTTCTTCATTTGACCCAATAAGGCGAGAAATCGCCAAAATTTCTTTGGAAAAACTTATTCGTGACGGCAGAATCCAACCTGGAAGAATAGAAGAACTCGTTTCCCAAACCAAAAAACAAATGGAGCACATTCTTTTTGAGGAAGGAAGAAAAATTTGCCATTCCGTCGGAGTCTATAACCTTCACCCAGATTTAATAAAAACAATTGGTAAGTATAAATACCGATTCTCTTTTGGTCAAAATCTGGCCCAGCACACAATTGAAGAAACAAAAATTGGGGTAGCCATTGCCTTGGAACTTAAAGCAGACATAAATACTGTCCGTTTGGGTTGCCTTCTTCATGATATTGGCAAAGTTATAACTGAGGAGGAGGGTACCCATGTTGAACTTGGGGTTGAGTTTTTAAAGAAATACCAGATTCCTGAGAAAGTGATTGCTGCTGTTGCTGAACATCATGAGGACAAGCCCTTTTCCTCACCTGAATCAGCCATTGTTTGGATTGCTGATGCTGCCTCAGGTAGCCGTCCAGGAGCGCGCTATGAACCGCTTGAGGAATATCTTAAGAGAATGACTCATATCGAAGAAATTGTTAGAAGCTTTCCCCAAGTTTTGGATGTAGCTGCCTACCAGGGCGGAGGAGAGATTCGGGTTATAGTTAAGCCAGAAGAGGTTCCTGATAGCGAACTTCCAGTCTTAACCAAAAAAATTGCCGAGAAACTTGAAGAAGAAGCCAGAGCAATCGGTCAAATTAAGGTAGTGGCTATTAGGGAAACGAGAGCGACAGAAGTAGCAAAGTGAAAAAACGCCTGGAAGTATCTTGACAAATTTTAATTTTTATATTTTAATGTAAACAATGCGCAAAAGCGAACTGGTAGAAATTATCGCTCGTAAAGCCCACCTAACTAAAAAAGCCTCAAGTGAGGCAATCGGGGCTTTTCTTTCCGAAATCCAAAAAGCCTTAGTTAAGGGCGAGAAAGTAATTCTTTCTGGATTTGGAACATTTAGGGTAGTGACGGTTAAGAATAAAGCTGTTATTGTTCCCAAAACGGGTGAGAAAAAAATTGTTAAAAGTCATCGGGCTCCGCGATTTTCCCCAGGCCGCTCCCTTCGCAAAATCATTAAAGGGTGATATAATTTTTCTTGATGCCCACAATTTCTGTCTCTCGCCTCAAGAAATATTATCAGGTTCATGAGAAAGAACCGGGTGTTTTGGGTTCGATAAAATCTCTATTTAAAAGAAAATATAAGGATATTAAAGCCGTTGACGGGATTTCTTTTGAGATTGAGGAAGGCGAACTGGTTGGATTTATTGGTCCAAACGGAGCCGGGAAAACCACGACCTTGAAATGTCTTTCTGGTCTTCTTTATCCAACTCTGGGAGAAATTTCGGTTTTAGGTTTTACCCCTTGGGATAGAAAGACAGAATTTCTAAAACAAATTGCCTTGGTGATGGGCCAGAAAAATCAACTTTGGTGGGATTTGCCTCCGATGGAAACTTTTGCCTTAAATAAAGAAATTTATGAGATTTCCCAAAAACAGTTTGAGGAAACTTTAGATGAACTGGTAAAACTTCTTGAAGTTAGGGATATTTTAAAAATCCAAGTCCGAAAGCTTTCTTTGGGTCAGCGAATGAAATGCGAACTAATTGCCGCTCTTTTACACTCTCCCAAAGTTTTGTTTTTAGATGAGCCAACCATCGGTCTTGATGTGGTCATGCAGAAAAAAATGCGCGATTTTATCAAAGAATATAATCGCCAGAAAAAATCAACTATTCTTTTGACCTCTCATTATATGGGCGATGTTAAAGAACTTTGCCAGCGAGTCATTATTATTGATAGAGGAAAAATTATTTTTGACGGAAGGCTTTCTGAGATTGTTGAAAAATTTGCTCCTCAAAAAATTTTGTCAGTTGTCTTTTCCAAAGAATTTGACCTTAAAAAACTTGATGAAATAGGGGAAGTTAAAGAACTTGATTTTCCCAAAGCCCAAATTCTGGTCTCAAGAGGAGCTTCAAACTCGGCCGCGGCCGAACTTCTTCACCATTTTCCAGTGGCGGATTTAAATATTGAAGAAATTCCCATCGAAGACATTATTCGCCAAATTTTTACCGGCGCGCAAATAAAGAGTGAATGAAAAAGTATATTCAAGTTCTAAAGGCTACTCTTCAGGAATATTTTATTTACCGGTTAAATTTTGTCATGTGGCGTGTTAGGAGCGTAATTCAGCTTCTTCTTCTTTATTTTTTATGGCTTGTCATCTTTCAAAAGAATCAAGTTGTCTTCGGCTACGACAAATCCCAGATTTTAACTTATGTTTTGGGAGTCTGGGCTTTACGCGCCTTGGTTCTTTCTACAAGAACAGCAGAGGTAGGTGGTGAAATCTCAAGAGGCGATTTGAGTCTTTATCTTTTGCGACCGATAAGCTATGTTAAATACTGGTTCAGCCGTGATTTAGCAGATAAGATTTTCAACATTGGTTTTTTCATTGTTGAGGCCGTAATTCTTGTTTTTTTACTAAAGCCCCCACTTGTTTTTCAGACAAATCTTTTATTGATTTTTTGTACTCTTTTTTCGATTTTTATAGGGATTTTTTTACTTTTCAATATAAGTTTTCTTTTGGGACTTTCAACCTTTTGGGCGCCTGAAGGCGAATGGGGAGGACCAAGATTTCTCTTTAACATAATTTTGGATTTTTTCTCTGGCGGACTTTTTCCTTTGGATATTTTGCCCTTACTACTTTTTAGGTTTTTACAAATTTTACCCTTTCCTTATCTTCTGTTTTTCCCTCTCAATATTTATCTTGGAAGATTAAACACGCTTCAGATTTTTCAAGGGTATTTGATAATGACTTTTTGGCTCATTGTTAGCACATGGTTAATAAAAATAGTTTGGCAAAAGGGGCTTAGGGTTTATTCTGCTGTGGGGAGATAAAAATGCTTAAATCTTTAAAAAAATATTTAAAGGTTTGGTATCTAATGACCACCGCTTCCTTTTCAAGCTTTTTAATAAGTCGTTTTGCGGCAGTGGTTCTCCTTAGCGGTAAGCTTTTGCGTTTTCTTTTCTTTCTTTTCTTTCTTTACCTTTTAGTTGGCAAAACAAAAGTCCTTGGGGGGTATACCTTAAATCAAGTTGTTTTCTTCTTTTTAACTTTTAATTTGGTTGATATTTTGGTTCAGCTTTTTTTGCGAGGAATTTATCGATTTCGTTCACTTGTAGTAAGCGGGGATTTGGATCTCATCTTGGTTAGGCCGATTAATACGCTGTTTCGTTCTTTAGTTTGCTGGACAGATCTTTTGGATTTTATTACCATCGTTCCTCTCATTATTTATTTGATCATTTTTCTTGCCAATGGGCAAGTGGCGTTTTCCCCGATTGGCATTTTGTTGTATTTGTTATTAATACTTAATGCTTTTGTCCTGGCTTTAGCAATCCATATTATAGTTGCCGGAGTGGGAGTAATTACTTATGAAGTTGATAACGCGATTTGGCTTTATCGTGATATTTCTTCGATGGGGAGAATTCCAATTGATGTCTATATGGAGCCTGTTCGCAGTCTTTTGACTTTCGTTCTTCCAGTTTCTGTCTTAATGACTTTTCCCGCCAAAGCCTTAATGGGGCTTTTGTCCTGGCAATGGATGATTTTTTCCTTTCTAATTTCTGGAATTTTTCTTTGGGTTTCTCTTCGTTTTTGGAAATATGCTTTAACCCGCTATTCCTCGGCTTCCAGTTAGCCTCAAATTCTGTTATAATTTGAGCATAGCGAAAATTACAAGCTTTGCTTATAATCATCCATAATGAAATACTTCATAAAAACATACGGTTGTCAAGCTAACGAGGCGGATTCGGAGAGAATTGCGGGACTTTACCAGAAAAAGGGTTTTAAGCCAGCAAAAAGTCTGGAGGAGGCGGAGGTGGTGATTATTAATACCTGCTCGGTCAGAGAAAGCGCCGAGAATAGGGTTTATGGTTTAATTCATAATCTCACGGAAAGACGCGGAAAAGAACACGGAAAAACACAGAAGATAGTTTTGGCTGGATGCATGTTGCGATACGGCGTGAGTGATTTGAAGAAAAAATTGCCGGAAGTTGATGAGTTTTTGCGGATGGAGGATTATAATTTTGACTTGTCTCCGGCAAGAGAAGAAAAAAAGACTGCCTTAGTGCCAATCATGGAAGGCTGCAGCCACTATTGTTCCTATTGCGTTGTTCCCTATGCTCGGGGAAGAGAAAAATCAAGACCATTTGAGGAAATTGTCTGCGAAGTTGAAAAATTAGTTAAGCAGGGATATAAAGAAATCACTTTGTTAGGTCAAAATGTTAATTCCTATGGTAAAGATTTTTCATCTCTGGATATCAATAAAGTAAAAGACAGGTATCATGTAACGTTACATGATACCAGGTCGCTGTTTGCCGTGTTGCTTTATGTTTTAAACAACATTACAAGCCTCAAGAGAATTAAATTTTTAACCTCAAATCCTTGGGATTTGACTGATGAGATAATTCAATCAATTAAACTGCCCGAAATAGAAAAATATCTTCATTTGCCAGTTCAGTCAGGAGATGACAAAATCTTAAAAAAGATGAACCGACCTTATACAACAAAGCAATATCTTAGTTTAATTGCCAAAATTAGAAAAGAAATCCCCGATATTAAAATTGGAACCGATATTATTATTGGATTTCCGGGAGAAACAAAAGAACAGTTTGAAAATACAGTCAAACTTTGTCAAAAAGTGGGCTTTGTCAAAGCCTATATTGCCAAATATTCACCGCGTCCCGGAACCGCTGCTTTTAAATTAAAAGATGATATTTCGCCAAAAGAGAAAAAACGAAGATGGAGGATTTTGGACGAATTGATTAATAAAAATGGAAAATAGACTTCTTGTTATCTGTGGACCAACGGCGACAGGCAAGACCTCATTAGCTATTAAAATGGCGAAAAAGTTCAATGGGGAGATTATTTCCGCGGATTCAAGACAGGTTTATAAGGGGATGGATATTGCTACCGGTAAAGAATTACCGATAAGTTCCAAGTTACAAGTTCCAAGTTCCAAATTCAGAGAACCCAATTTAGGCTACTATCTTTTCGATGGGATACCAGTTTGGATGTTGGATGTGGTGACTCCTGCCCAGGAATTTTCAGTAGCCCAGTATGTAAATTTGGCTTGGAAAGTAATTTCTGACATCTGGAAAAGAAAAAAATCCCGACCGAAGGTCGAGGATCCTCGACGCAAAGCGTCGGGATTGCCGATTATTGTTGGCGGGACCGGATTTTATATAAAAGGAATAATTGATGGGATTGAAACTTTGGGAATTCCTCCAGACTGGAAATTTCGGAGAAAACTCCAGGATTTGTCTGCTCAAAAGCTTTTTGAGATACTGGCCAGAATTGATCAAGAAAAGGTGGCTTCGATGAATGTTTCGGACCGGAGGAATCCCCGACGTCTCATTCGTGCCATTGAGGTGGCAGCCTCGAATAAAAAACTTGCAACACAGAAGGCACAGAAAAAAAACAGAGAGCACAGAGAGAACGTCTTGTTTATTGGTCTTATGGCGCTCTATAAAACTCTTTACCAACGGATTGATAAAAGAATTGATGAACAAGTCAAAATGGGAGCAGAGAAAGAAGTTAAAAGACTTTTAAAGGAGGGATATACCTGGGACTTACCGGCGATGAGCGCCATGGGATATGGGGTTTGGAGGTCTTATTTTGAAAACAAGAAATCTTTGGCTGAAGTTGTCCAGAAATGGAAGTTTGATGAGCATGCTTATGCCCGGCGGCAGATGACCTGGTTTCGCAAGGATCCGCGAGTATGCTGGTTTGACATAACTTCTAGAAGATGGATTCCAAAAGTTGAGTTGTTAGTCCGACGGTGGTATAATCCTAATGTATCCGAATGAGAATAGTCCAAATTAATCCGAATATTCGGATGTATTCGGATAATTAAAATTCGGATTTATTCGTATTCAAATGCCGAGAAAAGTTGAAATTTCTCACCGGACCATAATTTTTACCGTTTTTTTCTTAATCGGTCTTTGGCTTTTGTTCGAAATCCGCCAGATTATTGTTGCCCTTTTTGTTTCTCTAATTTTTATGTCTGCCTTAAATCCGGCGGTCGATAAAATTGAAAAATGGCACCTTCCCCGCTGGTTAGCTATTCTTTTGATTTATTTAATTTTCTTTGGTTCCGTTGGAACTTTACTGACCGTCATAATTACTCCCTTGGTTAATCAAACTGCCGAGTTTATCAGCAAAACAGCCGTTTTCTTAAAACAATTAGGCAGTTTTGGAATTGACCCAAATATAGTAGCCACTCAATTTACCAATCTTTCGGCTCTTCCAGCCAATATCTTAAAACTGACTATTAGCTTTTTTTCAAATCTAATTGCCCTTTTGGCTTTGATGGTGATCACTTTTTATCTTTTACTTGAAAGAAAAAATCTTGACCGCTATCTTTTAATTCTTTTTGGTGAGGGAAAAGAAAAAGAAGCAGAACAATTTGTCAACAAAATTGAGAAAAGACTTGGTGGTTGGGTGAGGGGAGAACTTAGTTTAATGACAATTGTGGGAGTTTTGTCTTTTGTTGGACTTCGGCTTTTGGGAATCGAGTTTGCCTTGCCTTTGGCAATTTTGGCTGGACTTTTAGAGATTATCCCCAATATTGGTCCAATTGTTTCGGCCATCCCTGCAGTTTTAAGCGGATTAACAGTTTCCCCCCTTATGGGATTGGCCGTAGCCGCTTTATACTTTTTAATTCAACAAATTGAAAATAGCATCATTGTTCCAAGAGTAATGCAAAAAGTAGTTGGGGTTAATCCTTTGGTAACGATTTTATCTCTGGCGATTGGATTTAAACTGGCTGGGGTGGCGGGAGCGATTTTAGCAATTCCTGTAGTTTTAGTTATCCAAGTTGCGACTTCAGAAATTTTTACTTCAAAACGCCTCCAAAACTTGTAATTTGTCTTTATTTTTGGTATAATTACCTCGTCCTTAAGGAGACTGGGTAATCGCACTGAAAAATTATTCAATTTTTTAGTGAGGAAAGTCCAGACAGCAGAAAGCAGGGTGTCCCGACTAATACCGGGATGTCCCGCCCTAAAGGCGGGGCCAAGATAGGGCCACAGAGACGAGTGATGTGAAACGCCCTCCTACGCGTAAAGCTACGGAGGGGTCCCCCCGAAGCCCGTATGGGCGAAGGGGGAAGGCAACCCTCCCCGCTGCAATCTCCGAAAGACCCGTTTACCCCGCTTAGCGGGGCAAGAGGATGCTTTCCTGAGGGTCGAGGTTTGAGAGCATTAGATTGATGATTGCCTTAACCCCTGACTTGATCAGGGGCAAGACAGAATCTGGCTTACGGGTCTCCTTAAGGATATAATAGAACTTGATGACTTTTTTCCAGGTTTTGATTTTATCAGTTGTTCAGGGACTAACGGAATTTCTTCCAGTTTCCTCTTCAGGTCATTTAGTCATCTTTCAGAAATTTTTTGGACTAAAACCCCCGGTTTTATTTGATATTCTTCTTCATGTTGGAACTTTAGGGGCGATTATTTTTTATTTTCGAAGAGGATTAGCGCAGATTGTGTCTGGATTAGCGCAGAAAAATAAAGAGTCGGTAAATACTCTGTGGTTAGTTGTCCTGGGAACAATTCCGGCGGCTTTGATTGGCTGGTTTTTTGAAAAACAGATAACAAGCGCTTTTGATTCCCTTAAAGCAGTCGGACTGGCGTTTCTCTTTACGGCTGCGTTACTATTTTCAACTAGATGGGTAAAAAAGCCAAATAGGCACTTTAATCAATTAAAGTGGCTGGATGCACTTCTAATAGGTATATTCCAGGCGATAGCGATTCTTCCAGGAATTTCTCGTTCTGGTTCAACTATCGTTTCTGGTCTTTGGAGAGGACTTTCTCAAGAAACTGCTTTTGTTTTTTCTTTTTATCTGGCTATTCCGGCAATTTTAGGAGCGCTAATCTTGAAGTCTGGTGATATTCTGGTTTATTCTCAAACTGAACTAATTCAGGGATTGGTGGGAATGGTTTTGGCCGGGATTGTTGGTTTTTTTGCTTTGAAAATTTTAGAAAAAACTCTTAAAACTGCCAAACTTTGGTATTTTGGAATTTACTGCTTAGTTTTAGGAATAATTATTCTTCTTGCTTAATTATTTAAAGTACAGTTTATGGAGGAGAAAGTTTTCCATATTCCGGTTTTGCCTAAAGAAACAATTGAATTTTTAAGTCCTGCCCCTGGAGAAATTTTTGTGGATTGCACTCTGGGTGGTGGAGGACACGCGGAAAAAATCCTTAAGAGAATTGGTCCCAGTGGAAAACTTGTCGGCATCGATTGCGACCCAGAAGCGATTAGAGAAAGTCAAAAAAACTTAGCCAGATTTAAAGACCAGGTGATTTTTGTCAATGATAATTTTATAAATTTAAAAAATATTCTTCAAAATCTTAATATCTCTGGAATTGATGGAATTCTTTTT
>Ga0210057_1003954_pt1 | contig 20056 bp, 18 predicted proteins | sample CryGeyCG2114_010_2_FD_183968 | JGI IMG/M metagenome (GOLD analysis project Ga0210057, IMG submission 183968) | Groundwater microbial communities from aquifer - Crystal Geyser CG10_big_fil_rev_8/21/14_0.10 (SPAdes) (version 2) | ecosystem: Environmental > Aquatic > Deep subsurface > Groundwater ...
ATCGGGTATTATTGGGTCGGGAAACGGTATGACAAACAATGTCGCCGAATATATGGGGCTTATAAAAGGGCTCGAGGAATATAAAAATCTTGGACTAAACGAAAAACTTATTATAAAAGGAGATAGCAGTATGGTTTTAAATATGGTTTCCGGTAAATGGGGGTGGAATAAAAGTAGGACCACGTGGAATCCTCACAAGAAAATGCCCCACCTCAAAGACCTTCTTGATAAAGCCCTCAAATTGCTTAAAGATATTGAATATGAAGTACAATGGGTTCCAAGAGAAGAAAACAAGCAAGCAGACGCCCTCTCAAAGCATATGACGCAAGACACATAAGAGAACTTATATAAATCCTAAACCCTAATTTCTAATCTCTAAACAAATACAAATGCTTTAAATTCAAAACACAAAAAGTTTAGACTTTGAATATTTGAATTTTGATATTGTTTAGGATTTAGAGTTTAGAGATTAGAGTTTGTTTATGCAAGTGAGTATTTTCCATCTGCGTTTTTTACAACATATCCTTTTAATTCCAGACTTGTTAATGCCTGCAGTATTAAAGTTAGGTCTTTTCCATGTTTATCTAATATCTCGTCTGTACTCATTGAACCCCCTTTTAATATCTCTATAATGCTCAATTCAAATTTACTAAGATCTTTCATATCTATTTTTGCTGCTGATTTTGATCGTTTAATATTAAAATCTTGCAAGAGATCGTCCATAGAAATTATAGGTTTTGCGCCTTCTTTGATGAGTAGATTTGGCGCTTCTGACATAACTGAAGTTATTAATCCTGGGACTGCGTATACGTCTTTTCCCTGCTCTGCTGCATACTTTGCCGTTATTAAAGACCCTGATCTTTTTGACCCTTCAACTACAATTACCGCGCTGGAAAAAGCGGAAATCAGTCTGTTTCTTGCTACAAAAAGGCCTTTTAAAACAGTCATTCCCGGTGGAAATTCAGAAATTATTAATCCGTTATTTTGCAAGATTGACTTGTATAGGCTTCTGTTTGAATATGGATAAACAATATCTACCCCACATCCTAAAACAGCGATAGTTGGCCCGCCACTTTCAATACATGCGCTATGTGCCATCGAATCTATCCCAAGCGCTAGTCCAGAAACAATACTGTAACCTGCTCCAACTAATGTATAAGTTATATCTTTTGTGGCTTTTTGACCGTATGACGTTGGCATTCTTGTTCCAACAATAGATATTATCTTCCCGTCAAAATCGAATAAATCATAATTGCCTTTTACATAAATGCATATTGGCGGGTCTGGAATATTGATTAGATTTTTTGGGAATAACTTATTTTCTTGATGGATAACTTTTATATTTTTTTCTTTAAATTTTTTTTCGTAATCTACAGATTCAAATTCTTTTCGAAAGTCTATAAATTTAGATGCTGTTTTTGCCCCGACAATTGAACTAAGTTTTAAATAATTCGATTTATACGCTTCTTCTACTGTATTAAATCTCTTTTTAATAGCTTGAAACTTAATAGGGCCTATACCCAAAAAATGGGAAAACGCGATATAAGCTTTTGTTTTATCATCCACTGCATGATAGTAGCAGAAATACATTAAAATGTCTGTAGACTATAAGCGACAAATTGGCGAGTTTGGAGCTTACGGAGTGTAACTTAGAACATATTAAACTCGAAGCACGAAACTCGAAATCCGAAATAAATTCTAAGCACTAAATACCAAATCACAAATAAATATAAAATTATAAGTTTTAACAAGTCAGACTTGTTTTAAATTTTAAACGTTTATTGCTTAAGATTTATTTGTTATTTGTAATTTTAGATTTGGAATTTCATACTTGATACTAAATACTTAATACTGCATACTTATATAATGTTAGTTGTTCCAGCTATACTTACCTCTGATATTGATAGCTTCTGGAATCAAATTGAAAGACTGCTCCCATTTTACAATTATTTTCAGGTCGATATCATGGACGGAACTTATGGAGAAAATAAAACGATATCTCTTAAAAATATATTGGAAACTGTTGAATCTAAAAAAAATATTTGCGAAAAAATAAAGGTTGATTTTCAATTAATTATTAAAGATCCAGAAGTTTACTATGATGAGATAAATAAGTTAAAAACAAAACTCAACATTAAATTTATAATCTTTCACTACAAAACTAAGCTAAAAATTGATTTACTATATGATAAATTAGGTTTAAACATTGGGATTGCCATAGATCCGGATGACTCTATAGAACAATTCCAATCAGAATACGATATAAATCGTGTAAAAAATATTGTCATAATGACAGTCTATCCTAAAGCACAAGGACAGGAACTTCTTGAATATCCGTTGGATAAAATAGAACAGTTGAGAAATGCGGGCTATAGGTATTATATTTCTGTTGATGGTGGAGTTAACGAAAATACAATTCCTTTAATTACTTCAAAGAAATTTCAACCGGATTATCTAAATATAGGCAGTTATTTTTCAAAAGCTGAAAATCTTGAAGAAAGAATTAATAAAGTAAAAGTTCTCATTAAATCTCCTTAAAATCTAAACAAACTTAATAGACCTGGCTTTTTTATCAAGGCCCAAATATCTTGAAAGTCAAAGTTTCCGTCTTTGTCAAAATCCAGAGGTAATAAAAATTTAAATTTTATATCTGTTTCTTTCTTATTAAGGACAAAATGTACTTGTCTTGGGAGATAATAAGGAGCAAGCACTACTACTCTATACTCGCCTCCTAAATATATATTTTTAATTCCATCTAAATTGCCTTTTCCTTTTATAGCTACAAGTCCAGATTTTTTAAAAACCAATTTTTCATCTTCGTCAAAAAACTGAATTTCTACATCTGAAATCGTGTCGTTTAACTTAGGAAATAGATTGAGATCAAAATTTAATTTTGGAAGGGGTTCCAGTTCAAAACTCCACTTTTTTTCTGCGATTTTTTTATCGTTTCTCAAAAGTATTATGTCAATATTTTTCTGGCCTAATTGGTTGCTGGTCTTAAAATAAAAATCTATTTCGGTTTCATGTCCTGGCAATACTTCGTCTATATTTGAAAAGATGTAGTCTTTAATTATGTCGTTATTATTTTCTATCTCTAATCTGTATCCGTCATTTGCATCAAGTATAGATTGACCTGAATTTAATATGTTTATCTTAAATCTATAACTTGAATTTACAAGTATTTCTTTTGGAAGTGTATGCTTTATTGAAGCTTTTAATACTTGTTCCGGGTTTCCTTTTATCTTGGTCAGATTTTTTACTATATTAAATTGGTCGTAAAAATCTTGCGAGTTTTGTTTTTTCCATGAAAAGTCCAAAAAAGGATCCGTTTGATAATTTAAAATAAAGGGCGTCACAGCGCGCACTCTCTGATCATTTAACCATATACTTTCATAAGCTATCCTTAATCTTTCTCCAACAACACTTGAATTTATATTTTCACTATGGGGCCATCCTGTCTCGGTTATAAAAACAGGTAAGGCATTTTGTATTCCAAGAGATTTTAAAAAAGACAGTTCCCAATCATAAGTTGAGACTGACCCCCTTCCTCTATCATAGGGATTTCCTAAAAAACCTGGATTTGGATAAGAATGTGATGACAATCCAGCTATTAGATTTTCTGAAAAAAGTTCTGGTTTTTTTTGTATTATTTTATTCAAATATAGAGCTTCGTCTGCATAGTTTGGCGCTGATTGCGGGGCTGACGCGTCAAATCCTGCAAGCATTATAAAATAATTCTGATTTTTCTCTTTAAGTCTTTTTGACAACTCATATGATATCTCCGCATACTCTTCCGGATCTATTTTTCCTCCCCATTCTGATGCATGATTTGGTTCATTAAATAAAATAACATACCTATCTTTAACAACCCAATTTAAGGAATCCAAAAAATCTACCCATCCTCCTATGTCATCAACTGAAGGAATTTCCCAATTATTGCCTTGCGGCTGTGTCGCAAGTCTGATTATTGGAATAAGTTTCAATTTCCTCATTTGATCAAATACAGCCTGCCACTTTTTCTTATCTTGATCATTTTCTTGAATAACTACAGTAACATACCCCCATTCACCTCCTGACGAATTAACAAGATCTGCCGCATTTATTAAATCTTCTCTATCAGAAACAGCAAGATGAATACCAAACTTATTGTTTGGAAGACTTGGGTCAAAAGCAAATACATCACAAACGATAAATGAGAAAATAAAGATAAATAAAAATCCGAAGATAGTAATTTTTTTCCGACTTGAGAACGACAAACAATACATAGTAAGCCGATCGCTCTCACGGAGTGAAAAAAATTTGCTATCGAGGTTTTTATTTACCAACTCTTTTAGTTTCAACACCTGCTTTTTTAAGAAGTTTAATACCCTCTACATCATGATGCGCTTGTATGTAAACAAGTCTGACTATTCCCGCATTTATCAGCATTTTCGCACAGCTTGAGCATGGATTCGTTGTAGAATATACAGTTGCTCCCTTTGTTGATGTGCCAATATATGCGGCCTGAATTATTGCATTTTGTTCTGCATGAATACAAATACAGCTTTCTTCGTATTCAAAAGGGCTTATTAGTTTTTTATATCTTTTTCTGCACCTCCAGCATCCTCCTTCTGTACAGTTTTTAATTTTATTTGGAGTGCCGTTATAGCCTGTTGTTAAAATCCTGTTGTCTCGAACTATGATTGCCCCAACTTGTCGACTTGTACAGTCTGCTCTTTTTTTTACAACATCGGCAAGCATCATAAAATATTCGTCCCACGAAGGCCTTTTTCTCTTCATATCAATTGTATTGTATCAAATATGATGAAAATAGAAATTATTAATTACTTCGTTAACGGGTTAACGGGTTAAAAAATGATAAAATGCAAATATTGCTATCGGGGAGTAGTTCAGTTGGTTAGAATGTACGGCTGGGGGTCGTGAGGTCGCGGGTTCGAGTCCCGCCTCCCCGACAAATAAGTATGGTATATACACTAATAATGTTTTTGATTTTGCGATTGTTTGATTTCCTAATCTCTTATTTTATTCCTCACTACCTTCCTTATCTTGGTCACTTTTCTTATGTGAAAGATTTAGCCGCAATTAATTTGCCACAGTTTATAAAATCTTTTGCAAATTTTGACGGGCTTTTTTATCTAAGAATTGCAGAAAAAGGATACTCTCAATTTGAACATGCTTTTTTCCCGCTTTATCCAACTTTTGTTAAAACACTATCTCCTCTTTTTGGAGGAAATACGCTTATTTCGGGGCTTTTTTTATCAAATCTCGCCTTTTTCATAGCTTTATTTACATTCAAAAAATACTTAGATAATGTATTTAAAGACAGAAGTATTACTTTTTGGGCAATCATATTTCTGATATTATTTCCAACCTCATTTTTCTTCGGCGCAGTTTATACAGAATCTGTATTCTTTTTGTTTTTAATTCTTTGTTTTTACTTTTTAGATAAAAAGAAATTTGCTACAGCTTCTACTTTTGCAATCTTAGCAGCGCTTACGAGATTTATCGGTGTCTTTTTGTTTATTCCAATATTAATTTATTTATTAAATGATAAATCTAAAGGTCTTTTAAAAAAATTCAGAGCTTTTTTTTATTCTTTATCTCCATTCGTAGGACTTGGTATTTATAGCGCTTATTTATTTTTAACCACAGGGAACTTTTTTGAGTTTTTTACATCTCAAGAAGCATTTTCTGCTGGAAGAAGCACTAAACTCATATTTTTTCCTCAAGTAATATATAGATATTTAAAGATTTTCTTTACAGCAGATGTTAATTTCCAATATTTCGTATCTGTATTGGAGTTTTCGATATTCGCATTATTTTTAACTATTATCTTGATACAACTTTATTTAATTATTAAAAAGCGCTCCAAAAATACTGCGCTAATTTCCCTTACTTTATTCTCTTTTGTAAATCTTTTGATACCAACTCTAACAGGAACATTCTTATCAATCCCTCGTTTTGCTCTTATGTCATTATCCTTTTTCATATTTATCGCGCTTATTAATAATAAATTTATAAAAATAATCATTGCGATTTTCTTTTTAATTATTCACACAATTTTGCTTTCACTTTTTATCCAAGGATATTTTGTAGCATAAAAAAAACTCAAAAGTCAAAACGCAAAATGCAAAACTGACTAATGTCATCCTGAACTGACATTTTGTCATCCCCTCGAAGGAGGGGATCCAGAGTCTGGATTCCCGTCTACACGGGAATGACGGGGGGAGCTGCCGGGAATGACAGTTTTGAATTATAAGTTAATTTTTGACTTTTGAATTTTAAGTTTTGAGTTTATACTGTTATCTATGTCTCCCCTTCCTATTATTGAAAAAATTAGTTCTGGAAATTCTAGTTTTAAATATTCAAAAAATAAAAGCAGCTCATTTCTATTCTTTTTTTATATTTCTTTTATTGTTTTGTTTTTTATATTTCTTGGTATAAGGCTTTTCCACTTAACTATCGTTAAAGGAGACTACTATAGAAGACTTTCTGATGAAAATAGAATACGAAGGGTAGTTATTGAACCTAAAAGAGGAGATATTATAGATAGGGATGGAGAGATAATCGCAACTACAATAATTGGAGATACTGAAAAAGACGAGGATAGAATTGTTTCTAAAAGAATTTATAATTCAGCAGAAATTACTTCTCATATTATTGGCTACAGACAAATTGCAGATAAAAATGAACTCGAAAATGATAATTGTAGAACAAAACTAAAACTTGGAGACAAAGTAGGCAAAAAAGGTATTGAGAAACTCTATGAGTGTGATTTGAGAGGTAGAAATGGAGAAAAATTAATTGAGCTTGATGCACATGGTAAATATTTAAAGACTTTGACTGTTTTACCACCAGAAGATGGAGTAAGTATACAAATTGCTATAGATCTTGATCTCCAAAAAACAGCGTACGAACAAATTAAAGATAAAAAAGGCGCAATTATTGCTATTAAACCAAAAACAGGAGAAATATTGGCAATTGTTTCTTCTCCTTCATTTAATCCACAACACTTTGAAGATAATGAACAAGATATTTTAAATCAGCTCCTTAAAAACGAAGAACACCCCATATTTAATAGGGCGACCGAAGGCACGTATCCTATTGGTTCTGTTATAAAACCTTTTTTAGCGGCTGGTGCTTTAGAAGATAAAAAAATTGACGAGGATACAAAGATTGAAGATACCGGGACTATAACCGCAGGCCCATTGACTTTTGGTAATTGGTACTTTTTGGAGTACGGCAAAACAGAAGGTGAAGTAGATATTGTTAAAGCAATTAAAAGATCAAATGACATATTTTTTTATAGAGTAGGAGAAATGCTTGGGCCAACAAGAATTAAATACTGGTCTAATCTTTTTGGTTTTGGCGGGAAAACTAATCTACAAATAAATCAGCAAGAAGGCACTGTTCCATCTCCGTTTTGGAAAGAAGAAGTATTAAATGAAAAATGGTATTTAGGAGATACATATAATATTTCAATTGGCCAGGGATATATGTTGGTGACTCCTCTGCAAGTAGTTCAGGCAACTTCAGTTTTTGCAAATGATGGAAAGCTTTGCGATCTTAATCTATTAAAAACAGATAAAAGCAAATGCAAGTCTCTTGGGCTTTCTGATAAGACAATTGATTTAGTCAGAAGGGGTATGAGAGATGCGTGTTCGACAGGGGGTACGGGTTGGCCTTTGTTTAACTTTTCAGTAAATTCAAAGTCTATTCAAACAGCATGCAAGACAGGAACAGCGGAGTCATCTGGAAAAGATGATAAGCCACATGCTTGGATTTCTGTCTTTGCCCCATATGATAATCCTGAAATAATACTTACGGTTTTAGTTGAAAACGGTGGACAAGGATCAGATGTAGCAGGGCCGATAGCTAAGGCGATACTAGAGGCGTATTTTGAAGGCAAACGTCCGTAGAAGTAGGATTGTTAGGTATGGAAGCGAGTTAAGAAGATAGAATATAGAAGTTAGTAAGTATTAAATCTAACGTCTAACATCCTGCTTCCTAACCCGTTTCCCGCTTCCACATCCCAATTTCCAATCATGCGTTTTGCGTTATCTTTGAGCCTGGAGGGAGAATCGAACTCCCGACTAACCCTTACCATGGGTTTGTTTTACCACTAGAACTACCCAGGCTTTTTAGCCTCACTTTGAGGCCAAAATTACACCTACGAGGTGTAATTTTTTTGGCACATCTGAGTTTACTCAACATTTACTTCGCCTTCCATTCCTTGCTGTCTATGATTTCCTACACCGCAATAAAATGCAAAAGTTCCGGATTTATCAGCAACAAGGTTCACTGTTTCTTCTTCACCTGGACTGATTGTCTTTGTTGAAACATTCAGCTCGTCGATGACAAAATTGTGTGGTACATTGCCTACATTTTTAAAAGTAAGCACCACTTTCTCACCATCTTTAACTGATATTGTTGAAGGATTATATTTAAATTCACTTCCTTCGACTGTAATTTTTGTTGCTTCCTCCATCATTCCATCCTCTTCCATCATAACTTCGTCTTCTGTTCCTGTTACTTTCTCCTGCATTTGACTTTCCTCTTGATCGTTTGTTTGTGTTTGGAGAATATTGTTATCTAATTGTCTGGTATTAAAGAAATAATAACCACCTAAAATAAATACAATTAGAATAATAAGTCCCCAAATAGTATTTTTATTCAATTTTCATCACCCCCTTCTAGAAACTGTTTACGAATTTTTATAAGTAATTACAGTTTCTTGAACCCTCCTAAGCTCACTCTCCGACGTATCGTCGGAGTAAGAGCGGGAGGGTTTTTAACACGAGTATATTTTATCAGAAGATATTTTATGTGGGGTTTATTTTACTATGAATAGTCTTCATTATATCTAGCGGTAAGGGTGTAGAATCTGTTTGAGTTGTTTCTGGTAGTTCTTGAGAGTCTGTTAGCGTATCTTTACTTGGTTCCTTTCCATGACTACCAGGTGCAAATGGTAAGATTCTAACATTAGGTAGTATTGCAGGGTTACGACTTGCCCCTCCACCTAATCCATTTTCAATTCTCATAAGTATTGAAATTTATACTTTAAGAATAAACAGAGCCTTCTAATTTGTCAACCCCGATTTACCCCGATTAAATCGGGGTTAAATTGGACTCAAGCTTTAAAATTTCTGCTTTAAACCCTGTTTTCTTTTTTTATTTGGATTGATAAATTCATGTTCTAATACTCTCATACTGCTATCTAAAACCAATTTCACAGCGGTCCCTTTTCCCATATAATACTTATCTCTCATTGTCGCTGGATTTGGCAAAGGATATTTTGGATGTAAAAGATATTCAAGAAGTATCCTCAACGGGTCCCCATGACTTACAATTCCGACTGTGACATTTTTTTTATTCGCTACTTTAAATATTTCTTTAAAACCTTGAGCCATTCTTTTTGATATCTCAGCTATTGTTTCTTGATCCGGACTTCTTGGATTTTCATAAGTATTTCCTCCTATTGCTATAATGTCTTTATATGGAGCGCCTATATATCCAGGAGCAAGAGCTTCACTTAAATTTTCATTTTGAATTATAGTTTGTATTCCTAAAATTTCAGCAACTATATCTGCTGTTTGAACACATCTTATAATTGGACTCGTATAAATAACATCAATTTGAGCTCTATCTTTTAAAAGTTGTCTCCCAAGAAGCTTAATCCCTTTTCTTCCCTTTGTACTTAAATCAACATCCGGTCCGTAAAGAAGTTTTTCACCTTTAGAATTTAATGGATATTCAACCTCCCCATGCCGAATCAAATATATCGTAGTATTGCTCACTAACTTGTATTCTAATCCAAACCCATTCTTATATCCATTGGATGAACCCAATCTTTGAAGAATTTTTTGTGGGCTTCTTCTATATATGGTTTAATATAATCTGTCCACCATCCTTTATTTAGGAAATCCTCTTCGAATTGTTTATCTAATTCCTCATCGCTGAAGCCCCCGTGACCTAAAGCATAATCCGTTCTCCTAGTTGTATAATCAAACAGAGTATCTACTAATCCTTCATGGGCTGCTTCTACATAATCTTTTCGTAATTTATCTTCCCATTCGGGCATAGGAATAGTTTCATTACTTAGACCATCTGGATCTATACCTTGACTTATTAAAAATGCTTCCGTGTCTGCGTCCTGGAGAATAAGCCTAATAAGCTCTTTTCTTTTTAAACGGTCGGAGTCTTCGCTTGCACCAAGCTCTGCAGCAGCCTGATCTGCTTCTTCAAGAATTACTTCTTGTGAAGAATTGCCTAGTCTATATGCTTTTTGTGCTTCAATTATTTGGTTTGTAAATTCAATTACTCTTTGTCTTAATTCAGGAGTTCTGTTTTCTTTTTTAAAGAAATTGCCTAGTAAAAAGTCTCCCATCCGAGTATGTAATGGTTCATATTTTTGAGCAGTTCTATGATCAACATATTCTGTAATCCTATATTCTAAAGAGTCTAAAACTTCTTGACTGACTGGAAATTTATCATTTTCATGTGCAAGGGCAGCAACAAGGTTAAATACGTCTGGTGGAACTTTGCCGTGAATGAATGTTAATCCAAGAAGTTCATTTGATATCTTTCTTTTACCTTGCGCATCTTCTGCTGCTTCTGGATATAAACCTGCTTCGTCCCATTGACGCCTTCCAGAATGAGAGACTATCATTCCATCCAATATTTGTTGTGAGTTAACTTTATGACCTCTTTTTATAAGCTCTGCTGCAAAATAAAGACTATATCTTGCGCTCAAAATACTATGATTAAAAATTCCAGCCCAGAGTTTGTTATCTCGCCAATCAGTTAGCCCAAACATTCCCGGTCCCTCAACAGAAAGAAGAACACTAAATTGTTGAGGTTCTTCTTGTCCTGGTATTTGGCGTACGAAATCAACAGGTTTAACTGTTCCACGAAGAGCAGCAACAACGTCTTGTGTTGGTTTTAACTCATGAAATTGAGGTAAATCAACTACTCTACTTATTTCTCCTTTTCTTACTTCAGGTCCATCCATAATCTATGATTATATTATAGGGTATATATTAAGTCAATTTAAAACATTCTTTTGTTTTATAATTAAAAGTGTTGTTAATCCTTTAAAAAATGCTTAACGTAAAAATTCCTGAAAGGCCTAAAAGTCTCCTCCCAATAAAAAAAACAGAGGTCAAAATAAAATCAGGTGAATATGTGTGGAGTCAATTAATTAGTCAACTGACATCTGCTGTAGCTGATTTAATTGGAGAAAAATTAGAAGATAAAAAAATTAAAATTGAAGAACCTCCAGTAAATATTTCCGGAGATTTAGCATTTGCTACACACCATCTTGCAAAACAACTTAAAAAGTCACCTCTTGATATTGCCGCAGACGTAGTTAAAAAATTTGAAAATGAAAAAGACAAATTTCCTTATATTTCATCTGTAAGACAACTCGGCCCATATGTAAATTTTGATATAAATCCAAATACATTTGGCAAAACAGTAATTGAACAAGTTGAACAAATGGGTAGTTCATATGGGGATCAAAATATAGGAAATGGAGAAAATATAGTTCTTGATGTATCTTCTCCAAATATCGCAAAATTTATGAGCATTGGACACCTAAGATCAACTGTTATTGGTGAATCTTTGGCTAGAATTTATCGGGCACTTGGATTTACATCTATTAAGGACAACCATATTGGTGACTGGGGTACGCAATTTGGAATGCTTGGTGCAGCTTATGACAAATGGGGTAAGGAAATTCCGGAATTAAAAAGCGACAACGATAGGGAAATAGTAAACGGTTTATATAAATTGTATGTAAAAATGCATACTGAAATTGAAAAAGAAAAATTAAATAATCCAAAAGAAGAATCAGAACTGGAAAAGTCAGGAAAAGTATGGTTTGAAAAACTTGAAAAAGGAGATTTTGAAGCCAAAAAGCTATGGAAATGGGCTTTAGACCTATCCCTTAAGGAATTCAGTAAAGTCTATGCCCTTATGGACGTAGATTTTGAATATATGATTGGGGAATCAGAGTATGTCCCAATGGTCAAAAATATTGTAAGTCTTTTGCTAGAGAAAAAAATTGCAGTTAAAGACAAAACAGGCGCAGTATTAGTCAAATTTGATAAAACAGGTGAGAACAAACTAGTTATTCAAAAATCAGATGGTACAAGTCTCTACTCAACTAGAGATATTGCAATGTTAACTGCAAGAAAAGAATGGTTTGACCCGAAAAAAACACTATACGTCGTTGGAGTTGAACAAAAATCATATTTTGAACAGATATTTGAAACATATAAAAAGATCGGAAACAAAACAACCGAACTTCAGCATGTATATTTTGGTCTTATAAAACTTCCAGGCGGCCGAATGTCCACTCGAAAAGGAAATGTTATATTTCTAGAAGAGTTTTTGCAGAAAGCAATAGATCTGGCCAAACAGAAAATAATTGAAAATAATAAAGATATTTCAGAATCTGAAATCAACGATATCGCAAAGATTGTCGGAATTGGTGCTGTAAAGTTTTTTGATTTAGGACAAAGCCGGGAAAGAGATATTAAATTTGATTGGAATAAAGCCTTATCTTTTGAAGGAATAGGTTCCCCATATGTCCAATATGCATATACTAGAGCTATTTCAATTTTAAGAAATGCAAAAGAAAAAAATATAGAAATTAAAGAAAATTCAGATATTGAGTTTGGCTCCGCTCATGAAAAAGCTTTGATTAAAGAATTAGCAAAACTTCCATTAAACGTTAAAAACGCTTCTCAATCAAACCAGCCGAGTAAAATTGCTGAATATGTATATAATATCGCTTCTCTTTTCAATCAGTTTTATAAAAATAATCTTGTCATTGAAGCAGGAAGCGATATAAAAAGAAATTCAAGGCTTAGAATTACAAAAGCCACGACCGTAGTTATTAAAAAATCTCTTTATTTACTTGGAATCGATGTCCCCAATAAAATGTAGTTTAATTTTGAAAAATATTTAGAGATAATAAATAATGGTAATTCTTCTGCTTTTTGCATTTGTTTCAGGATTGATTACCATTTTTGCTCCATGTATATGGCCTCTTCTTCCGATAGTCTTGTCTTCATCTTCAACTGGTGGTAAGAAAAAACCTTTTGGAATAACATTAGGTCTTGTCTTAAGTTTTGGAATATTAACTCTATTTCTTTCTTATCTAATAAAGATTTTCCCGCTTGACGCAAATGCTCTAAGACTCTTTGCCGTAATTGTAATTGGATTTCTTGGACTAACCTTAATAATCCCACAACTGTCTTCGGTAATCGAAGGGCTCGTAAGTAAGTTTTCGGGGAAAATAAAAATAAATTCGTCTGATAAAGAAGGGTTTACTTCAGGTTTTATAACAGGCGTTGCGCTTGGAGTTGTCTGGACACCTTGCGCCGGGCCTATACTAGCAACTATAGCCGCCCTTGCGGCAACTCAATCTGTAAATTTATCTGTCGTTTTAGTAACTTTTTTCTATATTATCGGTGTTTCAATCCCATTATTTATGTTTGCAACTCTTGGAAATAAGATTTTCAGTCAAAGCAAAAGACTATCAAAATATACCGGACGCATCCAACAAATTTTTGGTTTTGTTATGATTATTACAGCAATTTTAATTTATACAAACTACGATAAATTTCTACAAGTCAAACTCCTTGATGTTTTTCCCTCTTTCACAGATTTTGTTGTCAAGCTTGAAAGCAATGAAAAGATACAAGGACAACTAGACAGTTTAAAAGATAATAAAACGTCGATTGAAAAGAAAATAGAGACTATAGATTTGTTTAATAGCAACTACAAAGCAGCTGAATTTACAGGAATTACAAAATGGCTAAATACAGATATGCCCTTATCTTTAAATCAGCTCAAAGGGAAGGTCGTGTTGGTTGATTTTTGGACATATACATGCATTAACTGCATAAGAACTTTACCCTACGTCACTTCGTGGTACGAAAAATATAAAGATATGGGTTTTGTTGTAATAGGTGTTCATACCCCTGAATTTGAATTTGAAAAAGAAACTCAAAATGTTCAAAGTGCGATAAAACAATACAAGATAAATTATCCTGTTGCTCAAGACAATGATTACAAGACTTGGAATGCATATAACAATCGCTACTGGCCTGCAGAGTATCTTATAGACGCTAACGGAATAGTCAGAAGAGTTCACTTTGGCGAAGGTGAATATGACAAGATGGAATCTGCTATACAAAAACTACTTGAAGAAAAAGGTAAAAAAGTTGCTGAAACTTTTGTTGATGTACCAGATCAGACTCCAACATCACAGCTTTCTCCAGAAACTTATATAGGTTTGAAAAGAATGGAGAGGTTTGCGTCTGCTGAAGAGCCAAAATTAGGAACGTCGACTTATTCTGTTTCAGGACTAATTCCTCTTAGTTATTTTGCATTTAACGGTAAGTGGGATATACAGGAAGAGTATTCCTCTTCTTTCTCAAATTCTTCTCTGTCATTTCACTTCGTTTCAAATAAAGTATTTCTTGTGATGCACCCGTCTAATAATCCTGGAAAACTGAAAGTATTTCTTGACGGAAAGATTGTCAGTATTGAAAATGCCGGCTTAGATGTAAAAAATGGCGAGATAATAGTTGATGAACCTCGACTTTATGAACTTATAGATTTAAAAGGAAATGCAGGAGAACATACTTTGAAATTAGAATTTCAATCTGAAGGAATTAAGGTCTTTGCCTTCACGTTCGGATAATTTTCATATTTTTACCCTTCGTTTCTCGCAAACAGGCTTGACAATATTCTGATTTTCTGATATTCTGAATATATGATAAGTACCACGGCCACTATAAGAAACAGAGGTCAAGTCACTATACCTGATAAACTTCGGGGTTCCTTGCATTGGCTTCAAAAAGATTCTGTTGTTTCAATAAAGGCTATTTCTGATAAAGAGCTCATTATTAAACCCTACGAAGAAGAGATAAAGAAGATTGATTGGACTAAAATACTGAAAGCTGTCCGGAAACTGCGTTCTTTTAAAAGAATAAAAGGCAGTATGTCAGAATTTATTGCTGAAGACCGATATAGACATTAAAATTATGACCTTAATCATACTTGACTCTTCAGTTGTTGTAAAATGGATTATTTCTGAGAATGAAAAATACCTTGAACAAGCAGATAAGCTACTTGAAAAAGTAAAATCTGGGTCTTTCAAATGCTATGCTCCAGAACTTTTAAAATATGAGATCGGAAACGTAATGATTTCAAAACAATGCACTACCTCCTATATAAATTTGGCTTTTAAGACAATATATAGCTTACCTATAAGTTTTATTACGTGCGATTTAAGACTGGCATATCATACGGCAAACATAAGCAAAGAAAGTGGTATCACTTTTTACGACGCTCTATTTATAGCGCTTGCAAAAAAACTCAAGGCGACCCTTATTACCGATAATATAAAACATCAAGGAAGGTATAAGGGTAAAGAAGTGAAAATAATTTCTTTAAAAGATTATCGCTAATAATCTGGGAGACGTAGGGGGCTCGAACCCCTGCTAACAGCTCCACAAGCTGTCGTGCTACCACTACACCAACATCTCCAGACTGATATTTTATCACAACTTACTTACATATCAGCTCTTTTATCTGGGTTTGATTGTTTTCGGGAAGCTTTTCTATCTGATTTACGATATTTTGCGTAGTATTTTTTATAACCACATTTGTCACGGATTCCGACGCTCTTGATACTTGATCAGACACAAACGTTGTAGCGTTTTCAATAATGTTTCCTGTTTGTTCTTCAGCAGTTCTTAGGCTATTATCAAATCTCTCAGCAATTCCCTCTACCTGTCCTTCTTCATCTAATATTTTTATTGTTTTTTTGTTTTCAGTCTCAACTCTGTCTGCGTATTTATCATTTAAGACTTTTAATGCAATTATGACAAGGACTACTATAACAAGCATTATTATCTGGCGGCGTTCCATATAGTAAATATACAACTTAAAACAAGATTATTCATTACTCAATTAACGAATTAAGGAATTAACGGATTTAGTGTTTGATTTTCTTATTATTTATGTTAATATCAATACAAATAAAATGAAAAAGTGTAAAAATATTAAACAATTTAGTTTTTCTTTGTAAAAAGGAGGTCCACGGGCCTCTTTTTTTTGTGCAAAAATAGATGAAAAACAATTATTCGGAAACTGTCATTCTTAAACTTGGGGGCTCACTGATAGTCCCAAACGGAGGACTGGATGTCCCCTACATCACCAAACTTTACAAATTTATTAAAAAACAGATCAAAGAGAACAATAGAAGATTCTTTATTTTCCCCGGAGGTGGAAAATTATCTCGGCATTATATTAACGCTGGAGTAGATATTACAGGACACGGCCTTAAGGGAGATGACCTTGATTGGCTTGCAATCCACGTAACAAGATTAAATGCGCATCTTTTTAGAACAATTTTCAGAGACCTTGCACATCCAAAAATTATTGACAACTATGATTTTATAGAAAAAACAAATTCCCCAATTATAGTTGCGTCGGGGTGGAAACCAGGCTGGTCAACAGATTACAACTCTGTAGTTTTAGCAAACGATTATCAAATTAAAACAATTATTAAAATGAGCAATACTGATTATATTTATGATAAGGACCCAAAAAAATATCCAAACGCTAAAAAAATTGAAAAAATGCATTGGAATAAACTCCAAGAACTCGTTGGAACAAAATGGGTGCCCGGAAAAAGTACTCCATTTGATCCTATTGCGACCAAACTTGCTTCGGACTCAAAATTAAGAGTCTTATTTTTACACGGACAAGATTTAAATAGCCTTGAAAAAGCTATTGAAGGAAAGAAATTCAGAGGAACAATCATTCAATAAAACCCTAAATCCTAATTTCAAAATCCTAAACAAGCTCAAATGTTCTAAATACAAAAGGCTGGTTGTCATCCTCAACTTGATTGAGGATCTGGTTTACGGCAGATTCCAAATCAAGTTTGGAATGACAAAAGCGCGCTACGTCATCCCCGTGGAAACGGGGATCCAGAGTCTGGATTCGTCCCCGCGGAGGCGGTGATCGGAGTCGGGAATGACATGGATTTTTTGAATTTAAAATTTTGTATTTTGAAATTGTTTAGAGTTTAGTGTTTAGAGATTAGAGTTTATTTGTTTGACTCTACGCTGTAAAACTTCACCCTATCTGCTTTAAACATTAGATCAACTTCTCCTGTTGGACCGTTTCTATGTTTTGCAATATATAGTTTAACTAGTCTTTTATCCTGTTCAATAAGGTCTTCTGAACTCTCTTCTTGATATAAGAACGCAACAAGGTCGGCATCCTGTTCAATAGCTCCTGATTCACGAAGATCAGCAAGTTGAGGTTTTTTTGTCCCTCTTTGTTCAACAGCTCGAGAAAGTTGGGATACAGCAATTACAGGTATTTTAAGTTCTCTTGCTAAATTCTTTAAGCCCTGCGATATATAAGAAACCTCTTGTACCCTTGAATCAAATTTTTTCCCTGAATCAGCAAGCTGTAGGTAGTCAACAATAAGCAGTTTTAGATTTTTATCAACTTTTAGTTTTCTTGCCTTTGTCCTCATTTCAAGAACAGATATACCTGGTGAGTCATCAATATAGATTGGGGCTTCAGAAAGCTCTCCCATTGCCTCTGTTAGTTTTTTAAAATCATCATCCGAAAGCCTTCCTGTTTTTAATCTCCATGCATCTATATCTGCCTGGCCCACAAGAAGTCTGTCCACAAGCTCCTCTTTACTCATTTCAAGAGAAAAATATCCAACGGCAAGCTTATCTTTCATAGCCACATTAAGAGCGATATTTAAAGCAAGCGTTGTTTTTCCTATTCCTGGCCTTGCCGCCAAAACAATTAGATTTGAATCGTGAAGTCCCGCTATTTTATTATCAATTGTTGAAAATCCAGTCGCTACTCCCCTTATATGAGTCCCTGATTTAATAAATTCGTCAAGCCTCTCAAAACTATCTGCCAATATTTCCTTGAGTTCTGCAAAATCTTGATGGTGATGCTCTTGTGATAGTGCAAAAATCTGTCTTTCCGCGTCATCAAGAAGATTTTTTGTATCTCCTTTTTCGTTAAAAGACTGCTCAACAAGCCTTGACGAGAGCTCAATTAATTTTCTTTTAGTGTAATTATCTTTTACTATGTGGGCATAATGTTCGGCGTATGCTGCAGTTGGAACAGTGTTTATTAAGTCTGATAAAAACTCTGTTCCTCCGACTTTTTTCAGGTTTCCGCTTTTTTTCAAAGCGTTTTTTAGGGTAACAAGGTCAATAGGTTCTTGTTTTTCAAAAAGAGTTAGCATTGCGGAGTAAATATATTGGTGTTCTTTAATATAAAAATGCTCTGATCTCAAAAATTCAAATACTTGGCTTATAGCTGACGAATCAATCAGTACCGCTCCGAGTACGGATTTTTCCGCTTCAATATCGTGTGGCGGGACTTTAAATGCGTCTGAAGATTTTGAGGCCATATTAGAATTTCATAACTACTATTTTAGATTCTTCTTCGAGTAATTCTTCTTTATTTACTTTAAATTCATCAATTGGTTCTTTTTTTTCTGCGCCTATTTTTTTCAAAAATTCATCAACAGGTGTCAGTTTCTCAAAGTTTTTTTGATTAAGCATGCTGTTGTTGTAATGCATTGGAATGATTATTGAAGGCTCAATCCGCAGACACACTTCTTTTGCCTGTTCTGCATCTATGGTATAAAAGCCGCCAACAGGAATCATGAGTATATTTATGTCTCCAATATCGTCAATAAATTTTTGGTCTGGTATTTCCCCTAAGTCTCCGCAGTGAAGAACCGATATGCCTTCTGCCTCAAATTTGTAGAGAATATTTTCTCCTCTTTCCGCTCCCTTTTTTTGGTCGTGATATGCTTTGTATCCGAAAATTCTCACGTCATTCTTTTCAAATTCGCCTGGCCAGTCAATCACAAGAGGCTCTCCTTTTACGTTTTTTGCTTGATTATGGTCTTTATGGTTGTGAGAGATTGTGACAATATCTGCCTCGATTTTTGGGAATTTTAAGCCTACCATTTCCTCATCATAAGGATCAGTGACTATGTTTGCGTTTTTTGTCTTGATTTGAAACGAAGCGTGGCCTAAATACTTGATTGTCATTGTGGTGAAAGAATAGCAAAAAAATATACATTATTCAATTAAAGAATTAACGTGTTAAATGCGTTAATAGATTAATAAATAATATTTGACTTTCTCCTGTTAAACTGTAAACTTAAACTATAGGCCTATGAGTAGCACAATTCCATGTGTAGAAGTTCGTTAGGATAATAACAGAGTAATTAATGACCGGTAGAATCCCAATCTTTACTCACTACCTCAAATCTGTCAAGTTTTGATCTGAAAAGATTCTGTAGTTTTTCAAGGCCCTCTTTAGTTTTAGATTCAAATCGAAGCACTAATGTAGGAGTATTTGAAGATGCTCTAACAAGGCCCCAACCGTCGTCAGTATAAACTCTTGCGCCGTTAATATCTATTACTTTATAGTTTTCTTTTTTAAATTCCTCTGTAAGCTCTTCAACAACTTTATATTTATCTTCATCAGTTGTTTGAACCTGAATGGTCGGAGTAGATTCGTAATAAGGAGTTGTTGAAATAACTTCTGATAAAGTTTTATTTTGTGTCGAAAGATATTCTAATAATTTAAGCGCTGCAAAAAGCCCATCGTCAAACCCATAAAAATCATCAACAAAAAATATATGACCACTCATTTCCCCAGCCATTGCAGCTTTTTCCTCAGCTAATTTTGATTTTATATATGAATGACCAGTTTTCCACATAATTGGAATCCCACCGTGTGCTTTAATATCTTCAGGAAGAGCTTCAGAAACTTTTACATCAAATACTATTTTTGCACCTGGGTTTTTAGATAAAACTAATCTCGAAAGAAGAATTATGTATCTATCTGGCCAAATCGTATTCCCTTTTTCATCTACTAGTCCTAGCCTATCTCCGTCTCCATCAAAAGCAAATCCAAAATCACATTTATTTAAAACTGTTTGTTTTCCAGTATCTTCCATCATTGCAGT
>Ga0210057_1003955_pt1 | contig 20056 bp, 12 predicted proteins | sample CryGeyCG2114_010_2_FD_183968 | JGI IMG/M metagenome (GOLD analysis project Ga0210057, IMG submission 183968) | Groundwater microbial communities from aquifer - Crystal Geyser CG10_big_fil_rev_8/21/14_0.10 (SPAdes) (version 2) | ecosystem: Environmental > Aquatic > Deep subsurface > Groundwater ...
GGATTCGGACGGAAATGAGACTTTTCAGTCTCAACCCGGCCAACTGTGGCACCCTGCCGGCGAATGGAGAGTGATCAACTTCTGGTCAAACTGGGTAGATCCGAACTACGGATCTCACAAGCTCATACTTGCCCCAGACCAGAACGTCGGTCTACCAGGTGGAGGTGACTCCTACTCGTGGCCAGCTGATTGTCAGCAGGCGGCGCAGGACGCGTTCAACAACAACGGCAACCCGCCCGCGTCGCTGAGCGACCTCCCCGACCCACTAGCCGACATAACTGAATAGCAAAGGAGACTTTGCAATAAACTCGAAAGAGGATCCGAATTTTCGGATACGGGTAGTTCCGTTAGAGACTCCCCTTCGAGGGCTAGCCTGGCTTTGCCAGACTTCCCCTTTGGGGATTAATCCATTTGGGACGCTGATGCTTGTTGCTTAGGAAGCTACAAGATATCCCGACAATTTGTCGAGGATCGTCCCGGGAAGGCCTCCTTTCGGAAATACGCTAGCGCAAGTTAGCATTCCGAAAGGACCCAAGCGCCAAAAAGCGCAGTGATGAGATCATATGATTTCGTTTTGCTTCACCAATTGCGGTGATACCAAAACTGATCATTTTGATCCTTCGCTTCTGCATACCTTCCCCTCCCAACCTACAAAAATTTGTAGCTTGAGAAGGGACATAAAGTTAAAAAGCAAAAGTCAAAATGCAAAATTTAAATTTAAAAGTGAAAATTTTAAAACTTTTGGATTTTTACTTATATTTTTGACCTTTGACTTTTGAATTTTGAATTATTATGAAAACTAGAAAAAAAATTAGTAAAACTAAAAATAGGAACTCATTTAAGTCGATGCAAGAACCGCTTGTATCGGTTATCATACCTGTTTTTAATGCAGGAGAGTTTCTGAGAGAGGCAATCGAAAGCATTCTGTATCAAACTTACAAGAACTTTGAATTTATTATCGTTGACGATTGCTCAACTGATGGATCCTGGAAGATAATCAAAAGCTACCAAAAAAAGTATCCCGCAAAAATAAAGACAATCAGACTGAAAAAGAATCTGAACAGAGGCGGCGATTCCTGCGCCAACCTCGCAATTAAAAGAGCTAAAGGAAAATACATAGCCCGTATGGATGCAGACGATATCGCGGTGATTGACAAACTTGAAAAACAGGTTGAATTTTTGGAAGAAAATCCCGATATTTTTCTAGTAGGATCCAATGCTCATGTCATTAATACTAAAGGAATTATTATCGGAGAAAAACTTGAACCTCTTAAGCATAAAGATATTTATAATTCTTATGCAAGATTTCACCCAATAATTCATCCTACTTCTATGTTCAGACGTCTAATTAACGGAAAAAGATTCTTTTATCAAATTTCCTATAGTGCCAACAATGACTATCATACTTTTTTCAAACTTATTTGTACGGGTTTTAGGTTTGCAAATCTAAAAGAAAAACTTATTTATTACAGAATTCACAGCGGAAATGATACGTTTATTAATATGAAAGATAAATTCATGAATACTTTAAAAATAAGAATCAAAATGTTCTTGCACTATAATTATAAACCGTCTCTAAAAGACATATTTACAAGTTTTGTCCAGTTAATATTGTTATTTCTTTTACCTGAAAAAATTACAAAAGATTTATATTTAATCTCAAAAGGGATAATAAAATTTAAAGACTTTTTAGTTCCTTTACAAAGATTAATTCCCTTTTCTGTTAATTAACCATGATTTATATTGTGTCTCTTGTTCTTATTGAGATTATCTTATTTTTTACCAACTATCGACCTCATACATTCTTGATAGGTTGGGATAATGTAATGCCTGAATTTAATATCTGGCTTAATCTTCAAAGATCAATATTCGGAGTTTGGCAGGATTACAGAGCACTTGGAGTTCTTGATGGAATGGCACAGACCGCGAATCTATTTCACACAATTTATATCTTTCTACTCTCTTTAGTCCTACCCCAAGAACTCTTACGATATGCATTTATAATGATTACCCACCTTGCAGGAGGAGTTGGATTTTTTGTATTAGCTTGCTACCTTTTCAAAGATGAAACAAATAAAATCGGCAACAAAGCTTTGTGTCTTTTAGGTAGCTTATCTTATATGTTCAACCTTGGAGTTATCCAAATGTACTTTGCCCCCCTTGAGGTTTTTGTAATGCATTTTGCCGCATTGCCCTGGCTTACATTATTTATCACAAAATCTCTGAAGAACCCAAGTCCAAAGAATATTTTTATACTTTTTGTAATTTCCCTTCTCTCAACACCACAGGGATTTGTCCCAACAATCTTTGTAGTATTTTGTCTACTCTTAGGCTTTCTTTCATTGGCTCATATAATAACAACTAAAAAATTTAAGACCGCAATGCTGGTTATATTTACAGTTATTATGGCTAATTCATTCTGGCTTCTTCCCTACTCGTACAGCGCGGTTAAGAATCAAGGAGTAATAAAAAGTACAAGGATTAATGAATTTTCATCTGAAGAAATCTACTTCAGAAACAAAGCAGAGGGAGATATAAAAAGCGTCGTAACTCTTAAAGGGTTTATGTTAAACAGTATTGAATATGATCAAGCTTTCAAAGGTGATGTGCTATTCATGCTTAGATGGTATCAGCACTACAATTCGCTACAATACCAACTTATTTTTACCGTACTGATACTTCTGGTTCTTACGGGAATAGCATGGACGGTTAAAAAGAGAGATTTAAGACTTATTCCCTATACACTAACAATGCTGGTTTGTTTTGTTTTTCTTGCAAATAATACTATTATTCTTGAACAAATAAATGGCTTGTTAAGAGGAGTTCTCCCAATTCTTGGAGAAGCTTTGAGATTTCCATTCACAAAATTCATTATACTTTTTGCTTTTTGCTTTTCTTTATTTTTAACTTATGGTCTACTTCTTATCACAAACTTACTAAAGATAAAACAATTAAGAATAGCTGCTATATGCGTTTTATTTATTCTGATCTCCTATCTTGCACTTCCTGCATTCAGAGGACAATTTATTTCCCCGCTTCTTCGGCTTGAATTACCACAGTATTATAAAGAAGTTTTTTCATATTTTTCTTCCAAAAATGATGACGGCAGAATCGCCACCTTTCCTATGTATACGTTTTGGAACTGGCAATACAGAAATTGGGGACATAGAGGATCCGGTTTTCTTTGGTATGGAATTCCTCAGTCATTGACCGAGCGGGCTTTTGATCCATGGAGCAGCTACAATGAAGAATTTTATAATGAAATGTCAAATGCTGTTAACACGCAAAATAATAACCTTTTCAAAGATGTTACCGCAAAATACAACGTTAAATATATACTTCTTGATACCACTATTCTTAACTCCATTACCCACTCCCCTATAAATTACGACAGTCTTCAGAAATTTATTGAAGAAGCTGATATAATCTCAAAAAAGAATTTATTTGGAAAGATTATTGTTTACGAGCTTAAAAATAATACCTCACCTATTTTTGCAATAAATAGTCCAACCCATATTTCTCCTGTTTCAGATTATCAAAGGGATGACCTTATCTATGAGAATTTAGGCAACTACGTTCTTGACGAAAAATCTGCCGATATCTCCTATCTAATGCCGTCTCTTTTTACGGGAAAACTTCAGAAAGATTTGGATTTCGAATTTACTGAAGATAAAGATACGATCACATTTACATCAAAGAAGAAATATCCCGATATCTCAGGAAAAAATGCCGTTATGGAGATTCCCTCATTATATTCAAATGAATTTCTTATTCCGGTAGAACTTAAAGCATTGGGGGGAGATGTAAGCATTTCAGTGTTATATCCCACTATTTATCTAAACGGTAAAAAAACAGAAATTCAGGAAAAACCATTTGAAATTAAAACCATCTTTGAAAAAGTATCTCACGTTACATTTGGCGATATAGATTATTCAGTTCCATTTGAAAACGGAGTCGTTAAATCCTACATTCTGAACAACTATCCCAACAATATAAGATTCGGAGATGGCACACGCGGAGAATCTTTCATAATTGATACAAGAAACATCCCGAATTCACCTAACTTAATACCTATTTCTGAAGAGAAGATTAACGAAGTTAAAATTGTGGTAAATAAAGTAAAAGGACCGTTTGGATTTGATAATATACTTTCACAAAACTACAATCTTAAACGAAATGTTGGCGGATTCGAGCTATACCCCAATAAAGTAATTGTAAATACAATAAGAGATAAAAATAAGGCTGTTCTTGAAGCTCAGGGAAATTCATCAGCAGAACTTAGTTTCTATAGAGACAATCTTTTCCATCAGGCATCTTATATCTTATTTGTTAAAAGCAAGTATGAATCCGGCCTTCCGGTAAATTTTTATATGGATAATGCTTTTCAAGATCGACCCGAGCTTGAAACAAAACTTTCTAAAGACAATCTGGAAAATGTATTAGTCATTCCAAAAACAGAAGAAGTTTTTAAAGGTTACGGGTTTCATTTTGTTGCAAAATCCGTAGGAGTAGAAAAAGTAAAGGCATCCATTGATAAGATTTCACTTTATCCTTTTCCCGAACAAACTATAAGAAACATAAGAATTATCACAAATACTGACCCTAAGACGCTTGTTAAAAGCACAAACCAAACCCCTTTGGAATTTAGGAAAATTGTTCCATCTCTTTATACAATTGAGTCTTCGCGATTTTCTTCTTATATTGTTCTTTCCCAATCATTTGATAAGGGATGGAAAGCTTATCAAGTAAACGGAAAGCCTAATTTTATAAAGCTTGCTCTTCCATTTATTTTTGGTAAAGAAATTAAAAATCATGTAATGGTAAATAATTGGGAGAACGGGTGGAAAATCAACAACTCTCAACTCTCAACTCTCAACTCTCAACTTATCATCGTCTATCTCCCTCAATATTTAGAATATATTGGGTTTATTCTAACCCTCGGAACTTTTATATTTATCTTAATTGGGTTGACACAAAATATTTATTTTGCTAGACTAGGAACATCTAATAATTCTGCCCCCATGAATCATTAATTTGCCCCAACCTTTACATCCATGACAAAAAATAAGCCATTAATTTCAATTATTTTACCAGTTCATAATTCCGAAACACACCTTAATGACTGCTTGGCAAGCTTGATTAGGCAAAGCTACAAAAATATTGAAATTATTGCTATTGATGATAATTCTGTTGATAGTTCCTATAAAATCCTAAGATCATTTGCAAGAATAGACAAGCGCATACGCACAATGCGTAATATAAAAAGATACGGAGCATCAATTACACTAAACAGGCTTATTAAAAAAGCAAAAGGAACTTTTATAGCTTTTATGGATGCTGAAGATGTAAGTCTTAAAGACAGAATCAAAAAGCAGCTAAATTTTCTTACAGACAACTCGGGAGTCGTCGCAGTTGGAACACAATGTGTTTTTGTGGAAGGAAAGAACAAGAGGATAGGGAAAAGCAATTTCCCCAGAGAAAATCAGCTTATTTATGAGTCCCCTCTTCACGGCGTATCCATGCAATTTGAAACAATTATGATTAATAAAAATTTATTACCAAAAGATATATTAAGATTCAACACTAAATCAAACCCTTTTATATATAGCGATGTCTTTTTGAAATTACTTCCGTATGGTAAAGTTTCTAATCTTGGCGAATATCTTCACTATCACAGAAATCATCCGAATGCTTATTTTAGTGATTTGAGAAAAAATCCGATATCTTTTATAAAGCTCTGGATCAAATCAAAAGCCTTTTATAACTACAGCTCTCCGGTCCGATTTTTTTTTGCACCTTTTATAAAAACTGCCTAGCATCCAAAATCTTTCCAACAAGTTATCCACAATTATTACTAATGATTAGAAAAGATTATAAAATCAATCTAATTGCCCCATCGTTTACTATAAGACTGGTAAATTTTTGACTTATTTTAAGCTATAGGATTGACAGGACTTGACAAGGTGTGATAAAATACTTTCTAGATATGAACTTTAATATCTTAAAGTTTAAGAAAAGAGCTACAAAGAAGCTTGTACCAGATTACAAGCAGGAATTACTGGTAAAACAAGGCAGGGAGCAATTTAAGGCTCTTGTAAAAAGGGGTCTTTCAGTTCCAATCGCACTTTTGTAAATATTTAAAGCGAAAAAAAAAGAGCATCGCTTTCGTTACGCACGATGATAATTTCAGGTACGAGAAGCAATGCTCTTGCGAAAAACGGCAACTAGTTCCTAGGCAGGAAAATCAAACTATTTGCCTTATTAGTAAATATCAAAAATAATAATAATTGTCAAGGAAAATTGACGAAGCTAAAATTAACAGTTTTTCTTGATATAGTTTGATATTTTAAGAAAAAATTTTTGCTGAGTATTTACAGTTTTAGACGAGGTAGGAGTCTTGGGCAGGGATTCCTACCTCTTCTAAAATTTAAATCTTCTTCGCAAACAAAATTCTTCCTGCAGTCGTCTGAATAACCCGAGCCACTAATACATCTATAGCTTTTCCCAATTCTGCGCTTGCATTCTCAACTACAATCATAGTCCCATCATCCAAATATCCTACTCCCTGCGTTGCGTCTTTTCCTGTATGTAATATTTTAATATGAAGCGCTTCTCCGGGAACAGCACGAACTTTAAGTGATACAGCAAGTGTATTCACATTTATGGCAACAACACCTGAAATATTTGATTTTTTCTCAAGATTATAATCGCAAGTTATAATTTTCCCTTTGTTAACGCGGGCTGCGTAAATAAGCCGTTCGTCAACTTCTTTTAGGTTTTTCTCTTTTATAATTTCATCTTTTTCATCGGGCAGAACAATAAATTTTACTCTTTTTGCTTTCTTAGCTTTTTCCAAAAGTTCAAGTCCTTTTTTCCCCCGTTCTCTTTTTACAGCATCTTGAGAATCAGCAATATGTTTAAGCTCCAAAAGTATACTTTCAAGCACAACAAAAATACCATAAAAAAGACCAAGATTAATTACGTCAAATATTCTTCCATCTATTATGGCTGACGTATCCAAAAATATTGCATATTCAATCTTTTTTACTTTCTTTCTTTTCTTTGGTCTTCTGAAGGTAGTAAGATGCCTGACAACTGTTTTTGCTACCTCATCGGCAATAAGACCTACTACTTTAGGTGAAAAACCAGATGTATGTTTTTCTGTATTCTTTTGTTTTTTTTCAATTTTGTTATTTTTTACCATACGACTTATTTACCCAATGAGCTTAACGTGTCAGAAAGCGTCTTATAAGTATTTGCGCTGAATATGTTTTTAAATCCAAGTTTTTTTGCTTCCTTTATTCTTTTCTCAAGAAATGGAACGCTTCTTAACTCCCCCAAGAGTCCTACTTCTGCAATTCCTACAATTTTTGCCAATGGGATATTTCTAAAACTTGAAAAGACTGAAAGACAAACCCCCAAATCAGAAGCCCGATCCGAAAGCTTAAGTCCTCCGGCTACATTAACAAAAACATCCATAGTATCCAGAGGAACACGACAATGTTTTTGAAGAACCGCCAATAGTAACTCAAGCCTTTTATAGTCAATGCCCGATGAAACCCTCCTTGGCATTGGCAGTTTGGAGAATACCACCAAGGCCTGTATTTCAACCAAGAAAGGCCTTGATCCCTCAAGAGTGGCTACCAACACGGATCCCGGTGCTTTATCCTGATTTTTACCCAAAAAATACTGTTCGGGATTATTTACCTCGGGCATTCCTTTTTCTTCCATGGCAAAAATTCCAACTTCATCGACCGGGCCAAATCTATTTTTAAAACTTCTTAGAATTCTGGTCGAAGTAAATTTTTCCCCCTCAAGAAATAAAACCGTATCAACCATGTGAGATAAAACCATCGGTCCTGCCACCATCCCCTCCTTTGTCACATGACCGACAATAATAATTGGTATATTTAAGCTTTTTGCTATTTTTATAAATTGAGAAGCTGCATACCTTACTTGCCCTACGCTTCCTGAAAGACCGGAAAGATTCTCAGATTCCATCGTTTGTATTGAATCGATAATTATCAATGCAGGTTCTATTTGCTGCACAATTGAGGCAATTGAATCTGTATTGGTTTCTGATACGAGAAAAAAATCAGCTTGATTTGTTTCTTTTGTAATTCGTTTTGCTCTAAGCTTTATTTGTCCTTCTGATTCCTCACCTGATATATATAAAATTTTATTTTTTTTCGCTAATTTCAAACCTACCTGAAGAAGTAATGTAGATTTTCCGATCCCAGGATCTCCGGCCAGAAGTATCACGCTTCCCTTAACTATTCCCCCACCCAATACACCGTCCATTTCCGAAAATCCAGTCAGAAGTCTTTGTTTTTCTTCAAGTTTAATTTCTGAAAGTTTTTTTACAGATGTCTCTGGTCTTCTTTCAGCTTTCAACTTTAAACCTTCAACTTTAAATTCCCGTAAGCTATTCCACTCTCCGCACTCAGGACATTTCCCTAGATATTTGGGCGATTCGTATCCGCATTCCTGGCAGACAAAAGAGGTAGATGATTTCATAATTATTAGCATCTAGTAAACAGCGTATAGGGTATAGTTAACTAAACGCTAAACGCTATTTCTTAGTAACTATCTATAACCGATTGGTTTCTCAGTTAGTGACGGAACCAGAATAATTCTTCTTCTTCCTTCATCTATGGAAGAAACGACTGCATCGATTACATCACCTGTTTTATAAGAAATCTTAGGCGGAATTTTATCTTTTCTTATAAGACCTGTCATTTCGTTTTCTAGATCAAGCATCACTCCAGACGAAATAATCTTAAGAACTGTAGCCTTCACTTTTTTATCTATCGGAAAATCCTTTGCCCTATCTTTAAATGGATCTTCTTCAAGCCTTTTTATAGATAACTTAACTCTTCTTGTCTCCTTATCAAATCCAATTATCGAGGCTTCAATATTATCTCCAGTTTTATACAGCGTGGTTAAATCAGATATATTATTCCAAGATATATCTGATATATGAATAAATCCATCGATTGCATGATCTTCAATAGGTACTGATGTAAAAATTCCAAATTGAGAAACATTTGTGATTATACCTTTAACAATCTGTCCTGTTTTTAATTTTTTTATTTCTTTATCAAAATCCTCACTCCCTATAGCCTTTGTTTGGGAAAAAATAATCTTATGTGTCTGACGATCGGTTTCAAGAATTATCGCTTTTACAGAATTACCAATTATATTTTGAGAGCCATCCCCTCCAATTTCAGAAACTTGAGATACGAAAGAAACTTGAGAATTTGGTAAAAAACCCGAGATCCCATCGTTTGTTGAAGCCAAAAATCCTCCCCTTACAACATCATTCACTGTAATATCTATAACTTCTTTTTTTTCTTTATATTCAACGATCTTTTTCCAAAGTTTATCATCCAAAAATCTTCGCAGTGAAACCACTGAATTTCCCATATCAGATTCAGGATTTAGGATTTGAACGGTTACTTTATCTCCAACTGAAAGAGAGGATAAAAGTGCATTTAGGATCTTTTTATCTTTCTCAAGAACTAATGCTTCTGCTTTAGTATTTATATCAACAAGAATTTCAGATGAAGTAAGTTTAGTGATTATTCCCGGAATTATAGCGCCCTTATGAATAGCTACAAACGAAGTTTTCTGCGAAGAAAGTAACTCCGCCATTGTCTGGGGTTTATTTGATTTGTGATTTGTGATTTGTGATTTGTGATTTTGTATTGCCACTCATCTATTCCTCCTTAACTATTAAGTATTTTCATTGTATCACAGAAATATATTTAGAACAATAAGTCTTCAGCTGGTAATCCATAACCTGTTGGCGATCGCTATAGATTTGGTATCATATATGACAAACGGTAATTTAATTAAATTTTCTTATGCATATTTAATATGTTCATTTCGAAGATATCTGTTTAATATTAGGTAAATACTCTACTTGCAAAATATATAATAAAGTGAAATCGGATGACATAACTGCAATAATTAACTATAATAACAAAGTGAGAAAAAGACATATCCCCCTTTTCATAATTTTTGCAGTTATTCTTTTAATACTGCTGATAATTTATCTAATCTCAAGTAATTATTCAGAAGCAATTATTCAACTTATCAAAGAAAATGCATTTATAGGACCGTTTCTTCTTATTGTCTGGAGAATATTGGGAATTATTTTTCCGGCAATCCCGGCCGGCGTGGTCTCGTTTGCCGTAGTTCCTATATTCGGCTGGCTTAACACCTATCTTTACACATTAACCGGGATATTAATCGGTACATCGATCAGCTTTTGGCTGGCAAGAAGATTCAGGGAGCCTTTGGTTAGTAAATTTGTTTCTCTTAAAAAACTCCATCAGCTTGAGGGGGAATTATCGGAAAGAAAAAGATTTATAGCAATCGTAGCATTGAGACTTTTTACAGTACCGGTAATGGACTTTTCAAGCTATGCAGCCGGCCTTACAAGAATAAGTTTTCCTAAATTTTTCTTGGCAACCCTTCTTGCCTCACTCCCCGATATCGCAATTTTTTATTTTGGTGAACAGCTCTTCAGAACGGTTTTTGGAAAATCAGTCATAATTGCTGTTGGAGCTTTATTTTTCCTCGGAACAGGATACTTTATTATTAAAAGATTCGTGATTGACAAAAACAAATAACTTGCCCGCCGAAACTTTAGTGAAGGCGGGTTATTTAAGAATCTTTTTAGCAAGAGCTATTTCATCCGTCACTATATTTGTAATCCTTGCATTTTTAAAATAATTCAATCCTTTCTCATTATTAATAACCCCTGCCATTACTTTAAAATTATTTTTTTCATATAGTTCTTTAAGTTTGATTAATCGCTTTTGCGAAACCAATTTCTGAATAAGCAATTGACTGCCCCGCCATTGATCAATCCAACCAAGAAACACGCCATAACTTTTTTTGGGGAGTCTTATAAAAGAGTAAAGAGGGTTATTTACAAACTGCATTACCTGAAGTTTAGGATATTTACTCTGTAATCTTAATGCATTTCTTATAAATAGCGAGAAACCGACAATATGAACGTATTCCCAAAGATTTTCGCTATTTATTTTTTTTGCTAATTCCTCTACTAGAACATGGGAGGTATTTTTAACTTCAAGAAAAAAAGGCAATTTCTTTTGCTTAATATATTCAAATAATTCATTAAGAGTTAAAAGCTTATTATCAGCGGAGAGAATACCGGAAAGATCTTTAAATGAGGTTCTTGATATTAATTGTTTCTTTCCGATCTTTCTGACTGACCTATCATGAAAAATTATAACTTTATTATCTGAAGTCAAACGAACATCGCATTCGATTCCCTCTACTCCCATCTTTATGGCTTTTTCAAAAGCCGCAATCGAATTCTCCTTTTCCCCAGTTTTTCTACCTCTATGCGAAATAACCATGGTTGAATAATAACAATCTATTTTACGTTTGACAAGTTTGTTAAATTTTAATACCATAACCTCATGAATAATAATTCCCCAGCAGAGAGATCCGAAAATTTGCAAAATACTACTCCGCCCCCACCGGAGACTTTGAACATTCCTCTTACTCCAGAAGAAATTCAAGAATACGGTATAATCGTTGCCCATTCGATGAAAGACATTCAAAATAAATTTAATGAAGACCTTATTACGCCAGGCGTCATGAGAGCAGGTGGTATTATAAACGGTATAGTTAAAGCATGGAAAAGTGCAGAAGACTGGGGCGTATTGAAAGGGGCAAGATTTTTAGAACTTGAGGCAGGAAGTAGAAACGGAAAAAATAAACCCTATTCTGCAGAACTTGCTGCTGTTAACGGCGCGCAGGTTATAGCAATTGATGAACTACCTCAGACAGATATTGATCAGAAATTATTTACTGATATACAAGCAGATGTTATAGATTTAGTTTACAAAGGGAAATTAGCTAATCATCCAGATTTAAAAGGAAAAAAGTTTGACATTATAAATGCTATAGAGGTTGACGAGCAACTTGAGTTTCATCCTCGGTATTGGGCTAAAAGAAATCCTGATGACTTTAGAGCCACCTTACTTAACCAGCTAAAACTTCTTCTTGCCAAAGATGGAATAATTAATACTTACCATGATGAATACTATAGAGAAGTAAATGGAGAACTGGTAGAATTTCGTAATACTTCTTAAACCTAAAGAAGAAATCCTCTGATGAGCTGAGTCAATTTTGAAAAAAGAAATCCCCTGGCAATTTATTACTTTTTAATTACTGCCTCTTTGTTTTGTTCCTTTCCCCTGCACAATATAACTATAGCAAGAATATACTAAGATGCATTAAGATCATCAAATTATTTTAAGTATTGCTGTAAGCTTCCTTTTTCTCTATAATCATTCAAATGACTAAGATTAAAAAGCTTCAGGAGCAAAAAGAATGGGACAAATACTGGACAAAGAAAAAAACAAAATCTCAGGATATCTATAGAATTATCGCAAGTTTTTATAGAAGGTGCATTATAAAAAGAACCCTTAATCATTTTATAGAAAAAGAGTTTAAGAATGGCTCAAAACTTCTCCACGCAGGCGCAGGAACAGGACAGGTAGATACAGACATTCTTAAAAGTTATGATATAACAGCTCTAGATATCTCTCCGGAGGCATTAAAGCTTTACAAATTTTATAACGGAAATAAAGCTAAAGTTATTGTTGCCAGTATTTTTGACATTCCTTCAAGAAGTTTGTCATATGATGGTGTTTACAACCTTGGAGTTCATGAGCATTTTACGATGGAGGAAAATGAGAAAATACTCAAAGAATTTGCAAGAGTTTTAAAACCAAATGGTAAAATCGTTCTTTTTTGGCCTCCGAAGTTTGGAGTTTCTGTAATTTTTTTAAATTCTCTTCACTTTTTATTAAACAATATTTTAGGAAAAAAAATTCAACTTCATCCTGAAGAAATTTCGCTTATAAAATCAAAAAGGCAAGTTTCTGATCTTTTAAAAAAAGCCGGATTTAAGCCGCTTGGTCTTTACTTCGGTCCAATTGATTTATTCACTCAGTTTGTAGTCGTGGGCAGAAAAATAAATAGGAAAAATCAGATGTGACCTACTTCTCGTATATATTCCACATAACCTCTTCTCCATTGTATGTTTTTATTTGCATTTTAGGCTTGGTCTTGTATCTACATCCGGCTGCTGCTATATATATCTGGTTTTCACTTATCGATTTGTAAGGATCACTAGCCGCACCTATTAAACATTCTTTTGCAAAGGTAATATTGTTAAATCTTATTGGATTATTGTTTATGGAAGAATGAACTAAGTTTGGATCTAATTTATTATAAAACGCATAATGCATAAAAGTATTGACAGTCACGCCTGATACCAAAATCTCTTTTTTTTCTGAGTTATTTATGAAATAAACTAAATCTTTAGTTGATTTGGAAAAATATTTCGCATTGGTTCTGGACCAGTCATAATAATACTGAGTCGTATATCCTAAAACCGAATATAAATATAGAATCAAAATTAGACCGGAAACGAAAATCTTAAGTCTTTTATCTTTAAAAATATTTATAAAAGAATAAATTCCAAAACCTAATAATGCATATAGCGGAAAAATCATAAAGGCAGATCTTGAAGTCCAGGTTGGACTACCAACTCCCAAAGCAGAAGGAAGGGGTGAAATCAAAAGAAGAAGAAGTATAAAATAAAATTCTTTTCTTTTTTTAAGGAACATGTACAGAAATCCTGCTAGAAGAAACACAGATTCAAAAAAATATAGCTCCCCTCTTCCCCAAATAGAATATATGCCACTTGCTTCCTGATTTAGAAACAAATAATGAGGGGAGAATGCGCCTGCATAATTCTCTAGGAACATTCTGGTCAGATAGGTGTATTTATTATGATATAAATTTTCAATAAAATGCGGTGCATCTGATGCACGTCTTTCAAACTCTACATTTAAAGATGTTTTAGTTTTGTCGGAAAAGAAAAAAGGGCTTCCTCCATAATTTGCTGCATTTTGAGTAATACTGAGAATTCCGAAAGAACTAAAAGCGAAAATAACCGTCGCTAGAATTATTAGAAGTTTTTCCTTGGTTAATTCTTTAAGTCTATACCAGACAAGAATAACTATCATCGGCAGAAAAATCACCTTAAACGCCGAATAACTGTAGAATGCAAGAACGAAAAAAACCATTGACGAGATTAAAGCTTTAACACTTTTTGAGTAAAGAAAGATACAAATTCCTATCAGATAAAGAAGAAAAGTCATGTTAGTCTCTATAGCAAATCTCGATAACTGTATATGCCAAACTGAGACAGAAAGAGCTGCAGACGAAAGAATGGCAATCATTTCATTTTTAAAGAGTTTTTTTATAATGAAGTAGAAAAACAAAACAGAAAGAATACCCGATATCGCATGGGGCAATCTTCCTGTAAATGGATTAAGAGGTAAAATTAAAAATAATAAACTCGAACCATAAATAGGAACTTGCCCGTAAGTACTAAATCCATCCATCGCAATAACAAGGGGCATGAAATTCCCAAAAGCATCTCGTCCGGTTTGAGATATTGAATATGATGTATATATTTCCCTAATTTCATCATCGGACATGGCAACTGGCACTTGGTCAAGCATCCACAACCGCAAAAACGAAGCCAAGAGAATGATAAGAATAAGCGGCAAATAATTTTTTAAAGTATTAACTAAAAACATTAGTATAAATATACCATACTCTCTTCAGTTCCGCTTTAATCTAATTCTTTGTAAAAGTAGTTTATGCTAAAATCCAAATATGCCAACTAGTTTCAGAATAATTAAGATAATATCTATTTTATTTTTTCTTTTAATAATAAATATAATTCTTTACAAGATACTATCGCCACGGGTTAACGCTTTTGGGTGCTTTGATGATTGTTTTAACTTTGTTGCAGGATATTTCATGTCTGGAGGGAAAAAATTGTATTCTCAGATATTTTTTAACCATCAACCGTTAATGGCATATTTTAGCCTTCTAGTACAACAGATTACTCATCCTCAAAACATTTATGAACTGATTCTGCGCCATAGACAATTTATGTTTTTGGTTGCTTTCGTTATGGATTTTTTGATAATTTACCGCTTTGGTCTTCGTGGTGTCGGTTTTGCTCTATTTTTTGAATTTAGTAAATTTTACATTTTTGGAGATCGGTTCCTAGCAGAAGGAATAGTGATCTACTTTCTAGTTTATTTATTAGGAATTGTTTGGGAAAAAATCAACGGAAAAAAGCTTTCTTTAATTGATTACTTATCCTCCGCAGTTTTTACCGTTCTCATTTTAGCTCTAAGAGAACCATATATTCTCGTATCAATTTTAATGTATATAGCTATACTTTTTGGCAAAGATCAACGCAAATACAAAACCTCATCCTTTTTCATATTTGCTTTTCTGACCTTAATGGTTCTTCTTTTTACGCCAATCAAAGAATATCTATTTCAAGTTGTCGAAGTTAATAAAAAAATCTTTTTAGAAAATTCGCCAGACAAAGAACAATTTTACATACGGGGATTAAAAATGATATTTTATCCAATTTATCTTTATTTTGATGGTATATGGAATCTTTTCAGAATTTTTCTTGTAGGCCTTGATTCTATATTTCTCATAGAAATGGTTTTATTTATAAAATTCTTTAAGAAAATTAAAATCATTTTAATGGTTGTTCTATTTCTTGCACTTGCAAATTCCTATCCTCCCCCTGGATTAATATTTTATGCATCTTTTCACCTTGTACCATGGTACGGAATGTTTATTTTTTTGATATTTTTAATACTTTCTGAGATTTTTAAAATCAATAAAAAGCTTTCTTTTTCTTTAATTTTCTTTTTAATGGTTCTGTTAAGTTATTTACTTTTATCACCTAATTCCTATACTAAAGACAGGGTAGATCCGCACTATGAGTTTATAACGAATTACGGTAATACTCTGCAAATTGGAGAAGTAGTAAAAGTACTTTCAAAACCAAACAGTACTCTCTTCCTCGACGGGTCTGAAGATTTAATATACTGGCAGTCAAAGCTTATGTCCCCATATAAATATTCCTGGTATACGTCTTTTATGCCTTCCTTTCCTATTTTTGTTCAAGCAAGAGAAGAAATGTTTAAATACAATCCACCGGATTTCTACTATGCATTTTGCAGTAAAGATGGATCGATATCATCAATTCCAAAGAAACAATCTAGTAAATATCAACAGCTATACTCGTTTGGAAAACCAACATGTCTTTTTATGAAAAGATCATTGATATCTGAAATTTCTCAAGATCAATGGAAAAGAGCAAAAGAATTCAAATATGAGCTGCCTGAATCAAAAAAACTTTAAAATATTAATTAAAAAGAGAAAACTTCTTAGGGAAATTTAATTTTGAGGATTTTGAAGAAAAAAATCCCCTGGCGATGACCCATTGTCCCATCAAAAAGATAGTATCGTGGGCGCTAAAGCGTTTCACTTCTCTGTTCGGAATGGGAAGAGGTGGTTCCACTTCGCTCCGATCACCAAGGAATTTCTTTCTTCAAAAATTAAAGAACTCGACCCTCCTAATCTTAGCATTCGGCTTTCTGAATTATTTATTCACGCCTCATGCTGCGATTTATGGCGGGTTTCGGTCGCCAATCTGGCGTCCTCAAAAGTGAAGAGAAAATCCTCCAAATTTTCCTTCTCGCCTTAGTTCATTTGAACTGTGGCTCGAAGAGCAATTCTTGGAAGACGAGAATGTTTTTATCTACTTCTTGACCATTAGTACGGGTAGGCTTAATGCCTTGCGACACTTCCACCGCCCGCCTATCAACCTCGTAGTCTACGAGGGGTCTTAAATCCTGCACCAAAAAGGTACAGAAAAAACGAGATCTAATCTTGGAGACTGCTTCCCACTTAGATGCTTTCAGCGGTTATCAGTTGGGAATCTAGCTACCCAGCGTTGCCCTTACAAGGAACAACTGGCACACCAGGGATTCCCCCATTCCAGTCCTCTCGTACTAGGAACGGATTTCCTCAAATCTCAATCGGTTGTCCTGGATAGAGTCCGAACTGTCTCACGACGTTCTTAACCCAGCTCGCGTACCTTTTTAACGGGCGAACAGCCCGACCCTTGGGACCTTCTTCAGCCCCAGGATAAGATGAGCCGACATCGCTTAATCTTTTGTTACCAAAAGTCTTGACTATACCTTCAACCTCTCATGCTATGCATGAGGACTACAGCTTTCCGACTACAGACTACGGCAATTGCCGTAGACGGTAGACCGTAGACTGTAAGCCTCTTTCGCTTCGCGAAAGGTGCTAGTCTTTTATAGAAGTTGTAAATTTTCTGCAAAGCAGAATTAAACTTCTATCTTCATCCCGCCAAAAGCGGGAATTCAGTCGATACGGGTCCCGCCAAAGGCGGGATTCCCTCGGTATTGGCCTTACTTGTTCAAGGCAAGGTGTTCACCGATATTAACTAGTAAATTTCTTACACTAACGCATACTCTAAATGCGTTTAGAATAATCAGGCTTTGCAGATCACTCTGCAGGCGCCCCGATGTTATTCAAGGTGCCAAACCGCATCGTCGCTGTGGACGCTTGGATGCGATCAGCCTGTTATCCCCGGGGTAGCTTTTATCCGTTAAGCTCCGAGCGTACCACTACGCTACGGAGGATCACTAAGATCGACTTTCGTCCCTGCTCGACTTGTAGGTCTCGCAGTCAAGCTGGCTTATGCCTTTGCACTATAAGGCGCCATTTCTATCGGCGCTTAGCCAACCTTTATACAACTCCGTTGCTCTTTAGGAGTCAACCTCCCCAGTTAAACTGCCCGCCAGACAATGTCCCTCTGCCGGATTTTTATGCGGCAAAGAGGTGATGATTGCTAATTTCAAAGAGAGGTATTTCACTATTGCGCAAGCGCTCCCTCCTATTCTAAACAGTTAAAACAAGCTTTCAAATGCCAAGCTACAGTAAAGCTCCCGGGGTCTTTTTGTCCAAGGACAACTAGGCCGCGTCTTCACGGCCATCTCAATTTCGCCGGGTAGATGATCAAGACAGTTACTCAGTCGTTCAGCCTTTCGTGCGGGTCGGAACTCGCCCGACAAGGAACTTCGCTACCATAGAACAGTTATAGTTACTGCTGCCGTTTACTGGAGCTTATATCAAAAACTTATCTCTTGCGAAACGTCATTCTCGATATTTGACTTACCAGCACTGGGCAGGCGTCAGCCCCTATACTTTACCTTTCGGTTTTGCAGAGACCTGTGTTTTAGATAAACAGTCGCTAAGTAATCTTTTGTTGTAGCCCCGCTAAGCGGGGCAGGGCATCTCCCAAAGGTTACGCCCAGATTTTTTGCCGAGTTCCTTGATCATCCTTCTCCCGATCGCCTTAGTCTACTCGACCAACCCACCTGTGTCGGTTTACGGTACGGAATAGAAAAACACTCCTTACGAATCATTTCTTGCAAACTGAAACGTAGAATCTTATATCTTGAAGTACAAGACATTGCCCATCGCCACTCAGTTAAAACGTTTAGACGGATTTACCAATCAAAACTGCTTTATGGCTTAGGCCCCATAAATGAGGCATTCTTTTTCCAGTCCGGACGATCCTTAAGTAATAACGCATTTCCCCATGTAGTCGAATTTCAACGACTTGTCCATCGGGCTACCCCTCATTAAACAAGGGACACCCTTAGGGCCGACTAACCCTCCGCTGACTTACATTGCGGAGGAAACCTTGGGTATTCGGCGTGCCGACTTCTCATCGGCATTTCGCTACTCATACCGGCATTCTCACTTCTGTCCATTCCACCATGCCTTACAGCACGGCTTCACTACAGACAGAACGCTCCCCTACCACCTCGCCCGCAGGGCGAGAATCTCAAATTTCCAATAATCCAATTTCAAATTAACAAATTGGATAATTTGTTGATTTGATGATTAGTTGATTTGATGATTCTTGTCCTACGGACAAGATCTCTATCTTCGGTAAAAGACTTAATCCTCGGTAAATTTTCGGCGCCAAGTACCATCCTCCAGTGAGCTGTTACGCTATCTTTAAAGGATGGCTGCTTCTAAGCCAACCTCCTGGTTGTCTATGGAACCTGACTTCCTTCAAAACTTAGTCTTTATTTAGAGACCTTAGATGAGAGTCTGGGCTGTTTCCCTTTCGACTGATCAGCTTAGCCCGAACAGTCTGACTAGGATATCAACAATTTCTGGTATTCGGAGTTTGATTGGTTACGACAACTTGCGTCGCCGTGAACCATTCAGTGCTCTACCCCCAGATTGTTATAATATCCCGCTATACCTAGATATATTTCGGGGAGAACCAGCTATCTCCGGGTTCGTTTGGCATATTGCCCCTAACCTCAGGTCATCCCAACCTATTGCTACAGATACGGGTTCGGGCCTTCCCCCAACTTTCGATGGGGTTCGCCCTGCCCAAGGTTAGCTCACCCGGTTTCGGGTCTAATGACTGCAACTAAACGGCCAATTAGGCCATGCTTTCACTACGTCTACACAAGTTTGACTTGTTTAAACTAATGCTGCAATCAATAACTCACCGGTTCATTCTTCAATAGGCACGATATTATCCCGCCAAAGGCGGGACTCTATCTGCTTGTTAGCCGACAATTTCAGGTCTATTTCATTCCCCTTCCGGGGTGCTTTTCACCTTTCCCTCACGGTACTAGTTCACTATCGGTAGACTTTGGTATTTAGTCTTGGAACGTGGACGTCCCAGATTCCCACAGGGTTTTATCGTACCCCATGGTACTTAGGTACAAACTATCGGTACCTTTTGTTTTGCATACAAGCCTTTCACTCTCTTTGGAGAACCATTCCAGATTCTTCTGCTACAAAAAGTACATCGAATATCGTCTGCCCTGCAACCCTCCGGATTGCTCCGAAGTTTAGACTATTCCCATTTCGCTCGCCGCTACTTAGGGAATCTCATTTGATTTATTTTCCTGGTGTTACTTAGATGTTTCAGTTCACACCGTGCCCAACCAAACACTAATATATAACCTTGCGGTAATAACTTCATGTTTGGCCACCACAAAAGTGGTAGGTTTCCCCATTCGGAAACCGCCGGATCGAAGGTCTATGA
>Ga0210057_1003958_pt1 | contig 20032 bp, 19 predicted proteins | sample CryGeyCG2114_010_2_FD_183968 | JGI IMG/M metagenome (GOLD analysis project Ga0210057, IMG submission 183968) | Groundwater microbial communities from aquifer - Crystal Geyser CG10_big_fil_rev_8/21/14_0.10 (SPAdes) (version 2) | ecosystem: Environmental > Aquatic > Deep subsurface > Groundwater ...
TATTTTATTCTGCGATGAAATTCATCGTCTTAATAAAACAATAGAAGAAACCCTTTATCCCGCTATGGAAGATTTTAATTTAGATATTATTATTGGAAAAGGCCCATCAGCAAAAACACTTCAATTAGAACTGCCTCATTTTACTCTTATTGGCGCAACAACTCATAGCGGACTTATTTCTTCCCCTTTACGCAATCGCTTTGGCGCAACATATAGATTAAATTTTTACGAACAAGAGGATATAAAAAAAATAATATCGCGCTCAGCAAGAATATTGAATGTTAATATTGAGAATGATAACACTTTAGAATTAATTGCTCAATGTTCTCGCTACACTCCACGCGTAGCTAACCGTTTATTAAAAAGAATTAGAGACTACAGCCAGGTTAGAACTGACAATATAGTTAATGAAAAAACAACTAAAGAAGCCTTGAAAATGCTTGAAATTGACGAATATGGACTAGAATCAGCAGACCGCTATATTTTAAAAACTATTATTGAAAAATTTGGTGGAGGTCCTGTTGGTTTACAAACTTTAGCCGCGGCAAGCCACGAAGAACCAGAGACAATCACTGATGTTTATGAGCCATATTTGCTTCAAATAGGATTTCTTGATCGCACCTTGCGCGGTCGTATAGCCACAAAAAAAGCATACAACCATCTTGGGATAGAATATAATGAAGAAGAAAACAAATTGTTTCAATTTTAAAATTATATTTTCTACATTCATCTTGGGAATTATTTTTTATTGTGGGACAGCTAAAGCTTCAGATTTAATAAATATAAATACAGCTGGATTAGAAGAATTAGACACATTGCCTGGCATTGGATTATCTAAAGCTCAAGCAATTATTGATTATCGCACCATAACACCTTTTGAAATTATTGAAGATATTATGAATGTGTCTGGAATTGGGCAGATTACGTTTGATAAGATTAAAGACTTAATCATAGTAAACGAGTTTATTCAAGAAAAAGTGCCAATTCAAAATGAACCAGAAGAAGAATCTAATGAAACATCTACTAGTCAATCAGCGTCTCAGCCCACTATCAATAATCCTCCTACTGCTTTTGCTGGTCCGGATATAACCGCTTTAATTAATCAAGAGATAATTTTTGACAGCTCTCTATCTTCTGATCCCAATAATGACACATTAACTTATTTCTGGAATTTTGGAGATGGAGCAACAGACACGGAACAGATATCAAAGCATACTTATCTCTATCCTGGCCAATATATTGCTACACTTCAAGTTAATGACGGAGAATTTTCAGACATAGATATAATTACTATTAATATTTACGATAAATCAATTATTATTAGTGAGTTCTTGCCAGATCCGGAAGGAAGAGATCAGGACAACGAATGGATTGAACTATACAATCAAGGCGATTCAATTGCGAATTTAACTAATTGGCAATTAGACGACCAAGAAGGAGGCAGTTCCCCTTTTATTTTTCCCGCTAATAGTTTAATAGGACCAAAGCAATTTTTAGTTTTAAGAAGACAAATTACAAACATAGCTCTGAATAATGATAATGATCAAGTTCGCCTTATTTACCCAGACGGTTTATTAGCTAGTGAAATAAATTATTTAGCTGAAAAAAAAGAAGGATTTTCAATTGCTTTTAATGGCAATGACTATTTCTGGACCAAAATGCCCACTCCTGGATCAGCTAATATAATTAGCTCTATTGATTTAAATACAGAAGCAGAAAATCTATCTAAAAATAATCCAAATCCAATTATTCAAGAAACTCAAAATGCTCCGGATGTAATAGCTGTTAATTTAAATAAAAGTCAAAGTTTTAACACTTTTTCTGAAAATAATTCAGAAGATAATCAATTACAAGAACCAGTTATTAAAGAAATAAATTCAAATATATCAAATATTAATAGTGATAATTTTGATAATCAGATCGCCTCTTTAAGTAATTCATTTAAATCAAATCAAAGACCAAAACTAATTCTTTATTTATCCATAATTCTTTCTAGCTCCTTATTATTAAGTTGGATTATTATCCAAATAAGAAAATCAAGGCTTTCACATTAATTTAGTTTTATTAATAAGTTAAATATAATAAATAACTTTTAAAAGGAGGAGAGAAAATGCCAGAATATCGATTAGAATGGCAGGAAAGAAAAGAAGTTGGAGAAATGAAAATAACAATTAATTGTGCAAAAGATATTCCCGTAGATAGAAAAGAAAAAGATCCAGACGCAATAGCTAAAAAAGAAGCTGAAGAAATATTTGAAGAGCTTCCAATATTTTCAGCCACTCTTAAAAAAATAGTCGCTCATTTTCAAAAAGAATTTAGTTAATATCAACACAGAAAGCTGGAATAGCAAAATCATTCCAGCTTTTTATTTCTCTAAATCCATTGACACCCTCTATCGCTCAAAGTATTATTAAAGCAAGAGGGATTTTTAATTATGTCAGGACATAGCCATTGGCATTCAATTAAACATAAAAAAGGAGCAACTGATGTAAAGCGAGGCAAAATATTTAGTAAAATATCTCGTTTAGTTAGCATTGCTGCCAGAGAAAAAGGAGGAGATCCTGATTCTAATCCCCGATTACGCTTAGCTATTGATAAAGCTAAAGAAGCCAATATGCCCAAAGATAATATTGAGCGCGCTATTAAAAAAGGATTGGGGCAAATAGAAGGAGCTAAAATGGAAGAATTTTTCTATGAGGCATACGGACCAGCTGGAACAGCTCTAATTATTGAGGGAATAACTGATAATAAAAATAGGGCTTTATCTGAAATAAAACACGTTCTTAGTCTTTTTGATGGAAAAATGGCTGAAGTTGGAAGCGTTAAATATCTTTTCGACAAAAAAGCGGATGAATGGATTGCAAAATATCCTATTGAAATTAATGATGAAAAAATAATTACGCGCATAGAAAAACTTTTCGATGCTTTATATGAAAATGATGATGTTCAAGAAATATATAGCAATTTAAAATAATAATTTATGATAATATTAGGCATTGATCCTGGAACAGCTACTACTGGATATGGGATTATAGAAAAAGATAATAATCTTAGAGTTATTGATTACGGATGTATTAAAACAAGTCCCGAAAAATCAACTGCCGAAAGGTTAAACATTTTAGACAAAGAACTTTCTAAAATAATCAAAAAATATAAACCCGATAAAGTAGCCGTTGAAGATATTTTCTTTTTTAAAAATGTTAAAACTGTTATAAAAGTAAGCCAAGCAAGAGGGGTTATTTTATCTAGAACGGCAAAAACAGGAATAGAAGTAATCGAATATACTCCTCTTCAGATTAAACAAGCTGTAACTAGTTATGGCAGAGCTGACAAAAACCAAGTTCAGCAAATGGTTAAGCTATTGTTAAATTTAAAAAAAATACCTAAACCGGATGACGCTGCTGATGCCTTAGCCACAGCCATCTGTTGCGCCAATTCAATAAGATAATACTATGTCAATTATAACTCAATATATGATTAGCCAAGGCGTTCCAAAGGAAACAATTGTTATTCTTTTAATGTTGCCTATTGTTGCAACAATCATAGCTTTTGCAAGACAAGTTATTGGCATTAAAGGATTTGGAATTTATACCCCCCTAATTATTTCTTTTGCTTTTCTCGCTACCGGATTAAAATATGGTTTAGCTTTTTTTATTGTTATTATTCTTGTTGGAACATTAATTAGATTAGCTGTTAAACGTTTTAGATTATTATATCTTCCAAGAATGGCAATTGTTTTAACAGCGGTAGCTATTTCTATTCTTTTTATTTTCCTAGAAGGAGCCTATTCTGGAAGAAACGGATTAACATCCGCTTCTATTTTTGCAGTTGTAATTATGATTACTTTAGTTGAAAAATTTATATCTTCCCAAATAGAAAGAGGTCGCAAAGAAGCAATAATTTTAACTCTTGAAACATTAATTCTTTCTATTATTTGCTACTGGGTCGCTATTTGGCCATGGTTAAGAAGTCTCGCTTTAACCTATCCTTTTTTAGTTATTATAGGAACAATTTTTATAAACATACTATTAGGAAAATGGACCGGACTAAGAATTTCAGAATACGCTCGTTTTAGAAAGATAATAAAGTCCTTTGAACCATCTGAAAAAAAATAACCTTATTATGGTTAATTTCTTTAAAAAATCAAAAAATATTTTGGGCATTAATGCCCGTAATCTTACTTACTTACGGCCCTCTAATTCTTTGAGGGCTATTCGTATTGCAGATAATAAACTGCTTGCTAAGAAAATATTATCAAGAAATGGATTACCTGTTCTGCAAACATATGCAACTATTAAAGACATTAAAGAGTTTAAAGAGTTTAAGTGGGATGATTTGCCATCAACATTTACTTTAAAACCAAATAAAGGTTTTGGAGGCGAGGGCATTCTTGTTATTTATGGCAGGAAAAAGAAACCTCCTTATTCTTGGGTTAAAGCTGATAAAAAGTTAGTAGAAATAAGAGATTTGCAAAATCATGTTTTAAATATTTTAGAAGGAAATTTTTCTAGAACCAATATCTCTGATACAGCTTTTTTTGAAGAAAGAATCAAACTTTTAAAATTATTTAAGCCATATAGTTACAGAGGAATACCGGATATTAGAGTCATTGTCTATAATTCCGTCCCGATAATGGCTGAATTGAGATTGCCCACAAAAGAATCAGGTGGTAAGGCAAATCTTCATTTAGGAGGAATTGGAGCAGGCATTGATATGGGCACAGGAATTACCACTACAGCTATTCAAAATGATAAAATTATCGAATATATTCCAAAAACAAGATTATTATTAAGAGGAATTCAAATCCCAGAATGGAAAGAAGTTTTACAGCTTGCTATTAACGCTCAAAGGATAACTAAAATAGGATTTTTAGGTATAGATATAGTTATAGACAGAGAAAAAGGACCAATAATTTTAGAACTTAACGCCAGACCTGGTTTGTCTATTCAAATAGCTAATTTGTCCCCTCTTAATGATCGGCTACAAAGAGTGAAAGGACTTAAGGTAAAAACAATAAAGAAAGGCGTTCAATTAGCTCAAGATCTTTTTGGCGGCGAAATAGAAGAAGAATTGGAAGAAATTTCTGGAAGAAAAGTTATTGGAATCAATGAGCCAATAGAAATTTTAGATATAGGGAAAAATAAATATTCAACAACAGCCAAAATTGATACAGGCGCCTATAGAACAACAATATGCAAGAGTTTGGCCAAACAATTAGGAATTGATCAGGTTATTGGTTATAAAAAGGTAAGAGGCGCTTTAGGTTCAGAAGAAAGGGCTTTGATTAATTTTTCATTTTATTTAGACAAAAGATTAGTAGGGACAGAAGCATTTATAGCGGACAGAGACGAGTTGAAATATGATATTATTATCGGCAGAAAAGATTTAAAAAGATTTTTAATTGATCCTGCTAAAAATGTCTTTATGGGACGAAGAATAAACAAATGATTATCAAAGATCTAAAAACTTTAAAAGAATTTTTTCAAAAAATTAACGCTCCTATATTCGGAGCTGGAGTTTATGCTTTTAATCGTCTTGGATTAGAAGACATTTTACCTGATTATAAGATATTTGCTTTGCGTTATAGTTTAGATACTAAATTAATTGAAAAAGATATTGAGATTTTGTCATTGGAAAAAAAAATGGGAACTAATCATATTAAAGAACCTCGTAACTCAACAACGGTAATAAAACATCCAAAAATTAAAAAATATATTCAGGGACTTAATCTTAATAATAAAAAACCTTCATTTTTGGTTTATAAACCATCTAAAAAGATGGAGCATGCTTGCAAAGAAAATAATTGGCGATTAATAGCTAATCCTTCTGAATTTGGAAAAGATTTGTTTGAAGATAAAATAAAATTCAGAAGAATTCTTCAAGAAATTGGCATTTCTATTCCTCCCGGAAAAATATCGTCGCTTGAAAAACTTCATTATGGACATCTAATGAATAAATATAATCTGCCCTTTGTTATTCAACATCCGTTAAGAGGCGGAGGCAAAGGAACATTCTTTATTAATAGTTTAGATGATTTTAATAATGCTTTAAAAAAATTAGGAGCAACTTATGACGAAGAGAATAATAAAGAAATTATTCCTCCAACTCAAGTTATTATCAATAAATTTATTCAAGGTCCTTCTCCAAGCATTACCGCTTGCGTTACAAAAGATGGTATTATTTCAACAAATTTACAACATCAGGTTTTAGATATTCCTCAATTATATAGTCCAGAAAAAGGTTCTGGATTATTTTGCGGCCATGACTGGACAAGTTCTGAATTTAATGAAGAAATATCTGAACAAGCTCGTAACAACGCTGAAAAAATAGGGAATTATTTTAAAAAACTTGGTTATAGGGGCATCTTTGGATTAGATTTTATTCTCGATGAAAAAACTAAAAAACTTTACACCATTGAATGTAATCCTCGATTGCTTGGTTCTTACCCAACTATTAATATGGCTCAAATGTTAAATAACGAACCCCCTATTTTAGCTTTTCATGTTCTATCTTTTCTTGAAAATATTGATTATGAAATAGATATAGAGACGATAAATAAATTAATGCGCCAAAAGAAAAAAGGAGCTCAAATGTTACTCCATAATTTAAGCGGACGTTGGGCTAAAAATAAAAATGAATTAAAAGCCGGAATTTATAAATTAGAAAATGGTAAATTAAAATATTTAAGAAAAGGATATGATTTAAAACATCTCAAAGAAAAAGAAGAATTCCTGCTTGCTGACGGAGTTCCATTTAAAAAATCTCATTTTAGCCCTAATAGACGATTATGCAGAATATTAACATTAAATAAAGTTTTAGATAATTCTAATTATAAGGAATTAAATCCTTGGGCAAAACAAGTTGCTGAAACAGTTTACAATGGTTTTAAAATAAGACCGATTAGATTTATTAAAATTAAAAAATTCATTTTCCCTAATTTTCTAGCAAAGGGATAAGAATAAAAAAACTGCTTATTTGTAAATAAAGCAGTTTTTTATAATCTATTTTATTTGATTTTGCAAATGAAATTCAAGCCTATTAGACCTTAATCTGAATAAACTTTCTTTTCCCCGCTTGAATTATTGTTTTATCTTTTAATTCTATTTCTTTCTGTAAATCTTTAATAACTTCATTATTAACTTTAACTCCTCCTTGTTCTACTAATCTTTTTGCTTCTCCCTTGCTAGTAACAAGATTTGAATCAAATAAAAAATCTGCAATTTTAACTCTTGATTTCTTAGTTTTATAAACAGGCATATCAATTGGTTCTTCTTTTTCCTTAAAAACTCTGTTAAATTCTTTTTCCGCATTTTCCGCATCTTTTAAACTATGATGGATTTTAACAATTTCTTTAGCTAATTTTGCTTTAGCATCTCTTGGATTCAACTTATTATTTTTTATATCTCCATCTATCTGATATATTTCTTCTATAGGAATATCGGTGCAAAGCTCTAACCCCGGAACAATCAAACCGTCAGGCCAAGACATAATTTGTCCAAACATTTCATTTGGTTTTTCATTTAAAGCAACCATATTGCCAGTTGTCTTCCCCATTTTTTCTCCTTTTGAATCAACTAATAATTTAGTGGTCAAAACAAATTTTTCTTTGTTTTTAATTTTTTTCATTAATGTCCGTCCACAAAGCATATTAAACATCTGATCATTGCCCCCTACCTCTAAATCTACATCCATTGCTACGCTGTCATACGCTTGCGCCATGGGATAAAGAAACTCATGTAAGTATAAATCCTTGCCGTCTTCTATTCTTTTTTTAAACATATCTCTTGCTAAAGTTTGCTGAGCAGTAAAATTAGAAGCCAAATTAATTAAGTCAACAAAATTTAATTTATCATTCCATTCGCTATTATACATTATTTTAGCTGGATTTTTACCTTGAAAATTAAGGATTTTACCTGCTTGATCTTTATAATTCTCAGAATTCTTAAGAACTTCTTCTCTTGTTAATTTCGGTCTTGCTTTGTTTTTATCAGTTGGATCGCCAATCATTCCTGTAAAATCTCCAATTAGAAAGATTACTTCATGATTTAATTCTTGAAATTGAGATAATTTTCTAATTTGAATAGCATGACCAATATGAAGAGTTGGAGCCGTTGGGTCAAATCCACAATAAAGGCGTAATTTTTCGCCAGAATTAAGAACTTTTTCTAAAGATTCTTTATTGGGATAAATATTCTCAACTCCTCTATTTAAAATTTCTTGTATTTTGTTTTTCTGATCCATAATTAATTTAATCATATCATCCTTGCAAAAACAGGTCAATTCTGCGAAAATATAAGAATAATGAAAAATAAAAAAGAGGTTTTAAAATTAATAATATTTTCTATTATTTTTTGTTTTATTATGACTTTTCTTATAGGATTTGGTGTTTTTGCTTACTTTGTTAGAGATTTACCTGATCCAACTAAAATAAACCAACGTCAGATAACACAATCAACTAAAATCTACGATCGAAGCGGAGAAATTATTTTATACGATATTCACGGAGAAGAAAAAAGAACTGTAATTTCTTTTGATACAATTCCGCAATATATTAAAGATGCTACTGTTGTAGCTGAAGATGATAATTTTTATCATCATGTTGGATTTGATTGGCGCGGAATAGTCAGAGCTTTTATAGCTAATTTTAAAAGTGAAAAAATATCTCAAGGAGCCTCAACAATAACTCAACAATTTCTTAAAAATGCTTATTTAGGAGGACCACAAGCAGAAAGGACATATACACGAAAAATTAAAGAAGTTATTCTATCTTTAGTTATGGAGAGAAAATATTCAAAAGATGAAATTTTAGAATTTTATCTCAATCAAGTTCCTTATGGATCTAACGCTTATGGAATTGAAGCAGCTGCTCAAACATTTTTTAATAAATCAACTAGAGACCTTACTTTAGCCGAAGGAACGTTATTAGCCGCCTTACCAAATGGACCAAGTTATTATTCTCCATACGGCTCTCATATTGAACAACTCAAAGATAGACAAGAATATATTTTAGAAAGAATGGTTAATTTTGGTTATATAACTAAAGAACAATCTAATCAAGCTAAACAAGAAGAATTAAAATACGCATTAGTGGGAGATCTTAAAGCTCATCATTTTGTAACTATGGTTCAGGAATATTTAGAAAAAGAATACGGCTCAAAATACGTTGATATTAATATGGCTGGCTTAAAAGTATACACTACCCTTGATTGGGAATTACAACAAATCGCTGAGGAAATAATTATTGAAAGGGTAAATAAAAATGAAGAATCCTACAACGCTGATAATGCCGCTTTAGTTTCTATTAATCCAAAAACAGGTCAGGTTATTGCGTTAGTTGGTTCTAAAAATTACAACGAAGACCAGTTTAATATTGCCACAAGTCCCTATAGACAACCAGGGTCATCTTTTAAACCATTTGCCTATGCAACCGCTTTTAAAAAAGGATTTACTCCTGAAACAATATTATTTGATTTAGAAACTAATTTTGGAAAATCAGGAACAGGAAATTATATTCCTAAAAACTATGATCATAGATTTAGAGGTCCAATAAGTCTAAAAAATGCGCTAGCGCAATCAATTAATATTCCATCTGTTAAGATTCTTTATCTTGCAGGAGTTGAAGACACAATTAGTTTAGCTCAAAGCATGGGGATAACAACCTTAAAAGATAAAGGAAGATATGGATTATCATTAGCTCTAGGCGGAGGAGAAGTAAAACTTATAGATGAAACATCTGCTTATGGAGTATTTGCGACGGAGGGAGTTAGATATCCGGTAAGTATGATTTTAAGAATTGAAGATGCTAGTGGAAATATATTAGAAAAATACAGAGAAAACCCCAAGAGAGTTCTTGATGAACAAACATGTAGACAAATTAATGACATTCTTTCAGATGATTCAGCTAGAGCGCCTGCTTTTGGAGTTCATTCAAAACTTTATTTACCCGGAATTCCCGCAGCTGTAAAAACAGGAACAACACAAGATTATTCTGATGGTTGGACTGTTGGATATACTCCAAGTTTAGTAACCGGAGTTTGGGCTGGAAATAATGATTATTCTAAAAAGATGAAAGTTGGAGCGGCTGGAATTTATGTTGCCGCGCCAATATGGAATGAATTTATGACAAAAGTTTATGAATTAAAAAAGAAGGAAGAAAATAAAGAAAATGAATTTATTCTCCCTCAAAAAATTGAAAATTTTAATTCGCCAGAGCAAAAAGAAAAAATTTCTAAACCAATGCTTAATGGAGAAATTTCTTATAATAAAATTGTAAAAATTGATAAATTTTCAAGAAAACTAGCAACTGATTTAACACCTCCTGATTTAATTGAAGAAAAATCATACCAAGAAGCTCATTCGATACTCTATTATGTAGATAAAAACGATCCCTTGGGCGATTACCCAGAAAATCCTTATACTGATTCGCAATTCAAGGAATGGGAAAATTCTGTTTTAATATGGGCAAATAATCAACCATGCAATAAAGAAGTTTGTTATAACCAAAATCCGCCAACAGAATATGATAATATTCATATTCCGGAAAATCAGCCAAAAATAACTATTATTTCACCAAACAATAATAGCTTTATTAAACAAAACACAATAACCATAGAAGCGGAGGCAGAAGCTCCGCTAGGAATAAAACAACTTGATTTTTTTATTAACAATCAATTAATTGGAACTGACAGTATTTCTCCTTATTTAATAACATTAGATATTTCTCCTTATTTATTAAACCAAGAGAAACAGATTATAAAAGTAAGGGCTTATGATAATGTTTTAAACAGGCAAGAAGACGAGGTAATTATTAACACTAATTTTTAATTGGCATTACAATATAAGAATAACTAAGATCTCCAACTGGTCTTATTAACACAGGTTTAATATTATCATTTAAACCTATAATTACTTTATCGCTATAAATATTATTTAAACCATCTAAAATATAACGATAATTAAATATAACTTCAACCTCTTTTCCTTTGATTTCTGCTTCTATTTTAGACCTGTTTTCGCCTATATCAGCGTCTTTTGATAAAATTTCAACTAAAGATTTTTTAGGATTTATAAACATTTTTATATCATCAACTTTTCCAGTGAATAAACTTGCTACTTTAATATTATTAATTAATTCAGATCTATTAATAATTACTTCTGTTTCTGAATTAGCTGGGATAATCTGTTGATAATCTGGGTATTGACCATCTATTAACCTTGAAATTATTTGAGTATCATTAAGATCAAATAAAATTTGATTATCTGATAAACTAATTTTTACATCTTCTTCTTGGTCTTCTTTCTCGTTTAAAATTCTAATTACTTCTAAAACAGTTCTATGGGGTATAATAATTGATTCCTCTTTTAATTCTTTAGAATTAATATCTATATTTTTTTCAGCTAATCTAAAACTATCAGTAGCTGCTAATTTTATTGTTTTTTTAAAAAAATTCATATAAATACCTGAAATTTCAGGGCGGGATTCAGAAATTGAAGCCATATTAACAACTTGAGAAAAACTATTTTTTAATAAATTATTTTTAATTATTAATATTGGTTGTGATTTAATTTCTGGAATAATTGGAAAATCATCAGCGCTTAAACCCTTTAAAGTAGACTTAAATTTATTACACTTTAATTCTAATTGTTTATTTTTAACTTTTAATTCTATTTTTTCATTAGGTAAATTATTAACAAAATCATTAATTAATTTAGCTGGAATAGTAATACTTCCTTTTTCTTTAATCTTTCCTGAAATCCAACAATTAATTCCTATTTCTAAATTAGTTGCTGATATTTTTAATTTATTATTTTCAGTAATTAATAAAATATTATTTAATATTGGCAATGTTAAATTTCTACCAATTATTTTTTCAACTATATTTAATGCTTTTTTTAAATTTTCTTTAAGACAGATTATATTCATTTTAATAATTATAATTTAATTAAATTTATTTATGATTAATATTATTAGTATTTCAAATATTGTGGAAAACTTATATTTTTAAATCTATATTTTACTTTATATAATTTATAATATGTTATTAAGAAAGTAAATAAGTTGTGGAAAAAGTATTAATTAATTGTATAATCTTTCTTTAATTATTGAAATTTCTTGTTGTAATAATTCATTATCCACAATTTCTTTATTTATTTTTTGACAGGCATACATTACTGTTGTGTGATCTCTATTACCTATTTTTTCTCCAATATAAGGATATGAACTATTAAGTTCATTTCTAATTAAATACATAGTTATTTGCCTAGGATAAACTAACTCTTTTTTTCTAGATTTATTAATTAAATCATTTATATGAATATCATAAAAATCAGCTACCGTTTTAAGAATATTTTTATAGTTAGTTTTCTTTTTTGGCGAATTATTAATTTGAGATAATATTTGAGAAACATTTTTTATATCAGGCGTTATTTTATTCATTTCAGTAAAAATTAAAATTCTATTAAGAGCTCCCTCTAATTCTCTTATGTTGTTTTGAACATTAGAAGCAATATAATTAATAACATCTTCAGAAATATTAATTTTTTTATCATTTACTTTATTTTTTAAAATAGCTGTTCTGGTTTCTAAATCAGGATAACTAATATCGGCTATCATACCTCCTTCGAAACGAGAACGAAGACGTTCTTCTAATGTTGAAATTGATTTAGGAGGTTTATCTGAACTTATAATAATTTGTTTATTCTTTTGATAAAGACTATTGAACATATGAAAAAATTCTTCCTGTGTTTTTTCTTTGCCGGCAATAAATTGAATGTCATCAATAATTAAAGTATCTATTTTATTATATTTATTTTTAAAAGAATCCATTCCTTTTTTTTGGATAGCGTCTACTAATTCACTTGTATATTTTTCAGAACTAAGATATTTTATTTTTTTTGTAGGATATTTTTTAAATAATTCATTTCCTATCGCTTGAAGCAGGTGTGTTTTTCCTAATCCAACACCTCCGTAAATAAATAAAGGATTATACATTGTCCCCATATGACTAACAACGGCTCTGCTTGCTGCTTGAGCTAATTCATTGAAAGAACCGATTACAAAATTATCAAAAGTATATTTAGGATTTAAATTTGTTTCTTTATTAAAGTCAAATTCTTGAAAATTTAATTGATCTCCAATATTCATTGGCATCGTTTTAGGGGTTGTTTTATTATCATTAATATTTTTCTTTACATTGCCGATGATAAATTGAATCTCTTTAATATCGGGAGAATTATTACGAAGAATTTTAAAAATAAGCTTATTGTATTTATTCTCAAGCCATTCTTTTGTAAATCCATTAGGAGCGCTAACAGTAATCACACCATTTTTTTTTGAATGGATTTTAGTGCTTTTAAACCAAGTAACAAAACTAGCCTTAGAAATAGTTAATTCAATTTCACCTAATGTAGTTTGCCAAAGCTCTTTAAGATTCATAAGATTATTATATTTTTTATTATTGTATCACAGCAAGAGAAATAAAGAAAACATATATTTTTGTTAATAAGATGTGTATGAATTGTGGAAAATAATATTTTAAAGAAATGTGTTTTAAGTTGACTTTGGTGAAAAAAAACATTAGAATTAAAACAATATGTCTTTTACTTATAATCCTAAAAAGAAAAAAAGAAAAAAAACTCACGGCTTTATGGAGAGAATGTCTACAAAATATGGTCGGCGTGTTTTATCTAAAAGAAGAGCAAAAAAGCGTAAAAAATTGACGGTTTAGTTTTTAGTATGCTCTCCAGAAAAAATAAATTAAAAAAAGATAATGATTTTAAGAAAGTATTTAAGGATGGAAAATACAGACAAAAAGATTTTATTAAAGTAAAATTTTTAAAGAATAATTTGAGTGTGAATAGATTTTCTTTTATAGTGGGGTTAAAAATATCAAAAAAAGCTGTTTTAAGAAATAAGGTTAAACGCAGATTAGAAGAAATTATAAGATTAAATTTTGAAAAGATTATTACTGGTTTTGATATTATTATTCTTATTGATAAGGAGATATTAGAAAAAGAATATTCTGAAATAGAAGAAACCTTAATGAACTTATTGAAAGAATCAAAATTAATTATTTAAAAATGGAATTTATTGTAAATATATTTAACCAAGTTCTTTATTATCCTTTATTTAATGCTTTAATTTGGCTTTATAATAATGTTTCTTTTGGAGATTTAGGTATAGCGATTATTATTTTAACGGTTTTAATTCGTTTTATTCTTTATCCTCTTTCTAAAAAAGCAATTCAATCTCAAAAAGCAATGAGCGCTCTTCAGCCGAAGATAAAAGAAATTCAGAAGAAATATAAAAATAAAGAGGAGCAAGCCAAGCAGATGATGGTTCTTTATAAGGAAAATAAAATTAATCCAATGGCTGGATGTCTTCCTATTTTAATTCAATTCCCTATCCTTATCGCCTTGTACCGCGTTTTCTTTACAGGGTTAGATCCTGAAAAATTAAACGGTTTATATAGTTTTATTCAAACGCCTGAATCTCTTAATTTTATGTTTTTAGGCTTAGTAGATCTTTCTGTAAGAAGCATTGTTCTAGCTGTTATAGCTGGTATTCTTCAGTTTATTCAAGCAAAAATGATTATGCCTAAAATAGCTTCTAAAAATAAGCAAGGATTAAAAATTGGGAATATGGATTTCTCTTCTCTTATGGGGCAACAGATGACTTATTTTATGCCCTTAATAACTGTCTTTATTGCTTTAAGTTTACCTGCGGCCTTGCCCTTATACTGGATAGTAATAACTTTATTTGGAATTATTCAGCAATATTTTACAAAAATAGATAATCAAATTATTAAAAATCATGAATAAAAAAGATATAATAAAAGAAACCATTGCAGAATTATTAAAATTAATGAATTTTGACGGCGTTGTTTTTATTGATGATTTTGATGAGGATAATGTAATAGTTAATATTCAAACAGATCAAGCTGGTTTTCTAATAGGTCAAGGAGGGTCAAGTTTAGACGCTTTACAATGCATAGCTAGAACTTTGGTTAATAAAAAAACAGGTGAATCAATAAAATTTATTTTAGATATAAATGATTATAGAAAAAATAAGATAGATCTTTTGAAAAATTTAGCGAAAGATATAGCTAAACAAGTTTTATCAAAAAGGATTGCTGTCACTCTTCAGCCAATGCCTGCTTACGAAAGAAGAATTATACATTTAGCTTTAATTAATGATTCTCAAATAAACACTGAAAGTATTGGCTATGAACCAGAAAGAAGAATAATTGTAAGACCTGTTAAATAAATTTATTTGATTTTTTGATAAATTAATGTTTATTAAAGCAAAAGAAATTATTAATATTAAAGTTATTAATAGAAGCGGTTTTTATTTAGGTAAAGTTATTGATTTTGATGTAGATAATTTAACTCAAACCATTACAAGGTATTATGTCCAAGGAAATGTCCTTGGATTTTTTAAAAAACCCTTAATTATTAGTCGCGCTCAAGTGGTTAAAATAAAAAAAGACAGAATTATAGTTGAAGATGCTGTTATGTTAAAAAAAACAATTAAAAAAAAAGCAAGGACTTCTGTAGAATATGCTAAATAAGAAAATAGCTTATAATAGTATTATTTCATCTGGGGCTAGGATTATTGGACTAGCCCTTTCTTTAGTAATAATAGGTTTTATAACTCGCTATCTTGGCAAGGATGGTTTTGGTTATTATTCTGTAATATTGGCTTTCCTTTATTTTTTTACAGTTTTAGCTGATTTAGGATTATATTCTATCTGCTTAAGAGAGATCTCGCGACCCAATGCTGATGAAAATAAAATAATAAATAATGCCTTTACATTAAGATTCTTTGCGGGATTAATTGTTTTTTCTTTTGCTCCTATAGTCGTTTTATTTTTCCCTTATACTAATGAAGTCAAATTAGGTGTTTTAATCGGTTCTTTAGGTTTTTGGATGATGTCTAATCATCAGGTTCTAATGGGTGTTTTCCAAAAACATTTAAAAATGGATAGAGTTGCCATAGCGGAGCTTTCTGGAAGATTATTTCAATTAATTTTAATTTTATTTTTTATTTGGCAGAAACTAGGATTTCTATTTGTTGTTTCTTCATTCGTTCTTGGAGCTTTAATTAATTTTATTATAGTTTTAATATTTGTTAAAAAATACGTTCATATTTCCTTTGAATTTGATTTTGTTTTTTGGCGTTCTTTATTAAAAGAGTCATTGCCATTAGCTTTGGCTATTATTTTTACGGTAATTTATTTTAAATTAGATACAATTATGCTTTCCCTAATGAAGCCTCCGGGCGATGTTGGTATTTATAATCTTTCTTATAAATTCTTAGAAAGTTTGCTTTTTTTCCCAGCGATGTTTATTGGGTTAGTTATGCCGTTAATGTCCGAATATGCCTTATCTTTTAAAGAAAAATTTAATAAAATTACTCAAGAATCTTTAGATATTTTATTGCTTTTCACTATTCCTCTGATTATTGGAACATTTTTTCTTTCTAAAAAAATTGTTATCTTAATAGCTGGAGAAGATTTCTTGCTTTCGGCAGGGGTTCTTAATATGTTAATTATTGCTGGAGGAATTATTTTTTTAGGAGTTCTCTTTTCTAATATGATTATTTCTCTAAAAGAGCAAAAAAAATTAACATACATTTATGGGATTGGCGCGATAATAAATTTGATTACTAATTTTATTTTTATACCTAAATATTCTTATTATGGTGCGGCTGGGACGACAATTTTGACTGAGTTTATTGTAACTGGATTAATGTTGATTGTTCTTTATAAAACTCTTAATTCTTTGCCATCTTTTAGATCTATTTTTAAATATATTATAGCTGGTTTAATAATGGCTCTCCCTCTTTATTATTTACCTGATTTTTCTTTATTTCCAATGATTATTATTTCTAGTTTAATTTATTTTGGTTTTCTGCGTTTAATTAATGGGATGCCTTTTGGTCTTATTAAAAATTTAATTAGAAAGTAATATTGTTAAAATAATATATGAATTGTGTGGAGTTTAAAAAAAATGCGATAAAAAAAAATCAATCAACAAAATTTACTTGGTTTCTTTTTTTAATAATATATATTCCTTTTCAAATTGCTCTAAATCCAGGTTTTAGATTTGATTTAGCTTCTTTAAGGTTTTTAATTGTTTTATTTTCTTTATTATATTTAGTTGAAGTTTTATATAAAAATAATTTTAAGAATTTTTTAAATAAAATTGATAGTAGAGTGGTTTATTTGGTTATTTTTTTATTATTATCTTCTTTTTCTTTAATAAACGCTGATAATATTATTTGGGGAATAAGAAAAATCATATTTTTTCTCTCCATCTTTCCCCTTTATTTTTTATCTGTTTTCTTAATTAATAATTGGCGAAGAATAAAGAAAATTATTTTATCTTTAGTTATAAGCGGGAGCATCTTAGCTTTTATTGGTTTGATACAATTTTTTTCACAGTTTATTTTTACACTAGAAAAAACATATAGTTTCTGGGCTATGAATATTCTGCCCGTTTTTTCTGGTTTTAATCTCGGGACTATGATATTAGCTTATCCTAGTTGGTTGGTTAATATTGGCGGAGAAACTATTATGAGGGCCTTTTCTATCTTTTCTGATCCTCATATGCTTAGTTTTTATATTGGGTTAATTTTACCATTAGATGTTATGTTAATTTATTGGGAAACTAAAAAAGAAAAAAATAATATTTTATTTTATCTTATCTTATTTTTAATATTGTATATTCCATTATTATTAACATTTTCTCGCGGAGCCTATGTATCTGTTATTTTCTCTTTTTTAATCTTAGCTTTCTTTTTTTGGAAATATCTAAATAATAGAAAAATAGTAATTTTATTGTGTTTTTCACTATTAATTTTTATTATTCCAATTACACCAATCGCTGATAGATTTTATTCTACATTTAATTTAGACGAGGGCTCTAACGTTGGACGCTTAGAAATGTGGCAAATAGCAGGCACAATAGGAATGGATAGTTTTTGGAGTGGAGTTGGATTAGGAAATTATTCTTTGATTATTGATGCTGAATTTGATTATAGGAATCCAGCCACAGCTCATAATCTTTATCTAGATATTTTTTCAGAAATTGGATTTTTCGGTTTAATTATTTGGTTGTTTTTAATTTTAGGAACTACTTGGCAAATTTTTAAAAAATTGAAATTTATAAAAAATGAAAATAAAAAATGTGCTTTAATTTGTCTAATAGGTTCTTTTTCTTATTTTTTTGCGCATAGTTTTTTTGAAACACCGATTTATAGTCCAAGTGTTTTGGCTTTATTAATGGTTATTTTAGGATTGTCTAGTATTTTATTAAAAAATGATTCAAAAATTAATTAATTTATTTATTTATTTAATAGTTTTTTCCCTACCGCTATATCTAATCCATTTTAAAATTTTTTGGATTCCGATAACGGTTTTGGAATTAATGATTTATATTCTTTTTATTTTCTGGCTCTCTTATTTTATTATTAAAAAAGAAAAATTTGTAAACTCTAATCTATATTTTCCAATTTTTTTAATTTTCTTAGGAGCTACAATTTCAACTTTATTTTCTTCTAATATTCAAATTAGCGCCGGTATTTGGAAAGCATGGTTTGTCGCGCCAATGCTTTTTTTTATTGTTTTAATAAATATTATTAAAACAGAAAGACAGATTAGAAATATTATTATTTCTGTTGTTCTCTCTGGTTTTTTTGTTGCCTTAATCGCTTTATTATATTGGTATAGGGGCAATTTAACATATGATAATAGATTACAGGCATTTTATAATTCTCCAAATTATCTGGCTATGTTTTTATCCCCCATTCTAATTTTATCTTCTTATTTATTTTTTGTTTTAAAAAACAAGATTGCTAAAATGTTGCTTATTATTCATTGCTTATTACTTATTACTATTTTGTATTTAACTTATTCTTACGGAGCATGGTTTGGATTAATTGGTTCAACTTTTCTGCTTTTAATGTTCTCAAGAATAAAAAAACGTTATTTTCTTTTATTTTTTTTAATAATTATTTTATGTATTTCTTTTCAAGTTTCAAGTTATAAATTTCAAGGTTTTCTTGACCTATCTTATCCTTCTTTAAAATCGCGCTTGATTATTTGGCAAAGTTCATGGGAAATAATAAAAGACCATTCTCTAATTGGGATTGGTCCTAGCATGTTTCAAAAATATTATTTGGAAGAACAAGTTAATTTTGAACCTTATCTTGAGTGGGCTGTTCCTCAACCTCATAATGTCTTTTTAGCTTTCTGGCTTCAGACAGGGCTAATAGGATTAATAGGATTTATTTGGTTGATTTTCTTATTATTTATTAATTATAAATCTAAAATTTTAAATTCTGTTATATTGTGCGTGATAATATCCATAATAATTCACGGATTAATTGACACGACTTATTGGAAAAACGATTTGTCTGTATTTTTCTGGTTAATTACAGCTTTAATGAGTAAAGTAAACCATCTTTTTGATTTATAAATAAAAGATAATCTTTTAATAATAGTAGATATTAATTCTTTATTTTTTTAATATTTCTATTAGATAGATTATTAGTTCTTAGAATTTGTTTGGCTTTCTTTAAAATAATTAATATTTTTTTATGTTGCATAATTTTTATACTTTATCTGATTATTCGCAATCTAAAGTTAGTTTACAAGATCCATCGCAATTTTTTTGGCAATACGCAAGACCTTCAGATTTACATAGAGAGCAACTATCCATTAATCCTTCAAATGTTCTTTTTGGGTTTGAACACTGATAAGTGCATTTATAAGCAATAAGTTCTTCTCCACAGACCCAATTATTTCCTGATTTATCGCAATGTCCATTACAACATTGTGAGTTATTAGTACAGAGAGATCCATCTTTTTTACAATCAGTGCATTCTTGAGAAGAACATATTCCAGAACAACAACTGTCATCAGTGACACAAGCTTTTCCATCCTCTATACATTCCTCTGCGGGTTTTTCACCGACACATTGGCTGTTGTAACATATTCCAGATTGGCATTCTGTATTTCTTTCACAATAA
>Ga0210057_1003959_pt1 | contig 20030 bp, 18 predicted proteins | sample CryGeyCG2114_010_2_FD_183968 | JGI IMG/M metagenome (GOLD analysis project Ga0210057, IMG submission 183968) | Groundwater microbial communities from aquifer - Crystal Geyser CG10_big_fil_rev_8/21/14_0.10 (SPAdes) (version 2) | ecosystem: Environmental > Aquatic > Deep subsurface > Groundwater ...
GGAGAGTTGATTATGGGGTCGCGTTTGGTTTACCCGTTGGAAAAAGGAGCCATGCGCTTTTTAAATGTTTTGGGTAATAAATTTTTTAGTTGGGTTTTTAGCTATTTGTTGGGACAGCCAATTAAAGACACTTTGTGCGGGACGAAAGTGCTGCGGAGGCGTGATTATCAAAAAATTGCCGCTAGCCGAAGCTACTTTGGCGAATTTGATCCTTTTGGCGACTTCGATTTAATTTTTGGGGCGGCCAAGTTGAATTTAAAAATTGCCGAAATTCCCATTCGGTATCGGGAAAGGACTTATGGTCAAACCAATATCAGTCGTTTTCGTCATGGCTGGTTGCTTCTCAAAATGACGTTGATTGCTGCCAAAAAGATTAAGTTTGTTAATTTGCAGGCTTAGTTGATTCGGTATAGGCACGCATCCCCGCGGTTTGTTTTCAAAGTGATTTTTCCCGATTTTTCCATGTTTTCAATTGCCGCCTGAAAATTTTCGTTGGTTTCCAGGATTTGGGTTAGCCATTGACCAGGCCGTCGGTCAACGACTAAATACTCCGGCTGACCTCCGAATGCCAGCCACCAGTCATTGCCGATCTGCCGCGGCCAAGCAAGATAAATTTCTCGGCGATGGGAAAGGTGGGGAACCAAGTTTTGCTGGCTGGCCACACTGGCGTCTGGTGGCACCATTTTGAGTAAAGCCTGATTATCAACCATCCAAGGCTCTTGCTGCCAATAAGCTTGCTTGGCCAGTTTATTTAAAGGAAAATGAAAAAAATACTGGCAGCCCAAAGCAACCATTATTAAACCAATCGTAACAATTTTTTGTTTTTTTAATAATTTTAGCCCCTCCATTGCCCCAAGGACCAAAAAAACACCTAAAATGGCCCGATGATGGGTGAACGGGCTCCACATGCGGCTGAAGCCGGGGCCAGTCACAAAGTATTGCCCCAAATCCAAAAACACCGCCCACATCGCCCCGGGAGAAAACAGCGGCAGCAAGCCAAACCAGCTTAGCGAATAAAGCCAAACAAGCCTTTTCTCTTCAGCATTAAAGAAATCGGTTAAAATCTTGATGGGTGAGAAAGTGATTTGGGGCCAATATTGGAAGCCGCTGCTGGCAAAACGATTGATCAGGCGGCTGGCAAGCAAGCTCCACAAAAGTCCACCAGCGATAAACTTGACGGCGATCAGACGGTATTTTTTTTGCCAAAAATAAATCAGGCCCAAGCAGGCCAGCGCGATGCCCATGTTTTCTTGGGTTAAAAGCAGCAAAATCAGGGTCGGCCCAAAAAGTTTTTTTTGGTTGCTTTCCAGAAAGTAAGCCAGCCAAACCAGCAAGCCGACACCTAGGATAACCGGATGAAAATCAAAGTAAACCGCCTGCTGAAGGCCGTAAAAAAAGCTGTAGCTGATTGTTAAGGCTAAAGCAGTGGTTGCAGCCAATTTTCGGTGTTGGGCCAGTTTAAAAACAGCCAGGCTGGAAAAAGCCAGCCAAAAAGCCTGAAAAATCAGCAAAATGCGCACGTCATCCCACAGCCAAAAAAGCGGGGCCAGCAAGGGCAGTGTCAAGGTGAGATGATCACCCCAAATATGACTTGCTTTGATGGTATTGTAGGGCTTTAAAAACTTTGCATATTGCCAGACAGCTTGATCGTAAATACCCAAATCGAAACCACCGGACTGAAAATGGTTATGCCTTAAGATGGAGAGGGTAGCATAGGCAACCCCAAGACCGATAACCCAAACGACCAGTAATTTTGCCAAGCGCGACATTTGTTTATATAATAAGGGTTGCCATGATCAAGATTCAAGACTTGGGTTTCGGAATAGTCTTTGCGCTGACTCTCTGGCGTCATCATCCCCGCTTAGCGGTGTGGCTGGGGCTGGGGGCTTTAGTGCTGGCCATCCCCTTGTTTGCGTTCAAAGTGGGCTTGTTTACCGCCGCGCGCCTCACCTGGTACGCCGCCGCGTTTTTCTTGCTGGCAATTATTTTTAACTTTGGGCAAACCAATGGTCGAAGCTAATCAAGAAATAAAAAAGAAAATTTTGTCTTGGGAATTGGGGCCGCTAACCCGTTTTCAAATCGAGAGGCAGGGGGCGGGGGAGGCGGCGTGGCATAATGTTCGTGTTCCTGAGAATGGTGCGGTTTACATCGGTTGGGGCACGATAAAACATTTGGCTGAAAAAAAAGTTGGTCAAGGCACGATAACGGCCATTGCCGTCGACGGCCAACCGGTTCGCTACTGTGTTGATAGAGGTGTAGAAATCCGTTTAGGCACTCCGGCGAGGATCTTTTTTGGTCAGGAAACAATAACCGTAGCGCCTAGGCTAGAAGCGGCATGAGAATTGGGATTGATGTTTCGCAAATAGTTTATCAGGGCAGCGGGATTGCCACTTACACTCAAAAACTAGTCGAAAATCTTTTGCAGTTAGATCAAAAAAATGACTATGTTTTATTTGGCAGTTCTTTGCGTCAACGACAGAAACTAAAAGATTTTGTTCAAGGTAAGCGGGCCATGGCTAAGCTTTACCCTTGGCCAACCCTTTTTTTGGAGAAATTGTGGAATAATCTCCATGTCTACCCGATTGAGAAATTGATCGGTGAAGTAGCTGTTTTCCATTCTTCCGACTGGCTTCAGCCACCGGCCCAAGCGAAAAAGGTCACGACCGTTCACGACGTCATTCCGTTTAAATACCCGGCCAGTTTTTCGCCTCGCGGCGGCCATGATATTGTCGCTAACCAGCAACGGCGTTTGGCGTGGGTCAAAAAAGAAGTGGCTTTGGTCATGGTCGATTCGCAGGCGACCAAGGATGATGTGCTTGAAATTTTGGGCATTCCGGCCCAAAAAATCAGGGTGGTGCGGTTGGCGGCGGACGCGAGTTTTCGGCCTCAACCAACGGCGAAGATTGAGCAGATCAAGGAACAGTATGGTATCAAGGGTGATTATTTGCTCAACGTCGGCGCCCGCGAGCCCCGCAAAAACTTGGCGGGAGTAATGGAAGCTTTTAAACTTTTTTCCCGCACACCTCGGAGGAGGGCTAGTCTTGTCATTGCCGGTAAACAGGCTTGGGGAGAAAATCACGAATATCGAGTACCTGGTATCAAGTATCTAGGATACGTTCCAAGTGAAGACTTGCCGGCCTTATATTCTGGGGCCGCTTGCTTTGTCTATCCCTCTTTTTATGAGGGCTTTGGCTTGCCGGTGTTGGAAGCCATGGCTTGCGGTTGCCCGGTGGTCACGACCGATCGCGGTAGTCTGGCCGAGATTGCCGGTGGTGCGGCGGTGTTGGTTGACCCGGAGAAACCGGCCGTGATCGCCGCGGGGATCAATCAGGCGATTCAAGGTCAAGACAAGCTGCGTCGGCAAGGCATAGTCCAGGCCAAAAAGTTCAGCTGGCAAAAGACGGCGCAAGCGGTGCGGCAAGTTTATGAGGAGGTGGCGGGTGCGCATTAACTTAATTGCCAACGAAGCCAACGTGCTTCACCGGGTCGGTTCCAACCAATACGCCTTTGGGTTGATTAAAGCGCTTGCCGATCTGGATAAAAAAAACGATTATCAGGTTTTTCTCTCCCGGTCGCCATTGGCGGATCTGCCTAAGCCAAGAAGAAATTGGTGGTATCAGGTGGTTGCCCCGGCCCGTTTGGCTAATTTTTGGGCCTTGCCCCGAGCGCTGCCGGCGGCGGACGTGACTTTTGTTCCCGGTCATTATTCCCCGTGGTTTTGCCCTAAGCCGCTGGTGGTGTCGATTATGGATTTGGGGTTTTTGCGTTTTCCCCAGCAGTTTACCAGGCCGATTTATTGGAAACTGAAGTATTGGACCAAATTTTCGGTTCGCCAAGCGAGCCACATTTTAGCTATTTCTCAATCAACCAAAGACGATTTGGTTAAATTTTACGGTTTGCCGTCAAAAAAAATCACCGTTACCTATCCGGGTTATGATCAGCAAGAGGCAAGATTTAAGAGGCAAGATTTAAGAGGCAAGAAAATTAAAAAGAAATATAAAATAAAAAATGACTATATTTTGTTTTTGAGTACCCTGAAGCCCAATAAGAACATTGAAGGCTTGTTAGAAGCGTTTAGGATTTTGTTCCCTCGCACACCGCGGAGGAGGGCAGCCGCCCACCATCCGAGGAGCGCTGGCCTCTCCCTGGTCATCGCCGGGCGCCAGGGATGGCTTTATGAGCGTATTTTTGCCAAAGTCAAGCAGTTGGGGTTGGCAGACAAAGTGATTTTTACGGATTTTGTGCCGGAGGCGGACGTGCCCGCTTTGATGAGGGGGGCCAAAGCGTTTGTTTTGCCTAGTTTTTGGGAGGGATTTGGGATTCCGGTGGTCGCCGCCATGGCAATCGGCACGCCGGTCGTGGTTGCCGACCGCGGCAGCTTGCCGGAGATCGTCGGTGAGGCCGGGATCATTGTTGACCCCAGCCAGCCGGCAGCCATTGCCGCCGGGATTCGCCAAGCCCTGAAAGATTATGATAAACTGTCTCAACTAGGAATAAAACAAGCCAAAAAGTTTAGCTGGGGGAAATGCGCTCGAGAAACACTAACAGTTTTGGAAAAATTTGTATAGTGTAGGGGCAGATCATGATCCGCCCGCAAAGGGGTATTGCTTTGCCGTTCCTCCTCCGAGGAGGGCATTCGCCCACCTCGCAGGAGGAATTGCATAATTAATATGATTAATAAAATTATAACTCGCATCAAAAATTATTTTGGGGACTTTGGGCTGATGCTGTTGCGCTGGGTGGGGTTGATTCCCAGCCATCATTGCCGGCGGTTTTTTTACCGTCTGGCGGGCGTCAAGTTTGGCCAGGGAGCCACGATCCATATGTGGGTGAACTTTTTTGATCCGCGTGGGGTGACGGTCGGCGACGATACCATTATCGGTGATCATTGCTTTTTAGACGGCCGGGACCGGATCAAGGTTGGCAGTCATACCGCCTTTGCCTCTCAAGTGCTGGTTTACAATGCCAAGCACGATATTAATGATCCTGATTTTAAGGCGGTGACGGCGCCGGTGGAGATTGGCGACTATGTTTTTGTCGGCCCGCGGGCAATTATTTTGCCGGGAGTAAAGATTGGTCGGGGAGCGGTGGTGGCGGCGGGCGCCGTGGTGACCAAAGACGTGGCGCCCGGTGAGGTGGTGGGCGGCGTGCCGGCCAAAAAGATTAAGGGCAGAGAGCTCAAAGACCTTCATTATCGTCTCGGCCGCGCCCGCCTTTTCCAATGATCGATTTGTCAATCATCATTGTTAATTGGAACACCGCCAAGCTGCTGCGCGTTTGTTTAACCTCGGTTTTTCAGTATACCAAAGGGCTTGATTATGAGGTGATCGTGGTGGATAACGGATCAAGCGACGCTTCGGTTAGGTCAGTTAACGAGTTATTTGCTAGCGAGTTAAAAAAGAAAAAACAGCAACCCGTTAACCCTGCCCAGCCGGCAGGCGGGTCGTTAACGCGCAATAAATTAATAAAAAATAAGAATAATTTGGGTTTTGCTAAGGCCAATAATCAGGGCATCAAAGTAGCCAAGGGGCAGTATATTTTACTGTTAAATTCAGATACTAGGATTGATCAAAATGCTTTTGCCAAATTAATTGAGTTTGCTGATCAAAAAGACAAAGTGGGGATTTTGGGACCAAAGTTAATTAACCCGGGTAAGCAAATTCAGCGCTCCGTCGGCTCCTTTTATACTTTGCCGGTGGTTTTTCTGTCCCTTTTCGGTTTTGACCGTTTTTTACGTCGCGCCCCCTCGCAAGCCCGTCGCGTTGATTGGGTGGAGGGATCGTGCTTTTTAGTGAAAAAAGCCGTTTTTGACCAAGTTGGCCGGCTGGACGAAAAATTTTTTATGTATGTGGAGGAAATGGAATTTTGTTATCGTGCCCGCCAGCTGGCGGACTGGCAAACCTGGTATTACCCGCAGGCAGCCGTTCACCACTTGGTCCGGGGAAGCTCTCCGGAGGGGGAGCAGAAGGCGATTAAGTGGATCCATGAAGGGCTGCGGTATTTTTACCAAAAACATTTTGCCGGTTGGCAAAGGAACGTGTTAGAATGTTTGTTACGCTTCAAGGAAGGCTTATGCGCAAATTCCTAGGCTGGATTGATAAACATATTTTGGAAATGGGCGTTGGCTTTTTGTTGCTCTTTATTCCCCTGTATCCCAAATTGCCCTTATTTGATATTTGGCAGACTTGGGTTTATATTCGCTTAGAAGATTTGCTGGTCGCCTTAGTTGCGGGCTTTTGGCTGGTTCAATTGGCCCGCCGTCAAGCTTCCCTGAAAACAGTGCTGACGCTCCCCATTTTTGCTTATTGGCTGGTGGCGGCGTTTTCCGTCGCCAACGCCATTTTTATTTTGTCTGACCAGCTGCTTAATTTTTTTCCTCATTTAGCCCTGCTCCACTTTTTGCGTCGGCTTGAGTACATGACTTTGTTTTTTGTCATGGTCGCTTCCATTAAAGATTTGAAGACAATCAAGCGCTATTTGGGAGTAGTGGCGGTGACTTTCTTGGCGGTTTGCCTTTACGGGTTAGGCCAAAAGTTTTTAAGCTGGCCGGCTTTTTTGACCATGAACGAAGAATTTGCCAAGGGGACGCCTTTTTTCTTGGGGCCCAATTCGCGGCTGGCTTCCACTTTCGGCGGTCATTATGATTTGGCCGCTTATTTGGTATTGATGATTGCGCTGTGGGCGAGTTTATTTTTTGGTTTTAAAAACAAGCTTTTAAAGGGGGGTACTTTTTTACTGATTGTGTTAGGCTTTTTTTTGCTGCTGCTGACAGCCTCCCGAATTTCTTTTGCCGTTTATCTGGTGGCGGTCGCTTATGTTTTGTGGCTGCAAAAAAAGAAGTGGCTGATTTTACCGGTGATTATTGTCAGCATTTTTTTGTCGCAAAAAGTAGTTGGTTCCGCCCAGCGTTTTGCCAAGACTTTTCGGATCGAACGGGTCGTTTACGACACCAGGACCGGCAAGCCAATTGCCACGCTCGAAGACTTTTTGGCCATGGCGCCCAGCCCGACACTCACTCCGACACCCACGCTGACGCCTACTGCGGTTGTTAAAGTTGCCAAAAAAGCTCCCCCTGCCCCGACTGCCGCGCCGGTAGTGGAGGAAAAGGAGGAAGAATTACCCCTGGGGTCAGGTTTTTTAAGCCTTGAGGGGCTGACCGAGGGAGAAGCCAGGGCCCAGATTATCCGCAAGCCGATTTTCACTACCGGCTTAGAGACGGCCACCATTTCGGCCCAGTTGGCCACCCAATCAGCCGAGTTTTTAGTTAAAAGAGCTTTGGTTTATGACATCTCGTTTACGACTCGTTTTCAGGGCGAATGGCCGCGAGCGGTCGAGGCCTTTAAACGAAATCTCCTACTGGGCAGCGGTCTTTCTTCGATTTCTTTGGCCACCGACAATGATTATTTGCGGGCCTTGGGGGAAACCGGTATTTTGGGATTAACTACCTTTTTGGTAATTTTGACCGTTTTTGCTTTGCTGATCCGTTTGGCTCTCAAAACCGTCACCCGGCCGCTTTGGCGCAGCCTGCTCATCGGCGTTTTGGCGGGCATGCTGGGGTTAGTTCTTAATGCTTCGTTGATTGACGTTTTTGAAGCTTCCAAAGTGGCGTTTGTTTTTTGGCTTTTGCTGGGGATGGCCGTTGGGCTGGTTAATTTGCTGGTTCCCGGTAAAAAAGACTTATTCAAGGAATTAAAAGAGGCGAGTCAAACGCCGTTGCCAACAGTGCTTGGCTTGGCGTTGCTGGCCGGGTTGGTTTTTGGGCCCAGTGTCAAGAATTATTTCACCGGCGATGATTTTACCTGGCTGCGTTGGGCCTTAACCACCAAACCGGGCGAGTTGGGCCTTTATTTTACTCAAGCCGCCGGGTTTTTCTACCGACCTTTGGCTAAATTGTATTTTTACGCTGTGAACCCGTTTTTTGGCCTGCGGCCGCAAGGTTACCATTTTGCCAGTTTGCTGGTCCATTTCGGCAGCAGTGTGGCGGCTTATTTGATCATCCGGTTGCTGACCAAACGGACGTTTTTGGCTTCTTTAGTGGCCAGCTTGTTTTTGATTAACCCCGTCAACACCGAGTCTCTTTTCTGGATTTCCACGACTTCTCACCTTTTTGCCAGCTTTTTCTACTTGTGGGGTTTTGCCGCTTACGTTCGCTGGCGCCAGATCAGGCTTGGTTGGCGCTGGCCCTGGCTGGTTTTAGTTTATACTGCCTTTATTGCTGGCTTGCTTTCTCACGAAAGGGCCATGACTTTTCCGTTGCTTATTTTGGCTTATGATCTTTTTTTCTTTCGCGGCTGGCAGACCAAAAGTCTTTTGAAAAGAGCGGCTTTTTATTTGCCCTTTTGGCTAGTGTTGGACAGCTATTTTTGGGTGAGAAACATCCTGGCCGGGGCTCATGGCCTCAGCGGTGATTATAATTATAATTGGGTTAAATTACCGTTTAATTTTGTCGGTAATCTTTTCGGTTATGTTGGCGAGGTGTTGGCCGGTTTTCGCTTTTTGGCGGTTTATGATGCCAGCCGGGCCTATTTGCGTGATCATAAACTGCTGGCCGCCGTCGCCATTTTGATCGTGGCTGGGCTGGTTTTCAGCCGCGGGTTTGGCGGGGTCAAAAAGTATTGGCGGCAACCGGTCGCCAAGTGGGTGGCTTTTAGTCTGGTTTGGATAATGATTTTGCTGTTGCCGTTTTTGGGATTGGGCAACATTGCCGAAAGATATGTTTACCCCGCCCATCTGGGCATTTTGTTAATTTTAGGCCTCGCTTTAACCAGTCTTTTTCAATGGCTGCAGCGTCGCTTTAGCTGGCTGGCTTGGCTGGCGGTGGGCGGCTTGGTAGCCGGCCTGATGGTTTTTGACATTGGCGAAACTAACCGGAGCCGCCAGGAGTGGTTTGCCGCTGGGGAGATTGCCAATGAAGTCTTGCGGACCATGGCCACTAATTACACCCAGTTTCCCTTAAGCAGCCATTTGTATTTTGTCAATTTGCCGATTCGTCAGCACCGCGCTTGGGTTTTTCCGGTCGGGTTGCCGGACGCGTTGTGGTTTATTTATCGCGATGACAGCCTGAACATTTATCAGTTGACCGATGCTTATGAGGCTTTTGATCATGCCGAACAGCAGCAGGAGCCCACTTTTGTTTTTGTTTATGTTGATGGGGAATTGAGAAAAGCCCGGCAATGAAGCGAGTAGTTTTACTTTTAATTATTATTTTGGCTTTTGGCCTGCGGCTTTATCGGCTCAATAGCCCCATTGCCGATTGGCATTCTTGGCGTCAAGCCGATACCAGCGCTGTTTCCCGAAATTTTCTCAAGCAAGGTTTTGACCTGTTGCACCCTCGTTTTGACGATCTTTCCAAAGTGGCTTCGGGTTTGGACAACCCGCAAGGATATCGCTTTGTTGAGTTCCCGTTTTACAATCTGCTCCAGGCCGGCGCTTTTCGGCTCTTTCCTTGGTTTAGTTTGGAAGTTTGGGGTCGGTTGGTGTCTATTTTTGCCTCAATCGGGGCCTTGATTTTCCTTTATCTTTTGACTCAAAAATATCTTGGTGCCCAAACCGCTTTGCTGGCGGCGCTCTTTTACGCGATCTTACCTTTTAATATTTATTACAGCCGGGCGATTTTGCCCGAGCCGCTGATGAATCTCGCTTGGCTCGGGATGGTTTATTTTTTCGACCAATGGATTTCTGTTCCTAATAACTTTTCGCCTATCACCTATCGCTTATCACTCGCCGTAATTTTTGCGGCCATATCTTTCTTGCTTAAGCCCTATACTTTGGTTTTTTTGCTGCCCGTTGCCTATTTGGCTTGGCGGCGCTGGCGCTTTAATTGGCAAAAGTGGTTGGCTTGGTCACTCGGTATCTTGATCGCCTTGGTGCCTTTCATTGCTTGGCGGGTTTGGATGCAGCAATACCCTGAAGGTATTCCCGATTTTTTTTGGTTGATCAACAAAACCGGGATTCGCTTTAGGGGAGCTTGGTGGTGGTGGCTATTTGGGGAAAGAATCGGCAGGCTGATTTTGGGCGGTTGGGGACTGATTCCTTTGGGCATCGGCTTGATTTTAAAACCGGCCAAAAAGGAAGGTTGGTTTTTTTATGCTTGTTTACTGGCCATCTTGGCTTATTTTGCCATCATTGCCGACGGTAATGTCCATCATGACTATTATCAAGTGATGGCCGTACCGGTGCTTTGTATTTTCTTGGCCAAGGGAGCCAATTTTTTGCTGACGCCTGCTGGTGAAGCCTTTTCTCGCTTCGCCGGTTATTCGCTCTTAGTTATTAGCTTATTGTTTTTGCTGGCCTTTTCCTGGTATCAGGTACGTGATTATTTTAATATTAACAATCCGGCTATCGTGGCCGCCGGAGAGACGGCTGACCAACTGTTACCAGACGAGGCGAAAGTGATTGCTCCCTATGGCGGCGACACGGCGTTTCTATATCAGACTAAGCGGCAAGGTTGGCCGATTGCGTTTGATGTGGAAAGTTTAATCGAACTGGGCGCGCAATATTATGTCAGCGTCAATTTCGACCAGCAAACCAATCAGGTGATGGACCAGGGGCGTGTCTTGCAAAAAACCGACCAATGGGTCATTGTTGATTTGACTAAACAGGGCTCTTAAATTAATGAAAATTTTATGGTTGGCACCAATTTTTCCTTATCCACCATACTCCGGTGGCCAGACTCGCAGTTTCAACCTCATCAAAAACTTAGCCAGAAATCACCAAATTACCTTGCTTGCTTTTTGGCGGCCCAACCGCCTTCAGGGGCCGATAAAAGCGATGGCTAAATATTGTCAGCCGATCAAAACTTTTCCCGGCCGACCGATTTGGTCAGTCAGAAATCTTTCCTTGGCGGCTTTTTCCGGCCTGCCTCTGACGATCACGCACTTTTACGGTGACCGGTCAGTCACCAGCGCTTTGCAAAAAGAGTTGGTGTCCCAAAAATATGATCTAGCCCATTTTGAGTCTTTTTACACTTCGCCGTATTTAACCGAAAATTTGGGGGTGCCGACAGTTTTGGGGAACGAAAATGTGGAGTATCGGGTTTATCAGCGGTTTGGCCGCCAAAAAAAGTTCCCCCTTAGTTTGATACTGCAACTGGAGGTGGCCAAAATGAAGCGGTTTGAACAAGCCGCCTGGTGTCGGGCGGATCTTAATTTAGCCGTTTCCGGGGTCGATGCCCAAGCGGTGCGGCAGGTCACTGGAAAAAAGTGTTGGGTCATTCCCAATGGCGTTGACTTGAGCCATTTTCAGCGCTTTAAATCACGAAAGCGGCGGCAAAATGATCCTTTTATTTTGCTTTTTGTCGGCGATTTTAAATATTTTACCAACCAGGATGCGATTAGACTTTTGGTCGAAAAAGTTTGGCCGAAGGTTGCATCACGTTGTCCCGAAGCAACGCTTAGGCTAGTCGGACGCCATCCCAACGATTGGATTAAAGGCTTAGCCAGCAAAAAAATTATTGTTGATACGGGGGTGGATGATATTCGTCAAGCTTATGGCAGTGCGGATGTGCTGCTGGCACCAATGCGGATTGCCAGTGGGACGAATCTGAAGATTTTGGAAGCGATGGCGGCCGGTTTGCCGGTCGTGACCACGTCGGTTGGGATTGAAGGGATTCGCGCTAAAACTGGTCGTGATGCTTTGGTCGCCGACGATCCGGACCAACTCGCTTACCAGGTAATTAGTTTGCTCAAAAACGTCGCTCAACGGCAGCAATTGTCTGCCGCCGGCCAAAAGATTGTCAAGCAACATTATGATTGGCCGCAGATTACTAAAACTCTCGAAAAAGCCTATGAAGGACTTATCAATTATCATTCTTAATTACAATACCAAAGATTTGCTTTTGGATTGCCTCCGCTCAGTCATTCAGGCAACCAAGAATCAGTATCACTACCAGCTTATTGTGGTAGACAATGCTTCAACGGACGGGTCAGCTGCAGCGGTTAGACAATTCAGCCAGCTCAAGCTGATTCAAAGTAAGAAAAATTTAGGTTTTGCTGCCGGCAACAACTTGGCAATTCCTTATTTGCAAGGCCGTTATGTTTTGTTTCTTAACCCGGACACGGTCGTTTTTCCCGACACCTTCACGACCATGATTGCTTTTATGAATCGGCAGCCGGCGGTGGGCGTGGCCACTTGTCGGGTCGAGTTGGCTGATGGTCGCTTGGATGAAGGCTGCCACCGCGGGTTTCCCACGCCGTGGAATGCCTTCTGCCACTTTAGCGGTTTGGAGGCAATTTTTCCCCACGCCAAATTATTGGCCGGCTACACGCTTGGCCACCTGCCGTTGACGACTGTTCACCCCATTGATGCTTGTTCGGGGTCATTTTTTTTGATTCGCTGCGAATTGGGCCAAAAACTTGGCTGGTGGGACCAAGATTATTTTTGGTATGGTGAAGATTTGGATTTTTGCTATCGTGTTAGGCAAGCCGGTGAGCAAGTCTATTTTGTTCCGACGACAAAAATTATTCATTATAAAGGGGTGGCTTCAGGCATCAAAAAGCACAGTCGGGCGATCAGTACGGCCAGCAAACAGACACGCCAAAAAGCCTTAGCTGATTCAGTCAAAGTAATGCGGATTTTTTACCAAAAACATTACCGGAATAAATATCCGGCGTGGATTAACTGGTTGACGATGAGGGGTATTGATCTGCTGGGAATGCTAAGAAGAAGTTATTAGCTACGTGCTAGTAGTTAACTCGTTAATAAATAACTCGTTAATAAATTAATAAAAGATATGAAAGTTGTCATTGACGCCCGCATGTATGGTTTGGAGCATGCCGGCATTGGCCGGTATGTCAGCAGTTTAATTGAGGAAATCGCCAAGCAAGATAAGAAAAATAAATATTTTATTTTGTTAAGGAGAAAATATTTTAGGAATTTACAATTTTCAAATTCCCATTTTCAAACCATCTTGGCTGATTGGCCGCACTACTCTTGGCAAGAGCAAATTTTTTTGCCGCTTTTGTTATTTAAACTGCGGCCTGATTTGGTTCACTTTCCCCATTTTAATGTTCCCCTGCTTTATGGCGGCAAGCAAGTGGTGACGATTCATGATTTGATTAAGCATCACTCTCGCGGTCAAGCCACAACCACCAAAGCCGCTTGGCTTTATTGGCCCAAATATTGGGTTTATCGTTGGTTGATGGGTCGGGTAGTCCGGCGAGCGAAACAAATTATTACGGTCAGTCGGTGGACGAAAAAAGAGTTGCAAAATTATTACCCGGCGGCGGCCAAAAAAATCACCGTGGTTTACAACGGCGTTGGTTCCCTGTTTGCCGACCATCGTCAGCGTCAATTACAAAGCGAAGATGTTTTGGAAAAGTATCAGGTTAAAAGGCCCTATTTAATTTATACCGGTAGCCTTTATCCCCATAAAAATGTGCGTCGTTTGGTTTTGGCCGTCAGAAAAATTGGGATCAATCTGGTCGTGGTGAGCAGCCGCAATGTTTTTTGGCGACGGTTTCGCCACCAGGTCAGGCAGTTGCAGACCGAAAAGCTGGTCAACCTGGTTGGTTTTGTGCCGGATGAAGAATTGGTCGTGCTTTATCGTCAGGCCGAAGCGTTTGTTTTTCCTTCTTTACTGGAAGGCTTTGGCTTGCCGGGATTGGAAGCGATGAGTGTCGGCACCCCGGTCATGGCCGCTAATGCCGCCGCCTTGCCGGAAATTTACGGCCCAGCGGCGCTCTATTTTAACCCGCAAGACACCGATCAGCTGGTCCAGAAAATCAACAGCCTGCTGAACAATCCTAAAATCAAAGAGAGGCTGATCGAGCGTGGCCTTGAGCAAGTTAAAAAATATTCCTGGGTGACCACCGCCCGCCAAACAATCAAAATTTATGAAAGTTGCTTTGGTTTATGATTGGGTGGTGAAGTGGGGCGGGGCAGAGCGGGTGCTGCTGGCGTTGCATGAGATCTGGCCGCAAGCCCCGCTTTATACCAGTGTCTATTGGCCGGCCAAAGCCGGTTGGGCCCAGGCTTTTCAAGTTGTCCCCTCTTTTTTAAATAAAATTCCCTGGGCCAGGCAGCATCATGAGTGGCTGGCGCCGTTGTTGCCGCTGGCTTTTGAAAGCTTTAATTTGGCTGATTATGATTTGGTCATCTCCGTCACCAGCGCGTTTGCCAAGGGGGTTATCACCCAGCCCACCACCAGGCACCTTTGCTACTGTCTGACGCCGACCAGATTTTTGTGGAGCGATTCCCAGCAGTATTTCGGCAAAATCAGCCCGCCGTTGCGGGGCTTGCGCCATTGGGATCAGCTGGCCAGCTGGCGACCAGACCAAATGATTGCCGTTTCCAAAGCAGTTCAGCAGAGAATCAGGCAATATTATGACCGGGAAAGTAGCGTCATTTATCCACCCGTGGATACAGCTAGATTTAAGATTCAAAAACACCAACCTAGGGGAGTCGCCTCGGGCGGCCGCCCAAGGTCGGCTAACCATAACTTAAATTACTTTTTGGTGGTGTCGCGGTTAGTGAAATATAAAAGAGTTGGTTTAGTGGTAGAGGCTTTTAATCAGTTGGGTTGGCCGTTGAAAATTGTCGGCACGGGCCACCAAGAGCGTCGTTTAAAAGCGTTGGCCCGGCCTAATATTGAATTTTTGGGCCAGTTGACAGACGAACAACTGTTAAGTTACTATCAAAAATGTTGCGGCCTGATTTTTCCGCAGGTAGAGGACTTTGGCTTGGTTGCGGTGGAGGCGCAAGCTTGCGGCCGGCCGGTAGTGGCTTTTCGGGCTGGTGGGGCGTTGGAAACGGTTCTTGAAGGCAAAACCGGTGTTTTTTTTGATCAGCCAACCGTGGCCAGCTTGGTGGCCGCGCTTAAAAAATTTGTTAAAATAAAGTTTAGACCGCTAGCCTGCCGGCAGAATGCTTTGCGTTTTCGCCAGCAAAAGTTTAAAAAGGAAATAATTAATTTAATAACATGAGCTCAAAAGATCATTTGTACGCCTTGATTATTTGCGGCGGTGGCGGTACCCGGCTTTGGCCGCGGTCCCGCAACGCGACGCCCAAGCAATTTTCCAAACTTTTTGGCCAGGATACTTTGTTTCAAAAAACCGTCAAGCGACTGCACGGGCTAGTCAAGCCAGCCAATGTTTTTGTGGTGACGACCAGCCAAGCCTATGCTCGCGAGATCAGCAAAGAGGCCCCGGCGCTTCCCGCCCAAAATATTGTCTGGGAGCCAATGAGGCGCAATACGGCGATTGCCTGCGGTTTGGGGACATTACTAGTGAAAAAACAGGACCCCCAGGCCGTGGTTTTAAATTTTTGGGCTGACCACCTGATCGCTAAAGAAGCGGCCTTCCAAAAGGTAGAGCGGGTGGCGGCGCAAGCGGCTTTTGACCACCAAACATTGGTGGCGATCGGCGTTAAGCCCACCCACCCCCATACCGGCTATGGCTATATTCACGCCCCCAAAGTGAGGCAAAAAATCAACGGTGTGCCGGTTTACCGTTTGGAAAAGTTCACGGAAAAACCTGACAAAAAAACGGCCCGAAAATTTGTCGCCAGTGGCGAATATTATTGGAATTCCGGCATGTATGTTTGGCCAGTTGAGTTTTTTATGATGGCCTTAAAAAAGCATTCCCCGGCCACTTATCAGGCTTTGGCCAAAGTGGCCCCCGTGCTGGGGACGAGCCGGTTTCAACAAGTCTTGGCCCAGGCCTACGAGAAAGCGCCGGAAGTTTCCGTCGACGTGGCGGTTTCGGAAAAAGTCACCGGCGCGTTGATGGTGCCGGCGGCCATCGGCTGGAATGATGTAGGCGATTGGAGTGCCATTTATGAGCTGTCAGTCAAAGACAAGCAGGGTAACGCGGTGATTAAATACGGCAAAAAAGGCGAGTTTGTCGGCATTGACGCCAAAAATAATTTGGTTCAATTTGATGATCAGCTCATTGTTTTGATTGGCGTTGAGGATTTGGTAGTGGTTGACACCACTGATGCTGTCTTGATTTGCCGTCGTGATAATGCTCAGGCAGTCAAAAAGTTAATGGAGCTTTTAAAAGCTAAACAAAAAGCAAAATATCTTTAAGATGCCCTACCAAACTGCCAAAAGAATTTTAGATATCGTTGTTTCCCTGACCGCTTTGGTGTTTTTTTTGCCGGTCTTTTTGTTGGCCCCAATTTTGATCAAGCTTGATTCCCTTGGGCCGGTTTTGGCCGACACCCCGCCGCGAGTCGGCAAAGACAAAAAACTGTTTCGGATGTACAAATTTCGCTCGATGATTGCCAACGCTCATCAGTTGCTCCGGACCGACCCCAATTTAAAAAAGCTTTACCGCCAGTACAGAAGTAATAGTTATAAGTTAAAAAAAGACCCACGGATTACTAAAGCGGGTAGTTTTTTGCGCCGTTTTTCCCTGGATGAGCTGCCCCAGATTTTTAATGTGTTGCGGGGCGAAATGAGTTTGGTTGGACCGCGGGCTTATTATCCCGACGAGCTGGAATCTCAACAACGGGTCTTCCCCCAAAGCCGGCAGCACGTTAAGCAGCTTTTACAAGTCAAACCGGGCATCACCGGTTACTGGCAAGTGACCGGCCGCAGCGAAGTCAATTTTGATAAGCGGGTGAAAATGGATGCTGACTATGCCCAACATCAATCGCTTTGGCAAGATGTGGTGATTATTTTGAAAACACCCTGGGCGATGATTTCCGGGAAAGGAGCGTTATGAACTGGGGCAACATTTTCGGTAGAAGAATGAAAAAAATCAGTTTGGAGGTGGGGGAGCCTTCGACAGCGGCGGTGGAAACGTCAGTGCCAGCAAACACTGACCAGCCCAAAAAAATGAAAAAAATTCTTTTGATTGTCGGCTTGGTGGCGGCGGTTTTGCTGCTGATCGGTGGGTTAACGACTTTGCTGGTGGGTTTGCCGGCGCTGGCGATGAAAGATCAGGCGGCCGCGCTGACGCCCGAAGCCCAACAGGCTTATGAGGCTTTTCAAGCCCAAGATTTAAAGGGCGCGATTGCCAAGTTGGCGGTGACCAGGCAAAAGTATGAAGAACTGGGCAAAACTTATGCTCAATTAGCCTGGACAAGAGTGATTCCGTGGGTGGGGGAATTTTATCAAGATGGAGAGCATCTGCTGGCCGGCGGCCGCCATTTATTGGACGCGGCGGACGTCACGGTGGTCGCTTTGCAGCCTTACGCGGACATTTTGGGCTTGGATCAGTCAGAGGCCAACCCCGATGAGGAGAAACAGCCGTTAACGGCAGAAAAGCGTTTGCTTTTGATGCTGGATACTTTGGAAAAAATTGAACCGAGTTTGGATGAAATCGGCCAAAAACTGCAGGCCGCCCAGAGCGAAATCGATCAAATTGATCCCCAGCGTTATCCTCAAGAAATTCGCGGGGTCAAGATCCGTCAAAAAGTGATTGATTTGGTGCAAACCATTGATAATACAGCGGTGCTGGTCATGGAAGCCAAGCCAATCGTCAACTATATCCGGCCGCTTTTGGGAGTCCCGGACGAAAAAAGATATTTGCTGCTTTTTCAAAATGATGCCGAGTTGCGGCCCACCGGTGGCTTTTTGACCGCTTACGCCATTTTGTCGGTTCAAGACGGCAACTTTAAGCCGCTGGGGTCTTATGACATTTACGGCCTTGATGGTCGGTTTGGCAACCGCCTCCCGGCGCCGGAGCCGATCAAAAAATACCATAAAAACGTCTATTACTGGCATTTGCGCGACATGAACCTTTCCCCGGATTTCAGTTTATCGATGGCGACTTTTTGGGAAAATTACCAAAAAGCCGGCGGCCCGAGGGCGGACGGTATCATTGCCCTGGATACACAATTTTTGGTCAATATTTTGGAAATCTTGGGGCCGGTTGGTGTCGGCGGTTGGGGTCAATTCTCGGCCGAGAATGACCCGCGTTGCGACTGTCCCCAGGTGATTTACGAGTTGGAAAAAATCGCTGACAAACCTCTTGGTGAGATTAAAACTGATCGCAAGGCCGTCCTGGGGCCGTTGATGCACTCGATTATGCTCAACATCATGCAGTCGCCCAAGAAAAAATGGCCGGAGTTTTTCAACGCCTTTTTTACCAATATTAAGGAAAAGCACCTCTTGTTTTACTTCTTTGATGAGGAGCTGCAAAAGACGATCGAAGTGCTCAATGCCGGCGGCCGGATCAGACAATACGACGGTGACTACTTGCACATCAACGACGCCAACTTTGCCGGGGCGAAGTCCAATTTGTTTATCCGGGTCAATGTTGACCAGCAAATTGAGGTGCAGGCCAACGGCGAGGTGATCAAGACCGTCACCATCGATTACCGCAACCCGGCGCCGGCTTCTGACTGTGGCTTGGAGTCAGGCGGTTTGTGCTTGAATGCCCTGTACCGTGACTGGATTCGGCTTTATGTCCCGCAAGGGAGCGAGCTGCTGGATTCATCCGGTTCAGAAACGACTGTCAACACTTATGAAGAGCTGGATAAAACGGTTTTTGAGGCGTTTTATGGTGATCAATCCCCCTTGCGGCCGGAGGGTAAGGCGCAAGTAATGTTTAAATATAAGCTGCCGTTTAAGGTTGATCAGGAACAGGGCTATAAATTGCTGATCCAAAAACAACCAGGCACCTACGGTTACGAATATACCGTCAGCTACGACGGCCAGCAAAAGACTTTTGCACTCCTCACGGACCAGGAAATCAAATTCTAAATGGGTAAAACCTACAAAACTGAGGGCGTGGTGATCAAGCGGTTTAACTTCGGCGAGGCAGATAAAATTCTGACTGTTTTTACCAAGCATCATGGTAAAGTCCGCGCGGTGGCCAAGGGCGTGCGGCGTTTGACCAGCCGCAAGGCCGGCAATGTGGAGCTGTTTAACCAGGCGACCCTTTTTTTTGTTCGGAGTAAAAACCTTGATTTGCTGACGGAAGCGGTGCTGATCAATTCTTTTTCCGGCTGGCGGGCCAATTTAAAAAAAGTTGCGGTGGCTTATTATTTTTGCGAAGTGGTGGACAAACTAACGCCGGATAACCAGCCGCAGCCGGATGTTTACCGGCTTTTGGTGGATTGTTTGGTTCGCTTGGGGGAAGCAGCCAGCTTGGCCAAACTGGTCAGGGAATTTGAAGAAACCATTTTGGATCAATTGGGCTTCGGGCTTCCCGACTCTTGGCGTCGCCAACCGGGCAGCTTGCGGCCTTATCTTGAGCAAGTCACCGAGCGCCCTCTCACCAGCCCCAAAATTCTGCGCTAGTGTGCGGGTGGAGTTTTTTGGTGGGTTTTGTTATCATCTGACTATGGTGGATTTGCTCGCCAAAATTACTTCTTTGTGCAAGCGGCGGGGCTTGGTTTTTCCCAACTCCGAGATTTACGGCGGGATTCAGGGTTTTTATGACTATGGCCCGCTGGGCGTGGAGATGAAAAACAACCTCAAGCGGTTGTGGTGGCAGGAAATGACCCGCCGGCACGCCAATGTCGTCGGCATTGACGGCGACATCATTACCCACCCGCGCGTTTGGGAAGCTTCCGGTCACGTGACCAGCTTTACCGATCCTTTACGGGAATGCAAGCAGTGCCATAAGCGTTTTCGGGCCGATGAAGTGGCCGCTAAGTGCCCGGAGTGCGGTGGCGCGCTGACGGCCGCCAAGCAATTCAACATTTTAGTCGAAACTTCTTTGGGAGTGGTGGAGGGAGAAAAAAGAACCGCTTATTTGCGCGGTGAAGCCTGCCAGAATATTTATCTTAATTATCAAAACGTGCTGGACACCATGCACTTGAAGCTTCCTTTCGGCATTGTTCAAATCGGCAAGGCCTTTCGTAACGAAATTACGCCCAAACAATTTTTGTTTCGTTTGCGGGAGTTTGAACAATGGGATTTGCAGTGGTTTGCCCACCCCAAGGAGATGGACCAGTGGTATGAATTTTGGAAGCAAGCGCGGATGGCTTGGTACCAGGCGCTCATCAGTCAACCCAAAAAGATTCGTTTTCGCCAGCACGCCAAAAACGAGCTGGCACACTATGCCCAAAAAGCCTTTGATATCGAATACCAAACCCCGTTTGGCTGGAAAGAATGGGAGGGGATCCACTGGCGGGCG
>Ga0210057_1003960_pt1 | contig 20028 bp, 14 predicted proteins | sample CryGeyCG2114_010_2_FD_183968 | JGI IMG/M metagenome (GOLD analysis project Ga0210057, IMG submission 183968) | Groundwater microbial communities from aquifer - Crystal Geyser CG10_big_fil_rev_8/21/14_0.10 (SPAdes) (version 2) | ecosystem: Environmental > Aquatic > Deep subsurface > Groundwater ...
CTTGAAAGTTCTGAACACTACGAAGCGGCCCTGCATGATTTGAGCAAACATGGAGTCAAAGTCGGATCGGTACAGTTGGACCTGCCGACCATGCTGGCCCGTAAAGAGACGGTCGTAAAGGACAATGCCAACGGCGTTGCTTTTTTATTTAAAAAAAATAAAATTGAACAGTTCAAAGGCGTCGGTAAAATTCTAAAGTCTGGCGTGGTCGAAGTCACCGCCGCAGACGGAACAAAAACGACTCTGAATGCCAAGTCAATTGTCTGCGCAACGGGCAGTACCCCCGTAGAGCTTCCATTTTTAAAATTTGACGAGAAAAAAGTTGTTTCCTCGACGGGAGCATTGAGCCTGCAAGCCGTCCCCAAAGACCTTGTTGTGGTCGGCGGCGGCGTGATCGGCCTTGAACTTGGATCTGTTTGGATGCGCTTGGGAGCTCAAGTGACCGTCATTGAGTTCGCCGATCGGCTGTGCCCCACTATGGACACGCAAATGATGTCGACATTGCAAAAAGTTTTGGCCAAACAAGGTATGAAGTTCATGTTCAAAACCAAAGTGATTAACTCTCAGACCAAGGGTTCTCAAATTGAGTTGGAATATGAAAATATGAGTGATGGCGCAAAATCCAAAATTTCTGCGGATGTCGTCTTGGTATCCACCGGTCGCAGGCCCTACTCTGATGGCCTTGGGCTGGATGAAGTGGGCGTAAAGAAAGACCAACGAGGCTTTGTTCAGGTGGATAAACACTATCAAACAAATGTCCCTGGCATCTATGCGATTGGAGACCTCACTCCGGGGCCCATGCTCGCCCACAAAGCGGAAGAAGAAGGGGTTGCTTTGGCCGAGATTTTAGCTGGCCAAGCCGGGCATGTGAATTATCAAACAGTTCCCAGCGTGATTTATACCCATCCCGAAGTGGCCTCAGTGGGGCTGACTGAAGAACAAGTGAAAGAAATGCAAGTCCCCTACTCGATTGGAACCTTCCCTTTCATGGCGAATGGTCGCGCTCGAGCTTTGGGGTTTACCGAAGGGCTTGTTAAAATTATCACGGACCAACGCTCAGATAAAATCATCGGTGGTCATATCGTTGGCCCCCGGGCCTCTGAACTGATTGGAGAGATTGTAATTGCGATGGAGTTTGGCGGCAGCAGCGAGGACCTTGCAAGAAGTTTTCATGCACACCCTACACTCAATGAAGCGATTCGTGAAGCCGCTCTGGCCGTCGACAAACGAGCTCGCCAGATCTAGTAAGATTAGGGCTTCTTCGAAAAGAGGCCCTTAAAGAATTGTCCTTTGGTTCCTGAAAAGTGATAAGACAACGACAGGGCCACCGTTTTTTCCTCGTAGTAGGTGTCTGAAGCTAAATTCATTTTATCTGTCGAGACTAGATTTTTCTTGTAACAGTAGACCACACCAATTCCCAATGCCCCCATCCGGTACATCAAGCCCCCGTAATATAACGGACCAGTGAGAGTGTATTCCTTTTTTGCGGACGAGGATGTCCCGATGCTAATCTGCCGAATAGAGCTCTGTTGATACTCAGTCCCTAAATATAAAATTCGCCAACGAAAGCTAAATCCAGCTCCCAGATTAGCCTCGCTCGCAAAGTGACTCAACCCCGCAGAGTCAGTACTACTGGTGGTCGCATCAATGTACTGATTAGACAACGTGAATGAGAATACCTTGGTCGCTCCCTGTGCTAGAGGCACATGAAGGCGAAAAAGTGCAGAACTTCCGCTGAAATCCGCAGTTGTGTCTTCGGGGGTATACTGAGTGATCTGTGCATTTCCGAGGACTCCCTCGAAAATCATCGCATCCGCAGCCCAAGAAAAAGAGGCACAAAACCCCCCTGCCACGACACAGAAAAGCCCAATGATACGAGGAGAGAAGCGGCAACAATACATCACTCTATTTTAAAGAATAACTCGCAGAAAAAAAGCTTTCTTTAAGAAAAGTCTGTGTCCTGTGAAGATTGAGCTCACAGGTCGATTATTGGACTTGGCGAAAGACCAGATCTTATTGACAAACAATCTCTAGGATCTTCAAGGTCACGGCCACACTGGGGTTTTCTCCGTGAGGATCATACTCCGAGAGAATTCTTCGGCGGTAACGAGCACAGCTATTTGGCTCAAAATCCGATCGACGAGGGATCTCTCGCAATGTCCTTAAAACTGTATTCATGTGAACTTCGTCTTGCTCCAACTGGCGAGAGTTTTCGCGTCGCATTTTTTTTGCCGACTCTTCAAATCTCAAGAGAATGCCCCACTTCAGAGACCGATCTTTTTGGGCTACTAGATCAACTTTGACCTGAGCAAGACGTCGATCGAATTCTTGCCGCACCTGAATCGAAGTATCTTTCGAAGGAGCTTTTGCAAAACTAATCCCACTTGCAAAAAGTCCAACGAGCACTAAAGAGCAAGATAAGATTCTGGAACACATACGCCCTCCTTGAAAACTTTATTGATCTCCTGTCCAACTCGAGCCACAAAACTGAGATATCCAGCAGATCCTGAAGTCTGATAAATCATCAGATAAGCGGCGAAACTCAGCTGCCCCGGATCCCATGTTATTTTATAGGACTGATAGGGTCCTTGTTTTGGATCCTTCACTGTGAATGGTTCAATCTTGGCCTTATATCGACGACGATTTGCGGATGACAGATACTCTTGCATATCCGCTTCAAATCTGGCTCTCCGATCTTCCCACCGACTGGCTTCGGGCTGACCTGGGGCCTGGCTTTCTGGGCGCAACAAAATGCCAGAACTGGATTTTTGATCGGCTCTCACCCGAATGAAGACATAACTTTCTCTGCCGATATCAAAGTCCTCTTTGGTGAGCTGTCGCTGTGCCGCCTTCACCGCATCTAAGTAATCATCCAATTTCGAAACAGCTCCTGTCGCCCCTGAATTGTAAGCTAAAATTAAAAGCATCTGAATCAATTGCTCTTTTTGAAACTGACGATCCCCGGAACCTTCGGTCAGCCCCAAGACCCTCATCTTCTCCAAAATGTCGTACTCATCAAGACGTCTTTCGATCGATCGATGATCTTGGTGAAATTTAATCATCACGTAAAACATATTCAAAAGCGGACTCTCTGGCGCTGTCAGCAGTTGGCACCTAAAATCAGCCTTGGGTGGGACTGGTTTTAACTTGGCAATATAGGGCGCCAGCCTCTGGCAAGAAGCTTTATCTGAGCGTGCGATCTTGGCTCGATAATTTTCAAAGTCATCGTTGGCGTCTTCAATGGACGGCTCAACCAACTGACCAATGCCGGCATCAAATCCTCGCCCCAACAAATTCAAATGCAAACCACTCTCATTGTATAACTTGGGTAAGTATTCTCTCTGAGGGACGTCCATACAATCCGTCAAATCCGCAAAATAATTATAAACAGAATTCACATACGTTTCGGTGATGCAGGGCTTAAAATTTCCCCTTTGTGGTTTGCCCTTTTTATTGGGACACATCGCATAGACAGAGCTAGAAACGACTTCGGCATCGGCGTTGGCCATTCTCATGATGTAGGTCATACAGGCTCTTGGAAAATCAGCCGAGCTGGCACTTCTTTCTTCGCGATAAAGAGCTGGTATCTCCTGAAGATCTTTTTTTAAATAATTTCGACTTGGATCACAGGTCTGCGATGACTCAAACTGAAAATAAGTCGAGTCAATACCCGCCAAAGTACACTGACAATTATTGACTTCAACGGCTCCCGTTGCGCCAATCTTTAAAAGTTCCTGAGTAATATTGACTCCAGGCATTTTTAGAATCTCTTGAATTTGCCCACTGAGACGCTCGGTCGCTGTCGAAGACAGAGAAATACTTCCCCCCTGATCCCAACGGTGGATCACAAATGCAGTTACGACGGAAAGTCCGACAAATAGAAGTATAAAGTACCGTGGAAATCGAATCATTTATTAGGCCAGCCCTTCATTACAAGTCATCATCGGGTTCTTCTTCGGCTGAAGAATTACTCGACCCCAACGGTGTCCAACGATCATCCAACTTATATTTTTTTCGATTCGCCTTTCTCTCGGCGGCATCTTGATCCAAGGTCTTTTCGATGAATTGGGCAAATCTTTCGGTATAAGCGGGGTCTTCGCAGGCATAAAGGGGATCTACCGCACCGATGACGTTAGAGATCATCTTCGGTTCCTTATTCTGCACAGCCACACGATAGGCATTCAGCTTCGATGACAGCTCTTGCTCAAGCCCTGCAACGGTTCTAAATGTTCTTTGACCTGTTGATTCAATGTCTTTATCCAACTTGGTCATCGAAGGATTTCGAAAGGCTTTCTGATAAGAGCATCGACCTTGATCGCGAGGTAAAACCTCGGGTGCCATGACGTCTTTCCACCATGTGCTTGCCATTTGAATATTTTTAACGCTGCCATAAAGAGGCTGTCCCGAAACAACGACCAAATCTACATCTTGCTGACCAGCATGCACCAAGGCTGAGTACGGATCTTTCCAAGAGTTTAGTTTCGCAGGATCAATCAACAAAAGATCGGCCTGAAAACCAGCTTTTACTTGGCCAACAACATCCCCCAGGTTGAGAGCTTTTCCTGCATTCACAGTGGCCATGGTCACGAGATCTCGGTCACTGATTTCAACCTGAGAAACTTTCATTTTATCAAGATAACGACGCGCAATTTTTAATTCATCCAACAAATTTTTACTGCCCGTTGGAGTCCAATCCGCACCGAGGGCCACGTTGATTCCCAATTTCTTCACGGTCTGAATGTCCAAAGTCTCACCATACAAAAGAAGATTTGAAAAGGGCGACCAGACAATCGACATCTGTCGTTGTGCCACGTCCTTGAGTTGGTTTTGATCCAATCCCACGGCATGAATCAACACCAAGCCCTTTTTGTTCAGGCCTAGTTTTCGAATGTAATCATACTCGGAATGGTTGTAGGCATCATTCCTCATCCCCTCTGACAAGTGCGCAACAATGGCTAGTGAGTCTTTCAATTGTAAGTAGCCCAGCGCACTTCTTCGAACGGCCACCTCAAACATGGCTAAATATCGACGTACTTTTTTATCGACGGCGATCACGCCGGCTTTCCCAAAGAAATCCATGGTTTTTGAGTCACCCAACAGATCCAATCCAGAGAGAGGCTTGGTATTGGCCGGCAACTGCATATAACCCACCTTGCCAGTTGCGCCAAAAAGCCAAAGTTTCATGCTCTGATACTGTTGCTCGGATGCCTTCGCATTCAACTGACCTTTCGCAGGATCCAAGAGGAACTCAATGATCTTTGGTTTAAAGGCCTCCAAACCAGCAAGGAGATCAGAGCCATTGTACCCGAGGTCTTCACCGAGCAATAACCGAAGACCCGTCTTGACTGAACGAGGTTGATTGTAAAAGGTCTCCATCCAATCAAGAATCTCGGTCTGCTTCATCAGCTCCAAAAGAGCTTGATCATAAATTTTGTTCACTCTATTTTCTGGGGACTCTCCACTGACACTTGGCTGAGTCGATAACTTCTGAACCGTGGGATCTAAACGAGGATCATACACAGCACCCATCAACGCGGGATCAATGATATCTGTGGCGCTGCGAATTCTTTGTTTATTTCCAAACTCACCTGGAATTTCAATATTGTGAATTCCAAAATCAGCGGCACAGCGCCCATCGTTCCCAATCCCCTGAAGAGCAGTCACTCCTCCGGTTAATGCCTTTACTTCAGCCCAACGAACGGCGGCACAGATCGTTTCTTTTGGAAACGCTTTCATGTTAAAGGAAACGGCACTTTTGTAGGGAGCAAACTTTTTTCTCCACTCAAATCGATTCAAGAACTGACCTTTGGCAAGTCCCCACAACGGCAAAATATTGTATTTCACATGGCTATGCATGTCGACAAGGCCTGGAAAAATCAAAGACTCAGTCTCTAAAACATCCAGTCCCGCAGGACGAACAGCTCCTACATTTTCAATCAATCGCCCCTTGATAATAACATAGGACTTCTTTTTGGAAGCAAAGTCCTCTGGCAGATATCCACTGACGGCCCATGTTCTGGTGTTGCCTGACGACAAACTCTCTTGAGCCGGATCACGACTGGAGAACTCACTTGATTCCAAGGCATTGTCCGGAAGGACCTGCCATAGAAAAAATGAAAACACTGCAGAGAGAACGACAGCTCCAAACAAGTGACGTTTTTGCATTTGTTCCTCCGAACCACATCGATTGCGATCTCAAGACCTCATTTTTTGTTTCGGGATTTTCACAAGATTCCTGAACGGACAAAGGTCGGGGCTAGATTTACATGATTCAGGTCTGTCTCGACCCAAATCCATATCGACCTATTCTTATTTAAAAGAGGCGGATTTTTCTATATCCTGAGCGAGTTGTATCAATAAATTGTTATCACTTCATTTTATACTAAGGAGAGTCTCATGGTGAATCCATGGTTTGTTCGAGTGAAAAGTATAGGGATTGGCGGTCTCTTTATTCTGCAGGGTTGTTCCCAGGTCGGGGTCCGCGACTACCCCACAACCTACCGAAACCCGGCGGCGGTTTCGGACCCACGAGGATCTGTTGCAGACTACGATGCGGGCCCTCCAATGGATTCCAAGTGGCCGGATCTATTTGCTGAAACTCCCAATTACCGGGCTTATGGGGCTGCAATCTATGCAGCTGCAATGAAAAAAAATGGCTTGCGTGATGACAACAGCGAAAAGTTTCGATGGAAAGTCGGACCGATGTGGTACCGAGGTCGTTTGACTCCAGACAGTGTTAAAGTTTTCGTGATCGGCCAAGAGGGTGCACAGGATGAAAATACTTCTAATCGAACTTTCACTGGATCGACCGGCACCAAAATGCAGAACTTTATCAACTATTTTGGAATCAACTCTAGCTATCTTTTCATGAATACATTTAGCTACACAATCACGGGTCAATACGGCGAGAGACCAGAGGCCACGGACTCGGACTCCGTTAAAAAAAGAAAAGCAGCTCAATCCTCCGCTCTGTATTGGTTAGCACAGAACCCCAAGAGCATCGTCGTACAACATCGCCACAAGATGTTTGATTATATGTTATCTCAAAACAAAAATACTCTTGCACTCATTGTCGGAGTTGGCACTGCCGGCAAAGACAGCTTGGCCACCTGGATCCGATCTCACGGAGGAAAATGTAGCCCCAAACAACTCGCCAGTTCTTTCTGTGATGCCAGCTCTATCGCGCCTGGAGCACGAGCTATTGGCGTTCCCCACCCTGGGGCTGCCAGCGCTCGTAATGGCGGTTCCTCTGCCGCAGGAAATCTGAAAGTTCAATTTGCGAAACGAGCGGAACTCGTCGCAGACTGGATTAAAAAAGATTCCAGCTGGATGAAGCCCGATCCGGGGGCAAAAACAGATTTTTCAAAAAGTTACTATTACAGAGATGCGGTCATTCCTCACCGCGATTTTGCCTTTGGTTCAATATGGAGATTGGGCAAAGACGGGACCACATCCAATCGCCGAGGTGCTGATGGGATCCAAGTCTATTCAGATGCCGGATGTTATAACAATGCACTTCGGATCGATGGCAAGTGTGACTTTGCAGAAAGACCTAAAACATTGAATGTGAAGTACGACGAACCAAAAGATCTCAAGAGCAATTTTAAAATGGCTCCTGATGACTTTCCTTGGGAAAGCCCAAAGAGCAAAGAGGGCCGTCGCCAATACGACATGGGACCAACAGATTTTGCTGACGTCTTAATGGGGCAAAAAACCAACTCCTGGCCGAACTTTACTGCCCTGGGTGCCGTATCACACAGCTCCTTCGGATTTGGCCAAATTTACCGAGGGCATTTGGACTCTGCCACTGTTCTAGTTCTGGCAGATCAAGAATCTCATGATGACATGTTCTCGACCAGAGCTCTCACTGGAACCGGTGGGCAAAGACTCCAGACTTTCTTGGATGCTTTGAATGTAGGTTCCAATTACGCAATCATTCGCACGCTGCCCGTAGACACCTTGAATCTTCCAACAAAAAAAGTTAGCGAAATCGCCCTTCAACCAGAAGTAGCGGCCGTTCGAAAAGAAATTTTTGATGCCATTTTAAAACGTGGCAAGACGAAACTGGTGCTCACCGTGGGACCTGTCGCTGCAGAAGCAATCAAGGGAATCAGCCCGGGCGCACCCGTCATCAATCTCGACTTTCCTCTTCAAGATAGCCATCTCGCCCAGTGGAAAAAAATGCTGGCCGAAATTGATGGCATGAGAATACTGCCTGCCAAGGTTGGAGCTTACGACGGAAGCCTCACCGCCATTCCCCGAACTGACCTACCTGCTCACACTCGATGGTGGATGGGCACAAGTGGCTCTCGCGCATCAAGAGCCTATGTCATGAACGGTGGCTCCAAAGCTGACAATGGTGACTATTACAAGTTTGATGCCCCAGGCTGGGTAAATTCAAAAAACTACCCTGACAATGCATCGTCAATGAACGCCGACGAGAAGGCTTCCGTTCAATCTTTCTACCAAGAAGACATGGATACAAGATCTGACGTCGGCTCGGATGAAAGCGAGCAATAGTCTATTTCAGTAAATAATTAACAAAAAGAAAGGGCTTGTCTTCGAAGACAAGCCCTTTCTTTTTAGTCACTGAATTATGAATAGAATATGATCTCTACAGCGAAAGAAATCTGACCGGCATCGTTTCTTTTGGCACCACCGACATGTAATCGCTGAGGTTTCCAACAATAGCTTCAATGGCTGAACGAAACTGGCCTCGCACCGACGGCTGTTGTTGCTTCACGATCATGTTGTTCAGAAATCTTGCCAACCGAACCCCGGCAAAATAAACGCGCGAATCGACAGCGTCGCTAAATCGTTCTGTGTAAACGTCCTGGTCCTCGTCCGCATACTGATAGGCCGCTGACCTCATTGCCAAAGATTCCGCCAGCCAAGAGTCCAAACCATCCAAGCTCGGAACATTGGTCTTTTTAAATTTGTCGATCAGGTAAGTGGCATAGACATCTTCGGTGAGTTTTTTAATGTCCGCTGCAAAAAGATCTGCGTGGGCCGTCATCATAATTCCGCTATCCCAAACTGCATGCAAATTTGACTTACGACCATCCCATTTTTTGGGGATCATATTTCCACCCTTATCTTCAGGGCGGCCGGTATGCATTGGTTGATGGATGTCCCCAACAAAATGAACAATAAACCGAACAGCATTGGTTCTGGCCTCATCCGACGATTGAGAATCCAAATATACTTTTTCAGACTCTAAAATGGCTTCCGTCACCCCGCCCAACTGCTGTTTTTCCTGGGGCATCTCCCGAAGACTTTGCAGAAAGTCCTGATCGTCTCTGATATTTTCAAAGTGATACCAAGAAGTGAATTTATACGGGGCCGACGGGCGAATAGCATCAGCCCAACTCGCGACCTCCGGCAAACTCTGACCACCCAGGATTTGCCCGAGTTTCACTTTGGTTTCGGGGAGTAAAAATTGTTCTGCGATTTTTCCAACAGTCCGGTGGCCAACTGGCCCCCAACCCCAGCCAGAGAGCGGGGTTAACATTGCGACTGTCAGAATTCCATGTCTTGCCATCCGTTGCAGGGACTGTTTGAATTCTCTTCTCACTCAGCACTTCCTTGTTTAAGGTTTTGAATGATCCGCAGCTTATTATTCATCCTACGCAATTTAATATTCTTCCGTAGAATCTAGAGCCATTGCACCTCGGCTTTGGTCGTAATTCAAAGAAAAAATTGTCCAGACTCTGTCGTGATGCAGAGCCCCCACTAACGCAGTATTGCTACCAAATGGTGACACTCACCTTTTGGTAGCAATGCTGCGTTAGTGGGCGTGGGTCAGCGATTTATAGCGGTGTTTTTAGAGCCAGAGGCTTTGGACTTGGCGTTCGCGGGCGATGGCTTTTGCGTCTTCGTAGCCGGCATCGACGTGGCGGAAGACTCCCATAGCTGGGTCCGCCGTGAGAACTCTTTCCAGACGACGGGCTGCTGCCTCGGTTCCATCGGCGACGATCACCTGGCCGGCGTGCTGGGAATATCCCATGCCGACACCTCCACCATGATGAAGAGAAACCCATGTCGCTCCACATGCGGTGTTCACCATCGCATTTAAAAGAGGCCAATCGCTGACGGCATCTGAGCCATCTTTCATCGCTTCTGTTTCACGGTTGGGAGACGCCACCGAACCACAATCCAAATGATCCCGACCAATTACCAACGGAGCCTTGACCTTGCCAGTTCTCACAAGCTCATTGAAAAGCAGACCTGCTTTGGCCCGCTCCCCATACTCAAGCCAGCAAATTCTTGCCGGCAGACCCTGAAAAGCAATTCGTTTTTCAGCCATGTCCAACCAGCGAAGCAAATGTGTTTTATGGGGAAAAAGCTCGCGAAGAGCATCATCCGTCACCTGGATATCTTGAGGATCTCCCGACAAAGCAACCCAACGAAAGGGCCCACTGCCGCGGCAAAAAAGAGGCCGAATATAAGCTGGAACAAAACCCGGAAAATCAAAAGCATTTTCAACACCAGCCTCTAAAGCCCTGGCGCGAAGATTATTGCCATAATCAAAAGTCACGGCTCCCCGCTTTTGCATTTCAAGCATCCCACGGACATGTTTGGCCATGCTGGCATAAGCCGCTTCCAAATAGGCCTTTTGATCCCGCTCCCGAAACTCAGCCGCGGTCTCGACCGAATAGCCCTCTGGAATATATCCAATCAAAGGATCATGAGCCGAGGTCTGATCGGTCAGCAAATCCGGAGTGAAATTTTTCTCGATCAACTGATGAATAAGGGTTGCCGCATTCCCCTGAACAGCGATGGACTTGGCCTCGCCGGCTTGGGTGTATTTACGCACTCTGGAAATCGCATCATCCAGATCTGTCGCGACCTCATCGATGTACTTTGTTTCAAGACGCTTCTGAATCCGTGTCGGATCAATTTCGACCGCCAAGACACAGGCTCCGGCAAACACCCCAGCCAATGGCTGAGCTCCACCCATTCCGCCCAAGCCGGCCGTCAAAATGACTTTGCCCTGAAGGCTTCCGCCAAAATGCTGACGACCCGCTTCGACGAAGGTTTCGTAGGTTCCCTGTATGATTCCTTGAGTGCCGATATAAATCCAAGAGCCTGCGGTCATTTGACCGAACATCATGAGCCCTTTTTTATCGAGTTCGTGAAAGTGTTCCCAAGTAGCCCACTTGGGAACCAAATTTGAATTTGCAAGAAGAACCCTGGGTGCGTCCTCATGGGTTCGAATAATTCCGATGGGTTTTCCCGATTGAACCAGCAAAGTTTCATCATTCTCGAGAGTTTTTAAAGCTCCCAAAATTTTTTCGAAACTTTCCCAGTTCCGGGCCGCTTTCCCAATTCCCCCGTATACAATCAGCTGTTCAGGGTGCTCCGCCACCTGGGGATCCAGGTTATTTTGAATCATGCGAAAGGCGGCCTCTTGCTGCCACCCTTTGCAATTCAACTGGGTCCCCGTCGGAGATTTTACCATTCTCTATTTCAAGAAATCAGCGTTGATTCTCATGCCGACAAAGTACTCTGTCAGATTGCGATCATCGCCAGTTTCAGGTTTCATTGTGCGGTTGTTGTAAGCAACATGATATCGGTACATGTCGTCTTTTACTGGTTTCCACTCAAGAGCTGCACCATAGCTAGTGTACTTGTTTTTAGTGGAAGGAGTTCCATCCAACTTCTCTTCGGAAGAAACATACTTCACGATCGGAGTCAGTGTGTCCATGTCATATTTCAAAGTCGCAACTGTTGAGATCAAAGTATCAGTTTGAGTCTCTGAAGCCTTGTAAGAGTTGCTCAGATAATCCAACTGACCAGTGAAGCCATTCATCATGTATTGAGCGCCAACAGATGTGTATTCCACTTTTGTCGTGTCATCATTTGTTTGCTCAGTGTGGTAGCTCGCCAACAAGCCCAAAGATTTATCCATGAAGAAACCTTTGTAAGTGATCCCTGCCAAAGTGTTGTCCTGGCTGAATTTTGTTCCAGTCAAAGAATCACCAGTGCCAGTTGGAGCTCGTCCAACAGCTGTGTCTGTATTGGCAACTTGCAGGCTCAGATTATGGTCATCAGCTAGTTTCAAACCAACTTTCAAACCTGTCACATAAAGCTCAGTAGAATAACCAGTCAGGTAAGTCGTTGTTCCAGCCAAATAAGATGTTCCGCTGTAGGCTTCAGACAACAAGTACTGATCTGTTGAAGAAGTGTTTCCTTCGAAACCACCCACTTCTGAAGCCCATTTTCCAACTGTCACAGTCGCCATGTCGATTTTGTGAGCGACGTAAGCGTAATCCAAAGTTGCATTGGCGCTGTCTCGTTTAGTCACAGCCCCTTGATCTTTGGTTGCGAAACGGTAACGCAAACGGAAGCTTGTGTCTTCGTTCAGCTTTCCTTTGTAATCAATTCGGCCAGTGTTGAACACGAATTTATAGTTGTTCAAGCCCACCGCTGCTGTTTGAGCAGCGTCGTTGTAGTTTTGGCTCAAATAATCGACTCGCATATCCAGGTTCAATGATCCGGCGAAAGCACATGGAGCTACAAGCCCCAGAGTCGCAACAGTCATCAGAAATTTTTTTGTCTGCTTCATGATGTTTTCCTTTTGTTTGATCGAAGTTGTTTTTGTTCAACTTGCTATTTGCCTATCTTAGGTTGCCACTCAACCTTTTACGGTGAACATCAGAACTTGGAAGAGCGGCCTCGTCAACTCTTTAAAGAGTCTTCGCGGGCCGTGTCTGGATTTCATCAAAAAAACTTCTGCATCGCTTCTGAAATTTTCTGCCTAGAATTCAAGCTCCCCGATGGCATCGGTCACGACGCGACAAATCTGCTCTTGCTGAATCATCTGTTGGATCAACCGAATATCCTTGGAAAAAACCCGGTCCTTTTGTGCAAATGGGACTTGGCTGCGAATCACATCATAAGCCGCTTGCACTGCCGCTGCGGGCTTCAGAGGTCTTAACAGATCCAAGGCTTGACATGCAGAAAGGAGCTCCATGGCGAGAACATTCTCAGCATTGCGTACAATTTGAACAAACTTGCGGGCCGCAATGGTCCCCATGCTGACATGGTCTTCCTTGTCCGCTGAAGTCGGAATACTGTCCACCGACGCAGGATGAGCGAGAATTTTATTTTCACTGACCAAAGAAGCCGCTGCCACATGCACAATCATATGGCCTGAGTTTAGGCCCCCTTGAGGGGTTAAAAAAGCTGGGAGATCACTCATGGACGGGTTGATCAATTTTTCAATTCGACACTCAGAAATATTGGCGACAGCGCTCAAGGCGATCGCCGCAAAATCCAGGGCAATTGCCACTGGCTCCCCATGAAAATTACCGCAGGATAAAACTTTGTTCTCGGCAGCAAAAACCAAAGGATTGTCTGTCGAAGAATTGGCTTCAGTTTCAAGAACTCGTTGAACATATCCCATCGCATCTTTGCCAGCCCCGTGCACTGCCGGCATACAGCGCAAAGAATAGGCATCTTGTACTCTTTGGCAGTCCGTGTGGCTTTCGGCGATTTCACTGGTGCTTCCCATCAATCGCAAAAGATTTCTAGCTGTTTTGGCCTCGCCCGGATGTGGCCGTGTCGGCGCAATCAAAGGATCAAAAGCCCTTCGAGAACCACGCAGGGCCTCTAACGACATGGCTCCGGCCAGATCCGTCAGCCATAAAAACCGACGAGCATCATAGGCACCAAGAGCCCCAACCGCCGTCATAACTTGACAGCCATTGATTAAAGACAGGCCCTCTTTCGCCCTGAGAACCAACGGCGTGATTTTTTTTGCAGCCAACAGAGCATCAACCTCTTGAGGTTTTCCATCAGCCCCCCAGGCTTCACCTTCACCGATCAGGGCCAATGCCAGATGAGACAAAGGAGCTAAATCACCACTGGCGCCGACGGACCCCTGAGAAGGGATCACCGGGATCACATCCTGATGTAAAAACTCGAGAATCTTATCGACGACTTCAGGCCGAATTCCGCTGTGTCCTCGCGCCAGGGCGTTGGCTCGCAAAAACATAATCGCCCGTGTTTCTTCTTTGCTAAAAGGAATTCCAATGCCCGCCGAGTGAGAGCGGATAAGATTGCGCTGAAGCTCTTCAATTTCACCATCAGAAATCCGCACGGAGCTAAACGCGCCAAAACCCGTATTGACCCCGTACATGACCTCGCCGGAAGAGATCCGCTGATCAATGTAGGCTCTTGAAGTGAGCATCTGCTCTCTGGCGCCAGCCCCGAGTTCCACTTGAACTGGAGATCCCGCAGGAGAACCGAAAGCAACTTGCCGAATTTGATCTATAGTGACGTTTTGTCCCGAAATTTGAATTTTCATGAGGCGCATCTTGCTTTTGTTTTTTCTTTTTTTCAAGGTCACGGCGCTGATTTGTGAAAAATGCTCCAAGCCGCAGGCAGTCCTGCCTTTTTCAGGGAAATTCGTCTATATCTGCCAGCGCTTTTCAAAGCCCAAATTCCCCGGACTAAGGAGTTCCCAATGAAGACCTCTTCCTTTGCCAGCTTGAATGATTTTACCCAGCTGTTCCCCCGCTGCCTTTGGATGGCCTTAATGGGTCTTATTTTGCTGGCCTGTAGTACTGATCGACACCCAAACTTGATCACGACCGGGACTTCGGACTCAAAGTTCTACTCAGCCATTGGCAAAGAAGTTCAAGTCGAGTTCAACGCCATTTACCAAACGACTTTCAAGGACCTGGCTTCGGTGGAGAACATCTCCGAGTCCCGACGGCGGCTATTGGAAAGAAATGGAATCCTTGAAACCATCGCCTTTTTGTTTGGCCCGCTCTCGTACCGCGACATGGGGGGCCCTAAACGCAATCAATCCGTCAAAGTTGACTGGTCCTCGCCCCGCCTCAATAGCCGCGGGTTCGTCGAGCTCAGTTATCAATACAAAGGCCAATGGCTTCTCACTCAAGATATCAAAAGCCCGCTGCGCCTGCCCCTCCCCTACACAGCAGACAAACTCTATACTCCACAATGGAAGAGCTGTTCTGATTCAGCTCCGGACCATCAGACCCCGTCCTTCTTTTGGTATTTTTGGGACCCCACAAGATCCGGTTGCGACCATGTTTTGAACGAGCAGTATCAGATGATCAACGTGGCCCTGACGGCCCAGACAACTCAACAAACCCAGACTTATCCTGAGTATTCTGAACTCTTAAAAAGTGCCGGGCAGAAAAATAATCTGCAAATGACATTTGCCTTTGGTTACGTCGAAGAGACGTCAAACCCTAAACCCGAGACGGACCGCGATCAGGGCATGCTCGAATATCAGAAATTTCTCAGATTGGTTCGAACCCACAGCCAAAAACTGCGGTGGGAAGAAACTCCGATTCTCAGCAAAGAATACCTTGGCTCTCGACAAGACAATATCCAGGTTGGATCTCGTTTTCGGGGTCAAAAAGACGGCGTTCAAGTCACGCTGAATTTGGTCGCGGCCGCTGGCATTGATCAAATGGAACTCTTCGCGAAATCCTTTGCCCATGATCATGACGGATTTTTTGCGTGGTTTGGCCACTCACGAGTCGGCTCAGGTTTTGACGCTCAGAATTTTAAACAAATGGTGGATGAAAATCCCCGGTATTATAGCATTTCCCCGAACTACCAATTGGTCTATTGGAATGGCTGCAACAGCTATTCTTATTACACTCTGCCCTTTTTTCAGTTCAAAGCGGACCTCAACCCAAGCAAAGATCCTAATGGCACCAAGGGGCTGGACATCATTGCCAATGGTTTGCCCACTTATTTTAGCTTCAACGCCGCCAATGCGCAGGTTGCGCTCCAGGCTCTGCTCCGTTGGGAAGAAAAAACCAGTTATCAAAAGTTAATTCAATCTCTGGAGGATCGCGCCGCTCATTCAGGAACAAAGGTGATCGTCAATGTTCTTGGTGATGAGGACAATGCTCGTTAAGCCCCAGCAAAGTGTATCTAAGCTTCGCGAAGTGTTTTGATGGCGAGTCGATAGTCATTGTTGAAGATGTAGCTGCCCGCAACCAACACATCCGCATCCCCCAAGCGAGCCACGGTTTGTTCGTTGACGCCGCCATCAACCTCCAACAGACAGGGCAAAGATTGATCATCGATTTCTTTGCGTAGTCTTTGAATTTTTACGACCTGATCTTCCATGAAGCCCTGCCCTCCAAAACCCGGCTCTACACTCATCACCAAAGCCAGGTCCACTCGTTTCAAATAGGGCAAAATCGCCCCTATCGGAGTCCCTGGCCTCAAGGTGATCCCTGGGCGACAGCCCAACTGGCGAATCTGAGTCAACACCGCAGGGATGTCTGCAGTCGATTCGCAATGAATGGTCAGATAATCGGCGCCGGCATTTACAAACTGCTCAACGTATTTTTCTGGCTTATCGATCATCAAATGAACGTCCAAGGGAATTCGAGAGATCTTTTTAAGCGCGGCCACCACCGGAATTCCAATGGTGATATTATTCACAAAGTGCCCATCCATCACGTCGACATGAATCCAGTCAGCCCCAGCTTGAGTTACATCTTCAATCGCCTTGCCCAAATTTGCAAAGTCCGCCGACAAAATTGAGGGTGCGATAATTTTATGACGTGCCAAAGTATTCTCCTAACACAGGCTTATAGCCTTGTATAAAGTCAGCTGAAGAAGTTCGGTTCCGAGACTCTGGCTGAAGCACTACTAACTCCAAAGAGCCTAGCCCTGCGGCTACCACCAAGCGCCCCTCTTGATTCTGAATAACTTCACCGGGCTTTCCGTTTTTATTGGCCAATGAGACCAGTTTTGTTCCATGAATTTTTATTTTTTTCCCCCGGAAAGTGGAAAAAGTTCCTGGCCCCATGACGAAAGCTCGCACCTTATTGTGAATTTGTTGAGCACTTTCTTGCCACTGAATAAGGGCTTCATTTTTATCGATCTTTTTTGCATAGGTGACCTGACTGACATCTTGCGGAACGCCCGCCAAATTACCCCGCACATAGTCCATCAATTCGACATGTAAAAGCTCCGCCCCTAACTTTGCCAAATGATCATGGAGCTCCTTGGCGTTCATGTCCTGCGAAAGAGGACACCGACGAATTCCCAGAATGTCCCCGGCATCAAGCTCTTTCACAACCTTCTGAAGAGTGACTCCCGACTCGAGGTCACCGTGTTGCAAAGATCTCTGAATTGGCGCTGCGCCTCTCCATCTGGGCAGAATGGACCCATGAATATTGACCGCTCCATAACGAAATAGCCCCAAAAATTTTGTCGATAGAATCTGCCCAAAGGCCACCACCACGGCGACCTCAGCGCCCCACTTTTGAACCTCCTGCAACAGAATCTCTTTGTTCACAGATTCCGGAGAGATCACGGGCAGGCCGTGGGACAAAGCCAGAACTTTTACGGGACTTGGGGTCAATTGCATTTTCCGACCAGCGGGACGGTCGGGCTGAGTCACGACACCGACAACTTCAAAATGTTCGTCGCGCAACAGCTCTCGGAGAGAAACCACAGCGAATTCAGGCGTGCCTAAAAAACAAACCCTTATCTTGCTCACACTTTTTCTTCTTCGGTTTCCGAAACTTTTTCGGGGTAGCCATGTTTTTTAATCTGATTTTTAATCTTATTGCTCTTCACCAAACTCAGATGATCAATAAAAAGAGTGCCCTCGAGATGGTCCATTTCATGCTGAATACAAATCGCCAAGAGCCCATCCGTTTTTAAAGTTTTAATTTTCCCATCCAGATCCTGGTACTGCAGTTCAATGGATTGAAAACGCTCAACCTCTTCATAAAACGATGGAACGCTCAGACAGCCCTCATTATAACTGGTCTTTCCCTCACCACTGATGATTTTTGGGTTGATGATCACCAAAGGTTGAGGAACCTGTGCCTCGAGTTCGCTCATTTCATTTTTTTCATACCGGCCTTCAAGATCCCGTGGCTGAGTATCAATCACCAACATCTGAATCAATTCGCCAACCTGGGGTGCAGCTAAACCAATTCCATTTTCGGCATACATAGTTTCAAGCATATCGTCGGCCAGCTTTTTAATTCGAGCATCGAATTTCTCCAGCTTTTTTGAAACCTCACGCAAGCGTGGGTCTGGAAATTTTAAAATCTCTAAAACAGCCATAATATATGCCTCTTTATTTTCCCGCGGTTCAAAACCATGCCTGGGTTGTTCAAGTATACAAGCTTGCTCAACTCTCATACCAACTCTGACACAAAATAACATCCCCGTGAAGCGTTGCGCCGACACCTGTTCACTCTCAAACAGGCGCTATTTTCGACGAATCATCACATAGGCAAGCCCACCCATCGCCAAGTTTGGAAACCAGGCCGCAATAAGGGGGGGAATTTGACCATAATTTCCCAAAGTCAAAGCCGATGAATAGATAATCCAATAGGCAAAAATCAACCCCAGACAGATGCCAATATTCAACATTACCCCACCGGACCGGGCCCGGCGGACTGAAAATGGAATCCCCACCAAACTCATCACAATCGCGGCAAAAGCAAAGCCATATTTTGAATGATAATCCACTTCGTACTGGACCGTATCCAACCCCGCCTCTTTGTTCTTTTTGATAAAGCTGGATAGCTCAGCCAAAGAAAGAACATCCGACGTACGAGAGGTCGATCCTAAATCCCTGGCATCTTCACTCATCACAATTGTCTTTTTCTTAAACTGACTGGTCAGAGGAAAGCTGGACTCCTCGGTAAAAAGCGTCACGGAACCATTGAATAAGTTCCAATTGGAGCCCACCATCTGAACTCGATCCGCGGTCACCATTTGAATCAAATCCCAGACCTGATTAAAATAATAGAGCGTCAACCCCTGAGCCTCGTGGTTGTTCTCGTTGAGGGTCTTAATATAAAAAATGGAGTCCTTCGAACGATACCAAATCTTCTCATTTTTAACCATCGAGTACAGGGATGGGTTTTTTTCAATATCGTTATAAAATACAAAATTCTTTTCTTTGGCAAACCGAGGCATCACGCGATCACTTAAGGCGAAAATCCCCACCGCAATCAGAACTACGGACATAATCACCGGGGTCATAATTCGGAACAAACTGACCCCCGCACTGTACAAGGCCACCAATTCATTGTTTCGGTTCAAGGTCGAGAGGGTGAAAATCGTCCCTAAAAGGCTAGCCATCGGTGACATTCGATAGATCACCTCTGGGATCGAAAACAGATAGTACTGAATGAGCGAGTGGGCTTCGACACCTTTGTGGCTGACCATCATCCCCAAGGAATCAATGGCCACAAAGATGGTGATAAAGACGATCAAGCCCCCCAAAAAGTAAAACCAAAATAGGCCCGTAATGTACCGATCGATTCGATTGCCCATGAAATAAAAGTATCGCTTCTCTTGACTCAGGTCTCGAAAAAATGTGTACTTGATTTATGGCTTTACGCGTCTTATTGGCAGATGAAAGTTCCACCATCAAAAGAGTGATGCAATTGGCCCTTCAAGACTTCGGTGTTGAGGTCAAATCGGTTCCCATCGGTTTGGATGTCATTTCGGTCGCAAAAAATTTTCGTCCAGACATCATTTTTGCAGACGTTTTACTGTCAAAAAGAAACGGTTATGAAGTCATTGGCGACCTCAAGGCCGATTCCGAGCTCAAAGGCATTCCCACCATTTTGATGTGGAGTGGATTTATGGAGTTGGATGAAGCCAAAGCACAAAAGTCGCAGACAGATGCACGCCTTGAAAAACCCTTCGATGCCGAAGCTCTCCGCTCCTTGGTCAAAGACCTCGTTCCGTCATTGCAAGAAAATGTCATCTCTCAATTTCTCAGCTTTCCGGAGCTTCCCTCCATCGTCGAGGACAAAACCACGGCCTCAGAAGCTCAGCCCATGGAACTCGAAGAACTGGAAGAACCCGAGGAATTTCAATCCGTCCCTCTGCCCAAAACTTCATCATCAGTGCTGCCGCCAGAAACTCCGACCCCCTCTCGAAAAGAGACCCCTCGGGATGATTGGAGCCATCAGGATTTGAGCAAATACAAAATTGATCTGCAGTCTGCGGGCGCTCAGGAAGATCTGAGAATGGATGCCGCAGATC
>Ga0210057_1003961_pt1 | contig 20028 bp, 18 predicted proteins | sample CryGeyCG2114_010_2_FD_183968 | JGI IMG/M metagenome (GOLD analysis project Ga0210057, IMG submission 183968) | Groundwater microbial communities from aquifer - Crystal Geyser CG10_big_fil_rev_8/21/14_0.10 (SPAdes) (version 2) | ecosystem: Environmental > Aquatic > Deep subsurface > Groundwater ...
CGGTGTAATTCGGCCTGGTGTAGACGAATACCTCATGCCCGGCTTTAACCAAACGCGTTGCCAACTCTTCAACATGCTTCTCTACTCCACCGAATTTTGCCGGTATTCCTTTTTGGCCGATAAAATACACTTTCATAATATAAAAATTAATTCACCCAAAAATCAACGCTATGACTTATAGCCGAATCATTGCCTTGAACCCTGATCTCCTTAGCGCCTGATTGTACTGTTGGTATTTTCACTGTTTTAGAAAATGCTCCGGCACTATCCACTAAAGCCACTCCGATCTTGTCGAAAGATAAATAAATCAAAACGTATTCTTTTGGATTATAGCCGATGCCGCTTACCAATATTTCCTCTCCGGAAATCGCGCTGTATTTATCTAACATTACGGGCTTGCTGCCGGTAGGTATAGTCGCCCCCTCTATTTGAAAATTAACTTCATAATTTTTATTTGAGCTCTCGCCCATCGCCTTAATATTTGTCAGGCCTGATTTTATCGATGGCACAACGACAGCCCGATAAAATCGGCCGTAATTATCCGCTTTGGCTGAAGAGACTTTTTTATCAGCCAGATAAATGGAAACTTCCTCGCCCGGGTCAAAACCTCGCCCGCTCAAAAACACTTCCGAGCCCGGGGTAGCGCTATTTAGATTTACCGATAAAAATACGCTTTCTTGCGCCAGACAAATGTTGCCGGGGTCGCTGGTCGCGATAGCACCGACTTTTTTTAAATCTTGATTCAAAATGACTATATTATTGCCGACGAAAATGATTATTTTTTCGCCATAATCGTCTCTCACTACTTTTAAGCCGGTCGCCCAGCCGCCCGTGCCGTTAAAATTTTTCGTATAAATCCAGCTTAACGGTTTTAAATCGTTTTTATTAAGCTTCACTATACCGATGCCGTCGGAAAAAAATAAATGGTCGTCGCCCGGGGTATAGGCAATATCGTAACCTTGGCTGGAGGTATGTTTAAAGCTTTCTATCACATTACCCGCAAAATCAAATTGTTTCACCGCCCGGTCATCAACCGCATAAATCGTACCGCTGGTTTCATCGTTAAAAATATTTCTTTCATGGTTGTCGCTGGCCTGGATGTCTATAAGCGAAATCAATTTGGGAGAATAAGCGTCGTAAATTTCTAATTTATCGTTATTGACGTTGAAAATAAAACCGCCCTTTTTGCTGAATTTTAAATTGTGCGGAATGGAATTGGCCAAAGCGGCGTTATAAAACACGACCAAGTCGTCATTCCAGATTTTTATTCCCTGCTCGGCCACCGAATATACTTTATTGTCCATTTTGCCCAAACCTAAAAAAACGCTGCTGGTTTCGTCATTTGATCTTTTGAATAGCTTCGGATCGCTTGGCTCGTTAATATCATATTTATAAACGTATTTGCCGTCGGTTAAAAACAGAAACAAACCGCCCTGCTCAACATTTAAAACTCCGTCAACGAACCCGTCGCAGACGGCGCTTTCAGCAGTAGCTTTAATTTTTGAAGTTAAAACGATTTGGTTATTATCTATCTGATATAACTCCGCAACGCCGGAATTAGTGGTAACTAAATAAACAACTCCTTGATAATAAAGCGCGTCGCCGTTAAAATAGGAGTAAATTTTACCCTTGGCGCCGTTGGTTGAAATTAAGGCTAAAATAGCAAGTGCAATGATTAAAAATAATAGCTTTTTCTTCATAAAATTATATTAATTTTCCTATTTATTTTAACCTTTAACGTTAACAAATCTAAGCGAAAGTGTCAATTATGTTCGTGGACTTGAACATAAATTCTTAATTATAAATGCCGATTAATATTTCCATCAAGTTATCATTATTTACGTCCGCAACTGCAACGTCATAATTAGCTCTTAAATTTTTCGAATTAAAAAATATTTCTCCCTTAAGCCGGCCTTTATGGTCAAATATTTTTAAATGCGGGCCGCCATATGCCGGCACGGTTATGATTTCCGCCAGGCCGTCATTATCGATGTCAGCAACAGCTACCCTTAGGCCGCATCTAAATTCCTTATTGTAAGCCGGAAAAGAACCGATTAACTTGTTTCTCGCCGCGTCAATAATATTAATATTAGACTCTTTACCAAAATTAGCGTCATAAATTTTTTCCGATTTTTTATCGCCGTTAACATCAGCCGATATGTTTTTAGCGGTTGATTTAGCCTCTCCATTTTTATCTAACGCCAACCTGCTTAAATTTTTATAATACTTGTTAAAAAAAGAATAATTTCTGATTTTTTTCAAATCGTGGCTATAGATTTCATAATTAACGTTATTCAATAAACCAAGGTTATAAATTTCAAATATATTTTTTAATAAAATGCCGTCTCCGGGACCTAATACTAAATAACTTACCAAGCCGCCATCGTTGACTATATTATCTTGGCTGCCGCTCAATTTGCGAAAACGATTCGGCAAAACAACAATCTTCTCTTGATAATAAGAATTCAAATAAACGCTCCCGTTGGCGAAATCGCGCCGCCAGATTCCTTGAGGATAATCCACGCCTGGCCCGTCCGTGCGATAAGCTTCGTTTAAGGGAGCGCCTAAATAATAATCATATTCATCATACCACCAAGTTTGCCCGTGGTCAGTCATATCGTAATCAAAACTGAAATAAGCATCGGTCAAAAGTGAGCTTACCAATCCGTTTCTCATTTTTAAATAATCTTTTTCATTCTTGCTGGATGAATTTATCACTGACAGGTGCGGTTTTTTATTTAATTCTTTAACCCGGAAATAAGATTGCAATACTTCCTGCCAGCGGCCGCTTTTTTCCCAGGGCGTGGGAAAATTTTCAAACATAATACCGTTCGAATATGGCTGATACCGGTCGTAAGAAGAACCGTTAGCCATTATCACGAAATCATCACCGAATAATAGCTGGCTATTTTTCAGCATGGTCATGACTCCATCAATCCATTGGCTGTTGATTTCAGCCGATGATTCTATGCTGCCGTCATTATTTATGTCTATAATGCCTTTATTTATCCAGCTGATGTCATGCCAAATATTATCATAGAATACTCCATCCCAAAGCCCGCTGGATAAAATATTATTTTTGACGAACTTCGGCAAAATAGTATTCCAACGCTCCCCGTCCGACGCCGGTGCCTGGTTGGTGAGATTTATTAACCAAGTATTGGGCCAACTTGACAGCCGATTGGATAAATTGTCATTTAACCACCAATTTTCCCTTATTTCATTAAACAATATTCTTCTAAGCTTAGCATCTCGATTATTAATGATGTCACTTCGTATTTCTTCGGAAGTAATATAAGCTAAAATTATTATGTTGGGATTAAGCTGCCTTAGTTTAATCAAATTGCTTCTGCTATTTTCCTGCACCTCCATGTCTAAAATCAACAGGTCCCATTTGGCCAGTTTTTCGGTTTCGGCATCGCTTAAACTCCATTTTAAATAATAATTGGCCAGCCGCGGATTTTTATTTTCCTGAATTTTACCAACTAGCGCGGAACACTCATTCGGGCTAGCCAGCCAAACAAAAAATATAAAAGCAATAATATTAAATTCTACTTTTAGCCATCGCTTGTTCATAAATACTGATTAGTTTGTTATAAAAATTTTCTTGATTGTTTTTTGCTTTTACTGATTGTGAAGCGTTAATGGCAATCTGATTTTTTATTTCCGGTTTAGCGGTAAGGCGCTTCATTATGTCGGCTAAGTCGTCAATGCTGCCGTTTTTATATAAAAAACCATTAAAGCCATTTTGGATGATTTCCGCTAAGCCACCCAGATGGGGGCAAATAACGGTCTTACCCAGCGCCATGGCTTCCAAGACGCCATAAGGAGCGTTTTCATACCAACGTGAAGGCATAACAATAAATTCCGCACCATTAACGATTTGCCAAAACTCATCACCGGTTTTATGGCTGACAAATTTCACTCGCTGTAATAAACCCAACCACTCAACTAATAAACCCAAATCTTTTTTCATCGGCCCATCGCCTAAAATATATAATTTTATTCCCGTCCCCAACAGAGAAAAAGCTTTTATTAAATCGCCTATCCCCTTTTCCTGGCTTAACCGTCCGTAATATAATATGTATTTTCCCTTGGCGCCATCGGATATTTTAATATTTTTTATTAGCAGCGCGTGCGGCAAATAAATTATTTTATTTTTAAAACCGAACTCTTCAAATTTCTTGATTAAAAAATTACTTGGTGAGATAAATAAATCAATTTGGCCGTAAATTCCCCATAATTTATGAGAGTAGGCCTCAACCGCGCAAATAAAACTTTTTAAATAAGAATTTTTTACCGCTTTGCTTAAAAACGCTTGATAAAATTTATCCGGCTTGCTTTTCTCCCAAATTTGTCCGCTGGCGTATAAATTATAATTAGGGCAAATCAACTTGTAGTCATGCAAAGTCATAATTACGGGTATATTATGCTTTTTTAAAACGCTAATAATAGAAGGCGACAACTGATGGTAAATGTTATGCAAGTGGGCTACATCCGGCTTGAATTCATTTATTAATTCTTCTAAATTTTTTCTCGCCCTGAAATTATAAAAAATATTAATAACCGCTGTAATTTTTTTGAATAAATTCGTTTCATTTTGATAATCAATTTGGTCAATAAAATATTTTGACCATTCAGTCGGCAAATTTTCCGGATGTTTCATGGAAAAAAAGGCCACTTCGTGGCCATGGCTAGCCAACAACTCCGCCGTATCAAAATATGAGCGTTCAGCCCCACCCCTTAAATAATGGTATTTATTTATCAATAAAACGCGCATAACCGGTTAAAGATTTATATAATTTATCGTATTCCTGAACCATTTTTTCTAGACTGAAATTCGAAATAACCTTTTCCCGCAAATTGCCGCCCAGCCGTTCACGCTCTATTTTATTATTAAGTAAATAGGTTATTTTTTCGCTTAGCTCGTTTTCATTTGCTGGCTCGACCAATATGCCGGTTTTATTATGCTCAATAATTTCTTTTAAACCGTCAACCGCTGAAGCTATCACGGGTAAACCGGCCGCCCCGGCCTCCAGTACCGCTATGCCAAAACCCTCCCAAAGCGAAGGCATGACAAAAATATCCAAACTGGACAAAAAAACGCCTATGTCTTTTCGCTGGCCGATTAATTTCACTTTATCGTCAAGATTCAAATCCTTAATTTGCTTTTGCAAGTCTTTTTTTAATTCGCCATCGCCGGCAATCAAACATTCAATTTTATTATTTTTTATTAGGCTGATTGCCGTGATTAAACCGGAAAAATTTTTTTGCCGAGTCAGCCGGCCGACGGCGCCGATGGTAATTTTATCCTTTTCCCCGTTGCCGCTTGGCTGATTCAAAAAATTTTCAATTATGGCGCCGTTATAAATCACTTTAATTTTGCCGGCGGCCGCGCCTTCATATTCTATCATATAGTCTTTGACGGCTTGCGATACCGCCACCGACATCTCGTTATATTTAAAAACAAATTTTTTTGCCATTTTTTTTATCCTGCCTTCGCTTCTGTTTATATTATGCTCGGTGGAAATTATATGCTTGACGCCAGCCAGTTTGGCCGCCAGCTTGCCATAAATATCCGCGCCGAATAAATGGGTATGGACTAAGTCGGGTTTTTCCCTTTTTAAAATAGACGCTAACTTTATAAAGCCAATCGGGCTGATTTTTCTTTTTTGGCCGACGAGGAACATCTTTACGCCCAGTTCTTTTAATTTTAACCCCCAAACACCGAAACGTTTTAAGCAAATAACTTCTATTTCATAAAAATCTTTATCAAGCCCCTTAACCAAATCCACCATCAGGCGCTCGGCGCCGCCGATATCCAAGGTCGGTATAATTTGTATTATCTTAATTTTTCTCGGCATATAGCTTTTTATTTCTCGCTAAATTAATGGCCGACAAAGTTACCGCGATCGGCAGCCAAAGCTTGCCTTTATAATAAGAGGTGTTAAAAAATTCAAATAAGTAAATACCTAAACTGCCAATTACTAAAGGCAGGAGCAAATCAAACTCATTTGATCTATGCTTTAACGCTTTATAAAACAAGTAAAAAATATTAAATGAAAATAGGGCGAAAGTTAAGACGCCGGCCAGCCCGTTTTCCGCTAAAATTTTCTGCCAGACACCGTGCGAGTCTATGGGATCGCCGTATTTCGCCCTGAACCTAATATTATCCGCCACTAAACTTACGAAGTTGCCGCTGCCCTGGCCGAACCAAGGCTTATCCGTAAAAGCCCGCCAGGAAATTTGCGTTAATAAAAGCCTGTTTTCGGTTGAGCTTACGCCAATGCTGTATTGGCTTTGCAACCGGAACATATAATAATAAATTGGGGTCAATAATAATATAACCAGAAACGCGGGCAGTAAGGCTTTTCTAAATAATTCTTTTTTATAGCTAAAATAAATTAATATTTGTATCGCCAACGCTATCCAGGCCGCCCTGGAAAATGTGCCGATTAAAATAATGCTTAAAAAAATTATTAATAAATTTATCAATCTTTTTTGGCGTTCGGTTTGAAACCAATATTTTAAGGCTAAGGCAAAAAATATGCCTGCTATTAAAACTTCCGCCAATAGATTTTGATTGTCGCCCGTCGGATAAACTCCGGCGATACCCAGCGGTTTTATTCTGACAAAATCGTTTTGCCAATCTTGGCTATAGAGAGATATAACTCCGGAAACTGCCACGACCACGGAAGAGATGGCAAACCAAATTAAAATATTTTTTAGTATCCTTTTGTCTTTAATCAGGTTGTACGGCAAAACTAAATAAATCAAATAAAAAAACAGAATCCAACGGACAACATACCAAAGGCTTAAGCTCACATTATCAGAAAACAGGCTGGAAATAACCGCGGTGGCGAAGAAAAAACTGAAACTAAAAAATAGCGGCCAGCTGATTTTAAAATTTTCGCGGTTAAATAAAAATAGATAAGCTTGCCTGAATAGAAAAACCGTAACCACGGCTAGGCTTAATAAATCAATAAAGGGAATTTCTAAATTATAATAAGAAAAGTTCCAATTGATTATCGGCAAGAAAAAAGCCATGGCGTACAGGCCAATTTCCGGATTTATAGCTAATAAAACGATTAATATTAAGGCAATTAGTTCCATAATACTTATAGTTATAACAAATAAAAATAACATAAAAAATAAAAAAGGTCAAGAAAGACTACTGCTCTTGACCTTGGAACACACTACGCTCACTTGTAGATAATCTGGCCCTTTCTTTGTTCTGGCCAGACCATCACCTCTCCTTTTCTGAACTTGCGGCCGAACTTCTCGTCGGCCTTGGACAATGCCGGGCCCAAATCTTGGTATTCATCATACCAGTTATTGTCATTCTGGCCGCAGATGAAATAGCCGTCGCCCAATAAAGCGCTGGCCAAACCGAAAAGCCGGCCGTTAGGCTTGACCTGGATAATTGAATAAGGTCCGGTTTGGCCATAATTTTTCATGCTCTGGTGCCAGCCGCCGGCTGTTTTGTCTCCCAGATAATCATTGGGAAACTCCTCAAACATTTTCCCGTTGAATAAATCCAGGAATTCCGCGCTGCCCTTGTTGCCGACCAGGATGAACCCGCTGCCTTTGGCTTGGCGGATAGTGGTCAAAAATTTCCTGATGCCACCAGACCAGGCCTGGTCTAAGTCTTCCACGTTGTCTTGGCGATGGTCGTTATTGGCGTCAATGTTTCCATTGTCAATCCAACTTACATTGCCGCCGCTATTGTCCATGAAGTATCCGTCCCATAACGGATCCGCCAAAACATTGGCGAGCAGGAAACTGGCATGGTAAGCCGGCCAATCCAATCCATTAATTACCGGGCAATAGGAACTTAAATTCATCATTCTCATTCCCTTCCAGAACATCACCGGATTTCCCTCCGCGCTTTTTAGAAACCAAGCCACGTAATTCTCAAGCACATCGTCCAACATTCGCTTCTGTAGCGGCCGATTAGCAACCATGGGAACAAAAAACTCCATTGGGTTGCTGTAGGCCAAAAGCTTAATTCTCGGATTAAGCTTTTTCAGAAGCCGCAGGCTCCCGGGGTTATTCACCAGATTTTCCATGTCCGCAATTACCAAATGGAACCGCGCCAGTTTAATTGCTTCTTCCTGGCTCATGGTCGGCGATGTCCAATAAGCTCCAACTTTTGGGTTTTCCGCCAACATCATCGTTTGTGGTTGAAATGACGGTTTAACGGCCGCACAACCAAACACAAACCACAGAGAAATAAAAAGAACTAGACATTTCATCAGACCATCACCTCCTATTATTTTTTATTTTTGTTGGACTACCCAAATTAACATAAAAAAACAAGGGTGTCAAACTTAGAACTTGCGTTCCAGCCTAACACCCTTTTATTCATTCTCCTTGATTTCCTCCTACTTCGGAGCCACGCGGAAATTGAACCCGCCGACTCCGTTGTCCGATACGTCGGCTGCCTTGACGCGCGCGTCATTAATGACGGCGTGGGGAATGTACTGATTGTTCCCGATGTCAAAGCAGAAATCGGTTTTGGCGCGAACCGACTTGCCGGATTTGTAGACGTAATAATTTCCGTCAAGGACCATAGCCTCACGCTTGAAGCTAGGCGCCACCATGGCCTTGGGCGCGCTACCGTTGGCTGCTTTGACCAGGTCGGCGCTTACGAAATATGTGCCATCTGCAGTGACCCCATAAAGTGCTCCGCCCGGAGCATCGAACGCCTGGACTGCCGTTGCCATCACCATGATGGCCATACAAAGAACGATTGCCTTTTTCATCTTTGTTCCTCCTTCTTTTCGTTTATGGATTTGACATAGGCGCTGATCATGGAAAACAATTTCTCCAAATCAATATCAGCGCCTGCACCAATCATATGTCCGTTGTTGTTCTCGTAGGCGGAATTGAACTGATACCGCCAACCCGCTCCGACCTTGATCATGTCGTCTTGGCGTGCCAGGAAAGGTCCTGCTTCTATGCCGACCCCGTGGTCGCCGAAAGCATAGGTGCCTTTACCGACCAGCCCGCCTTTCAATCCGTCGGTTTGCCAGAAGTAGAGTCTACTACCGACAGCCAGTCCGGTTTTGTCTTCGGCCGGGTCATTGTCTTGCGGAATTTTCCAGCCTTGCCACGAGCTTTCCTTCTCGTGGCCGATGTCAATGTTTAAGTCGCCCCAGGATTCTACCTTGTTGAACGGTCCGACCTGGTACAAATCATTGGACAGACCGACTAACAGTATATCCGTGTCTTGGCGTGCCGAATAGCCTAAGCTATCGTTGCCAAAATCACGCTGCTTGCCTACTTGTACAGTGACTACTGTTCTCGTGCCACTCTTGCCGGTTAAATCAGCTACCGGCCCAATACTGAAACGATCCCCCCGAAACATGAAATCGTCGTTTATGCCCCGCCAGGCGTTGGCGGTTAATCCTAACCCCTCCCGATAAACTCCATTAGCCGTTGTTTGGCGTGCAAAAAACGAATTATGTTTGCCGCCCACGTAAGCCGACTTGCCATCACCTTCTAACGCCAGATAAAACCCGTACCAGCCGAATGTTTCATGTTCGTAATACGGCTCATAGGACTTGTACTCGGGCGCGGGAATTTCTGCAATTACCGCGGCTTCCTCTACCATGGGCAGAGGAATCAACAACGTAAGCAGCTGTTTTTTCTTCTCCGGTTCCGGAGGAGGCGAAGGCGGTGGCGAAGGTCGCGGTACATTAGTCATCACAACTGTCTCCAAGGGCGCTTCCGGCTTCTTCACTTCCGACCACCAAGCCCAGTTGCGGCAAATTGACGGTTCAGCTAAATAGAAAATTTTATTATCATATTCAACTGACCACTTTTTCGCCGCAAAAAGCTTGCCGGCATCCCATTTCGCTCGCACATCGTTAACCATCTTGTAGCGACCGAAAACCATTTGTTCAAAATGATCACCGGAAGCTATCTGGTGCCATTCGAACTGCCCCGACTTTACCTTTTCAATCATCGCTGCCCTCACTTCTTCAAGAAGATTGAACATGTTGATTACTTTGGCGAAGTCATGGCCAACAAACTTGTTAACCCCGGGCTTTTCCCATGAGAAAGGTTTTGACGCGGCCTTGGCTTTGCCAGACACCTTCTCCGGAATCTGCAATTTCTGCCCGGGGTAAATCAAATCCGGATTCCTAACCTGCCCTTTGTTCGCCCGATAAACAGCGTGCCATTTCTGGCCGTACTGTTTGGCGATCACGGACAGGCACTCGCCTTTCTTGACCACGTGTTCGCGCGCTTGGGCAAACCCAGTCGCGCAAAACAGGATCAAGAAGGAAATAACGAATACTAATCGTTTCATTATCCTTCTCCTTTCCGGTTTTGTTTGGGTTTGCCATGACAGACAATCGCGTCTTCAGATCTTAATCATTATCTTTTCTCGGCGCTGAATCCAGCGGCTAAACAGCCAATCGGCTATTAGCGAATCTTCAATCGAAGATTTTTTGTCGGTTGGAATCCCAACCTCCGCAAGATAATCATAATCTCTTAAACGCAACTCTCTAAGTCAAGCTAGGCGCAAACTCACCTATTTCTTGGCGTTTTCTTCCAACACCCGCTTGTTGTATTCCAACGCACAGGCATTGTAGCCGTCATAAGTTTCCGCGTCAGCACAAGGCGTGCCTTTAATGGCAGCCTTGATGGAATCCGGCAATTTCGCCGAGGCAGAATCAGTGATTTTTGCCGCTGATTTACCGCCGTATTCCTTAACGTATTCCTTAAGCCCGCGCAACACCATTTTTGCCGTGCCTTCCGCGTCCGGCTTGTATTCCATATAACCCGGACGGTCAATGCGGTCGCCCCAGATGCTGGGTAAGGTAAATACCTTGGCGATGCCGGCGATTAAGGCGGTGCTCGCGATGTCCATAAACGGATACATCACGAACAGCTTCCAGTCGCGGCCCAGCCAATCGGCGAACCCGCGCACAATGGAATCTTCCTTGGCAAGATTGTCCAGCTGTTCTGCAGCCAGAGTCGTGCCGTAGCGCGCATAAATGTACTTTCGGGCGATTTTTGCGTCTTCAACACGGAAATGTTTGTACAGCGCGAGCAGATCCCTATCTTCCCTAGAACCGATAGCCACCTCCTTAATGAAGGGAGCGGCCTGGGTGATCTCCGGCAGAAAATCTTTGTATTTTTCAACATCGATCTTCCGCCAGAGGCTTTCCAGTTCGCGATACTCGCCACTCTGGTTGTTGTAGATTCGCTTACCGCCATGGTCAAGCACTGCCAGACGGCTGCCTGCCAGCTCGGATAAGGTCTTGGGAATCATGACGATCATCACCTTGTCCCCGGTGAACTGCGTTAAGCTCAAGGCCAGCAGTTTTGTTTCCTGCCCGGCCTTGTCCCACATCAACGCGGTCCAGGCGAACCTGCCGTCGCCGCCTTCCGCCAAATCCAGAATCGGATTCAAAGCGAAAGTGGCGACCGTGTAGGTCTGCGCTTTCTCTTCCGGCATGGGCGCCAGGTACATATCCGGCCGGTCCATGACGTACTTGCGGCCACAACCGGTGGCCGACACGACAACCGCGACCGCCAACAGGACGGCCAAAAGTATTCTGTGTCTTTTCATCTTCATCCTCCTTCTAGGCCGCAGCCTGTTTTTTAGTTTTTTCTCTGATAATCCCTTTACTGATCAATTTTTGAATCTGATCGCCATACTCCGCCGTATTTTGCCAACACTTCCGCGCCGACCTGCGGGCCTCCCCTTCGGTTTTGCCCCACATCCGGTCGCCGCCGCTTAAATGCCGAAATGGCGTCAGCCATCGTCCGGTCGCCGGATCAAACTCAAGGTCGGTCACATAAAGACCGTTGTCTCCGAGGGCAATCGTAACGACCGTTGTTTTCTTAGCAGTTTCATTCGAAGTTTTCCGCTTGCTCCTTCTTAATGAAAAAGCGATTAAAACTGTCACGATGATTACCACTACAGCGATAAGCACGCTAATCCAGATAAGCTGTAGCGCCTGTCCCTTTTTCGAATTTTTCGGAATACTGGCCGGAGCCTTTGCCTGTATTTGAGACATAGTGGCCTCAACCACTTTCTTGATCTCTTGTTCAGACAACTTCATTTTGGCCTCGGAACGGTCGGGTAAATAATAGACAATCTCCTGCCCGATCTTAACCTGCGTCCCTAGCCCCGGATTCCAGGTAAACAGTTTTTCCACTTCAACGCTCTGGACTTTCCAGGTGAACATAAGTTCGCCCAAGGTATCACCCTTCTTCACGGTATAGACGACTCTGTCCGCCGCCGTGGCGTAAAAAGCCAAAAGCAACAACAGAACCACAATAACGGCCGCTATAACCAACATCTTAATCCAAAAATTCTTTTTCTTCATTTCAATCCTCCTTTTCTCCCAATCGGGATTATGTAGGGCAATCGCCCATTGTTAAATTGCAATCTTTGGCCTAAATTTGCCGGCCGCAATTCGCTAAAACCGCAACCTCCGACAATCGCCGGAAAACAACTTTAGACCCCCTTTACATTATTTACAATGTAAAAAGCAAAAATTAATAACTCATTAATTCCTGCTTTCTACATTTTAATCATTAAAATCATGACGGCCGAAAATATTTTTCATATTACCTTGCCGCGCGATTTCTTCATGTATATCCAAATCGTCATTGTCGTATTCAATCTCTTTTTCCTGAACATCCGATTCTGCCGCCTCAAAATCCGGCGCCGGCATGGCAAATTGCCTAATGGGCTCCACCGGCTTTTTTGTGGATTTAGGTATCAATCTAAAACTATATTTTTCTTCGGGCAATAAATAAATATAAACTAAAGAGAACAATAAACCTAATACTAAAGCTAAACCGAGATTCAAAATCAAATTCGGCTTAACCGGGTAATTGCTGGTTATGGGCTCGTCAATAATTTTTATAGATACATTGCTGCCATTTCCATGATACAAACCATGCTTAGTCTGTAGAGTGTAAATAATCGCCTGAGCAATCGACTCGGCTTGTGCGCGGTCGGTATGATAAACGGCCAATGAGATAATACCGGAATCGTTAATGGCTTTGGCGCTCACGGTTTTAGACCAGGCTTTCATCTGGTCTTTAACAGTTTTGCCGAAATAATTCTTATCTACAAAATACCCTGAACTTAAGACATTTTCAAAAAAAGAATTGGAATAGACTACTTTGGCCAAAATATTGCTTAAATATTCAGTAGATTTGGAGGCTTGATAAGGGTCAGCATTTGCAAAATTTTGAATTACTAAAACTTGGGCGCTGGAGCCATATTTAATTGGCTGTATTATAGTTAGAATTGAGGCTAAAATTAGAAAAATAAAAACTAAGGAAGCAATCGTTCCCCGTTTCTTTTTTATTAGAGATAAAAAATCAGTCATTTCCATAAATTTTTTACATTTTAACCTAAAAACTTATCATAATTCATTATTTTTGTCAACATAGTGTACTAGACGGGTAGATAGGTAACACATTGTGATATTTAAAGGTAAAATTGATTGGCGGCATATAATCCAGGGTTTGGTGCGGCCGCTGGAAGTTGTAGTGGATTAGCCATTTGGTTAATCTCTGGTTAAACAGTTTGACGTCGTCGGTCATGTTGCCCATCTAAATAAACTCCTCCTTGAGAGTGCGGTTGAAGCGTTCATTGTCCGGATTGTCTTTCAGGGTTTTAACGCGGGAATGGTAGTGGAGTAATTTCAGTTTAGCGCAACCCCGGTCAAAGTGTTTTTTAAACTCCGAGCCGTTGTCAGTCTGGATATTATCGATCTTGCCGTCCAGCAGGAAATGCAGCCGGTAAAGAAAATCTCTGGTGTTGTAGGAGCTGTGGCTGGTATACATCCGGGCAAAAGCCACTTTAGTCCATTTGTCGATGGCGGTAACAATATATCTTTTTCTGCCCATCCAGTAAAGAGTAACTGTGTCCAGGCATAGCAGAAACCCTTTAATCTTTTTCATTTTCAAATCGGTAATCTTCTTGCGCTTCTGCGATAGGACCCGTTTGCGGTTGATTCTGGCCTGTTTTTGCGGGTGATAGTAGATGTTAGCTCTTTGGATAATACATTGGATTTTCCAGGAAGTGATGTTTAAATCATCCGGAAATCTAGCCTGATATAGTTTCAGCAGTTTCATTTTGCCGTAGCGGATATACTGTTTGCGCAATTCCACCACTCTCAGATATTGTAAATTAGTGTATTCTTTTTGGCGAGTACTCCTGGGCACCCTGGATTTGTCTTCCAGACTGCCTAAATTGGTTTCGTCAAACCGGTCAAACCATTTGTAAAATGTCTTGGGCGGAATGCCAAAATGGCGGCAGGTCAGCCGGGCGTTCCGCCCGGCCAAAGCATGATAATATATCACCCATTTCAGGCGCTTGCGCGCCTCCTGGGACAAGCCTTTGGCTTTGGCCACCTTGCGCCAGAGGTCGCACTTGTTAATTTGTTTGCTTGGCTTAAAAGGAAAAAAACGGCCAACGGTTAAAACCGTAATAATAGGGTTGACGAGGCATATGAAATACATTAGATAATTAACCCCTGATTTTACCCAAAATCTTTAGTTTGGGCAATTTAGAGGTGTTACCTATGTATCTCATCTTATTCACCAGAGGTATAATAATAATTTCAATGAATCTTTTGAGAATCTGATGTTCTATAATTGGGCAAACAGCGCTATGCAGACCAACGGCCAGGCCAGCATCAAAAATTCTTTATTCTGGCAGGCTCCGATGGTCAACGGTGATGGCAGTAATGTCACCGGAGATCCGCAGTTCCTTTCGAAGTACAGCTCGGGACTTCAGCCGTCAACCGAATCGCCGGCCATTCAACAAATCATAAAACAGTCAGGGAATTACCCTGGCGCCCTGTCACCGCAAAATCCCAATTAATTTCATCTCATTAGCTCGTTCAATACAAAAACCCCGCTGGTTTTAACCAACAGCGAGGTTCTTTTTAATGTTTGGAATAATCCACCTATCCCCTTTTATCAAGAGGGTTTTTCACTTTTACTATCTGGCCGATTTTTAGGTTTTTCAGCTTTCTCCCTCTAACCTCCAGGTTAAAATAATATTCGGTTTTGCCAATTATCTTATCGGACTTGATTTGCTCCACCGCGATTTCCAGAGTTTTGCCCCTAAACTTATTTTTATAATCAGCCGCCAATTTTACGCCCAGCTTTCTCAACTCTCGGGCGCGCCTTAGTCTTATATTTTCTTTCACCTGTCCGGGCAGTTTCGCGGCCGGCAGTTTGGCATGCGGGGAAAACGGAAACACGTGCAAGCGGCTGAATTTTATTTTTCTGATAAAATTTTCGGTTTCTTTAAATTCCTCTTCCCCTTCTCCGGGAAAACCGGTTATTACGTCCGTGCTAATGCCAATACCAGGCACTTGTTTTCTGATCTGCCTAATTCTGGCGGCAAAATATTTACTGCCATAAGGCCGGTTCATCAAGCGTAAAATTTTATCAGAGCCGGATTGTAAAGGGATATGCAGATGCTTACAGACTTTGCCGGTTTTCATTAGTTTAATTATCCCGTCCTCCACTTCGGTAATTTCGATCGAGCTTAAACGTATTCGCCCTAGATTTTTTATTTTAATGAGTTTTTTTAATAAAATAACTAGATTGTCATTGCGAGGAGCGCCAGCGACGAAGCAATCTCTGGTTAGTCGCGAAGAACCTGAGATTGCTTCGCTCCTTTCAGTCGCTCGCAATGACAGACTTTTGCCTTCGCCATACAACCCCAAATGAATTCCGGACAATACAATTTCCCCATAACCGGCCTTAACAGCTTGTTTTATTTCGGCAGTCACTTCAGCCTCCGGCCGGCTTTTAAGTTTGCCGCGGACATACGGGATAATGCAATAACTGCAAAATTGCTCGCAACCGTCCTGAATTTTGATGAAATAACGGCTCCGGCCCGTCATCGCCAGCCCGGCTTGAGTAGGCTGATCTATAATTTTTTTAATCTTTTCTCCTTTAAGCTTGGCCCAACAGCCAATCAACCTAATTTCTGCTTTAGGGTTTTCTTTTCTGGCTTTATTAATCATGCGCCGGCTTTTATTAATCGCAGTTTGGGTAACCGCGCAACTATTAATAATGGCGATGTCAGCATTCTCCGCAGCCGCAACCAAGCCGGCTCGCTCCAATTCCGCGGCCAATTTCCCCGAATCATATTGGTTGACTTTACAGCCTGAAGTGTAAATTTTATATGTCTTTATCTTCATACTAAAAAACCCCATTCAGGGGAATTTGAGCCGAGGAGAGGGATTGAACCTCCAACCTACGGTTTACAAAACCGTTGCTCTACCATTGAGCTACCTCGGCAATTTTGACTTTTGAGTTTTGACTTTTGAGTTAGAGCGAAACGACATGTACGCCGTACAGGATTTGAACCTGTGACCTTCTCCTTAAAAGGGAGCTGCTCTACCAACTGAGCTAACGGCGCGTAATTAAAAAACCCGTGCTTGCGGATGTAATAATTAATAATAAAATAACATATATTTTTAAAAAAAGCAAGTGGAAAATCAGTGGACAAAATGCCAAATTTTCACCCTTGATAAATCAGCCGCCCCAGTGTAGGATAAAAATATGGCCGACAACCAAACTGCCATCGCCAAACTGCCGCCGCAGAGTTTAGAAACCGAAGCTTCGCTTTTGGGCTGCCTTTTGATTGATAAAGACGCTATTTTTAAAATCGCCGACATTCTCCGGCCGGAAGATTTTTACAAAGACAGCCACGGCCTGATTTATTCGGCCATGCGCGAACTATACATTCATCACGAGCCGATTGATATTTTAACCTTAACCACCAAACTGGAAGAAAAAAACCAGCTGGAAGCCGTGGGCGGACGAACTTATATCGCCGAACTGGGCAATACCGTGGCCACTTCGGCCCATGTCGTCCACTATGCCAACACAGTCCAGCGCAAAGCCACTTTGCGGCGGCTCTTAACCGCTTCGGCGGAAATCGCCGAGCTGGGCTACCAGGAAGACGAAGAAATTGAAAAAATCCTGGACCAAGCCGAGCAAAAATTATTCGGCGTGTCGCAAAAATATTTAAAAAACATTTTTCTGCCCATAGACAATCTCTTAACCGAAGCCTTTGACCGGATTGACGAACTGCATAAGCAGAGCGGCAAACTGCGCGGCCTGCCCACCGGCTTCGGCGACCTGGATAATCTCCTGGCCGGCCTGCAAAAATCAGATTTGGTGATTTTAGCGGCGCGCCCCAGCGTGGGCAAAACTTCCCTGGCCTTGGATATTGCCCGCCAAGCCGCCATTAAAACCAAAACTCCGATCGGCATTTTCTCTTTGGAAATGAGCAAAGAGCAATTGGTTGACCGCCTGCTCTGCGCCCAGGCCGGCGTCTCGCTCTGGCGCATGCGCACCGGCAAATTGTCCGACAAAGAAGAAGACAACGACTTCTCGCGCATCGGCGACGCCATGGGGCGATTATCCGAAGCGCCGATTTTTATTGACGACTCGGCCAGTTCTTCCATTATGGAAATCCGGACCAAAGCCCGCCGCCTGCAAATGGAAAAAGGCCTGGGGCTTTTAATCGTGGATTATTTGCAGCTGATGGAGGGCCGGGGCAGATACGGCGATAACCGCGTGCAGGAAGTGGCGGAAATCACCCGCGGCCTTAAAGCCATCGCCCGCGAACTTGACATTCCGGTTTTGGCCCTGTCCCAGCTGTCGCGCGCCGTGGAAATGACCCACCCGGCCATACCGAGATTGGCGCATCTAAGAGAATCCGGCTCAATTGAGCAGGACGCGGACGTGGTTATGTTTATTTACCGCAAAGCCGTTGACAGGAGCTATAACTACGACGAACTGCCGGAATCGGAAAAGCATCGAGCCGAAGTGCATATCGCCAAACATCGCAACGGCCCGACCGGAAAAGTTGAATTATTCTTTGACGAAAACACGGTGAGCTTTAAGAGCGCGGCCAAAGCTGACTTGGAAGCTCCGCCGGAATTTTAAACCATGAATTATCCAAAATCAATTCAAAATTTGATAGATTATTTTTCTCACCTGCCCTCGGTCGGGCCGAAAACCGCCGAGCGCTATGTTTTTTATTTACTGAAAGCCCATCCCGAGTGGCTGCAAGGCTTTGCCCAGGCCATTGCCGAACTTAAAGAAAAAACCACGCTTTGCCGAACTTGCCTGTCCCTGGCCGAGTCCGACCCCTGCTCCATCTGTTCGGACAAAAAAAGAAACCAGGCGCTCGTCTGCCTGGTGGCGGAGACGCGCGATTTATTGGCCATTGAAGAAACCAAACAATATAACGGCTTGTATTTTGTTTTGGGCGGCGTCATTAATACCATTGAAGGCGTCAAGCCGGAACAACTAAACATTAAACCGCTAGTAGCCAGAATAAAACAAAAAGGCCTGAAAGAAATTATTCTGGCTTTTAATCCCGACTTGGAAGGCGAAACCACCGTCCTGTACCTGGCAAAATTATTTAAGCCATCTAAAATTAAAATCACCCGCTTAGCCAAAGGACTGCCCATGGGAGCCGACCTGGAATACGCGGATGAAATAACTTTGGCTCATGCGTTGAAATATAGAAATGAAGTATAATCTTTAGGCAATCTTGGTTATTTCTATTTTCGTGAACGGCTGGCGATGGCCCACGTTCCTTTTGTATCTGGTCTTGTTCTTGAATTTTATCACGCTGATTTTTTTGCTTCGGCCCTGCTCTAAAATTTTTCCTTCCACCAAATCGCCTAAAATCGGCTGGCCCAGCTCCAATTTATCATCATCGGCCACCAATAAAGTCGGAAACTTTAAGGCCGCGCCGGCGGCGCCGTTGATTTTCTCAATTTTTAAATTTTGCCCTTGGCTTACTTTATACTGCTTGCCGCCGGTCTTGATTACCGCTATTTTCATAATTGCTTTTATTAAAAATAAAACTCCGCTAACAAGCGGAACATTAATATCCTAAACCACTTTTTTCTTTCTGTCAAGATAAGCGAAAAATATAATTATCATTATCATGACGGCCGCTAGCGTAGCCAAGGCGAAAACTTTGCCCAGGCTTTGCAGCAGCAAAGCGCCCAAACCGAAAATCAGGGAAATAAAGTAAAAAAACCAGACCGACTTTCTCACGCTTAAACCTAAATCCAGCAGGCGAAAATGCAGATGCCGGCGGTCCGCGAATTTAAACGGATTTTTCCCGGCCGCCAGCCGCCGCAGAATGGTCCAAGCCACGTCCAAAATCGGTATGCCCATGACTAAAAGCGCCATGGCGATTTTCCCGCCCGAAATTATAGCCAAAACGCCGAGAGCGTAGCCCAAAAAAAGCGAGCCGCCTTCGCCTAAAAATATTTTAGCCGGGTGCCAATTAAAAAATAAAAAGCCGAGACTGGCGGCCGCCAAAATCAGCGCGGCCAGGCCGATGTCCGGCTGATAATACTTTTCGCTCATGGTAAAAAGAAAAATCACCAGGGCGCCGATAGCCGTCATGCCGGAAACTAAACCGTCCAAGCCGTCTAAAAGTTTAGTCGTGTACATCATGCCTAAAAGCCAGACGGAAATTAGCAAAGCGGACAGCGCGCCCAAGTAAATAAAGCCGCCCAAGGGGTTGGTGATTTTCTCAATCGCCACCCCGCCGCCGATAACCGAGGCGATGGCTAAAATCGGCCAGATAAATTGCTTAAGCGGTTTTAAATTATATTTATCATCCAAAAATCCGCCGACCATTAAAAAAACGCCGCCCGCGAAAAACCCCAGCCAGTGGCTTACTTCCAGATTTCCGGCCAGCAGTTTGTCGCGCGTAAAATATAAAATAATAAAAAACGCGGCGAACACGGCCGAGCCGCCGAGTAAAGGAACCGGTCGGCCGTGCAATTTTCGCCCGCCGTCAGGCCGGTCAACGATATTAAGAGCGCGCGCCAGCTTCATCACCAGCCAAGTCAAAACGGCGGACAGCAGAAGCGTAATAATAAAAATTTGCAGATAGTAAAGCGCCATATAATAATTTGTCATTGCGAGGTCTGACCATTTTTGTTATTGCGATGAGCTCCGCATTTTGCGGGGCGTCGAAGC
>Ga0210057_1003962_pt1 | contig 20026 bp, 18 predicted proteins | sample CryGeyCG2114_010_2_FD_183968 | JGI IMG/M metagenome (GOLD analysis project Ga0210057, IMG submission 183968) | Groundwater microbial communities from aquifer - Crystal Geyser CG10_big_fil_rev_8/21/14_0.10 (SPAdes) (version 2) | ecosystem: Environmental > Aquatic > Deep subsurface > Groundwater ...
AATATAATAATAAACATCAGCATAACCCGTCTTTTTATTAAGAGTGGTAAAATCTGGTGAACGATGACAAAAGATCTCATCACCAAACTTTTCGCTTTCACTTAAATTAATCACTTCCCGCGAATGCCTAGTATTGGTATAATTAAAATTATATTCCGCTTCTGTTACCTGATTATAAAGACGCAGTCCAGTGGTGATGTATTGCCGGTCGCTGGCATAGTTTTTTGACTGATAAGTTTGCTGGATATATTCTTTGGGTTGAGCTGCTTTATTATTCATCACATCCGGATCGCTGGTATTATAATCTAAATTGGTCAACTTAAAACCCATTAAAATCTCCCGGCTGTTTAAGGCTACTTTATCCAATTCTAAACCAAGAAAATTATCCTCCTTAATATTTATTGTTTTTGTCAAACTATTATTATTTTCATTTGACTCATCAATAAAACCACCCCAACCAGAATCAGCATTATCTACATAGGCAGTAATGGCTACAGACGGAGAATCAATAGTCACATCATTAATTGGAAATAAAACCGTAACACTCTCTCCGACTTGTAAATTATTTTTATATTGAAAACTGCTGTTTGAATTAGTCCCGACATTAACTAACGCGGTATTTGCTTTTCGCAAACTCATACTTACCTTAACACCTTCATTATAATTTGTTGCAACATTGCCTTGATTTTTGACAATGACTTTCACATTACCAGTAAACGGTTTATTTTGTTCTGGGTTATTTGGGATAAATTCTGCACTTTCAATAATCAAATCTGGCTTATTATTCGTCACCGTCACACACGCCCCGTCCTTGCAACCATTGGGACATTTAATATTTAATTCAGTTTTAACATATTTTCCTTCACAGTATTTTTCTGCTAAAAAACACTTATCTCCAGAACAACTATCAACTAAATTAGCCCAATAATCTTTATAACAAGTGTCAAAAAAATCAACTTTCTCTATATCTGTGTTCCAGCCAGTGCCAGTTCCTTTTTGGTAATAATTCTTCCCGCCATCTGAATCAGTGCAAACTGACGCTGGCGATACATCAACATCAACCATCAATTTCAAAGTCTTTTCAACGCCAGTGCCGGCGCTACCATAGTAAACTTTAATCGGTAAATAACCGGTATATTTTTTAGTTTGGTTACTCTCGGAGTTTAGATATTGATCCTTTAAAACAGCCTTAAAACTCACATCACCGGAAGCTCCGCCACTAGAGGGAGTAGTAATAATTCCATAAGTTGGGAATCCTTCTCCATACCCATATACCCCAAAACCATAGCTTCTAGTTTCACTGATTTGGTCTATTTTGAAAGAAAACTCTTTATCGCCGGCGCCATCAACCATGCTGGTTTTGATTTCACATGGCGATAACTTATATACTGTATTGTCCAGTGTAATCTGACAATTGGTATCGGTGGATGTCTTTTTTGGCAACACATCCAATTCAATCATCAGCTTTAAAGTTTTTTCAACACCCGTGCCTGAACTACCATGATAAATTTTGATTGGCAAATAACCAGTATATTTTTTAGTTTGATCACCATTTGCATCCAAAACATCATCTTTAAAGGTAGCCGCAAAATCCATATCACCGGTAGCACCGCCGCTGAATGGAGTGGTCATAATCCCATAAGTGGGAAATCCTACACCGTACCCATTCACTTCAAAACTGTAGTTTCTCGCCGCGCTTACCTGGTCAATTTTGAAAGTAACAGTTTTACCACCATCACCATCAATCATACTGGTTTTGATTTCACATGGCGATAATTTGTATATCAGGCCGTCCAAAGTTACCTGGCAGTTGCTATCATCATTTACAATTTGGTAAGTAACAAAAATAACATCTGGAATAATAACAAAATCATCCCAGCCATATGGATGATTAACCGTACTGTCTATCTGTTTTAAAACATTATTATACTCCACATTATAAATTTCAACGCCTGTTTCTATTTTAAGATGATAGGTATTTGCTTTTATAAACACATTCTCACTCAAAGGATAACTTTCCAATTCTGACTGTGAAACTGTTATAATATTGCTATCTGCCCAGCCCCAACTGCCCATTACGGCATTCCTGTATGCCTCGTATCCGGAAATATTGGGTATCCAATGTCTTTTATAATCATCACCCAAATAATAGACATTGTTATCTGATGGAAGCTTAATCAAATTACCAACTCCGGCAGCCAAGGTATTTTGTGTACAAAACAACTGACCGGCAATACCTAAAAATATGCCCAAACAAATAATAATAAAAATATTATTGTATTTTTTGCTGTTCATAATAATTATGTTAGTTTTTAATAAAAAAACAATAAATATAAATTAGCGTATTTATAATATCATTATAGCAAAATATAATTATTTTGTCAAATTCAAAAAAATTGACGCCATGGATAAGTTTTGCTATAATTAAATTAATCACGCCCGGTATGATTTCTGCAAAGAAATTGTGCCGGGTAGATTTTTTTATAACTTTATAAACTGGGTCAGCTTCTCAACAGCGCAAAGATAAGGTCTATTTTCATTTCTGGCCAGTAATTCATTATATTCCCGACCCCTAACGCCAAATGGGTGCATAACTATGACCTGTTTTTTGTTGTCTAAAAGATATTCAACAATAGACTTATAGTCTCCATCTCCGCTAAATAAAATCAAACAGTCAAAATTATCCTTTTCGGCTATAATATCCATTACCAGTTCGCAATCAAAATCACACTTACGGCGCTTTACTGGTTCTTTTAAATGTATTTGCAAATCGCTAATTTCTATGTTTAACTGCTTTAATTCAGTGTCTAAATGAGACATTAAATCAAAAACTTCTTTTAATTGCCGCTCTTCAAAAAACGGATAGCCCATTTCTCCATTAGCGGTTTGGCTGTAACCGCTGTTGGCCATTTTTTCAATTCTTTGAATCAAATCATAAAGTTTAGCGGATAATTCTGAATTGCTATTTTTTATCTTGTCCAAAACATCAAATAAATCTTTGATTAATTTTTTAAAATACGATTTTTCCAAAGATACTGGCACCCATTTAACTTCTTTTGTCCTCATAATAAAACCAATATTTTCAATTGTTTTTTGAAATTCTTCCGATTTTATATTGCCAACTTCCTTGCCATAATAAAAGTTTTGCTTATAAATTTCAGGATATCTTTTTAGATAATCAAATAATTTTTGCGGATCAATTTTCCATTTAAGACCATCAAACCAGCCATAAACATTGGCCCAATCAATGCAGACAAATGTCTTGCCTTTTAATTTTAGTAATTTTTCTTCATTCATATCCAATTTATTTTAATTTCAAAGCGCGGTGTAAAATTTTCCTCTGCAATTTCTGCTTCTTGAATTTGTTCTAAAATAAATCTGCGGATGCCGTTTTTATTTTTATCCCATGCATAAAAGCCATCAATTTGTCCGTCTTGACGGCTAAAACTGTATGGTTCAATAAAGCGCCAGCCTTCGCTACTACCATCTTTTTCAATATAGATAATTTTCAAAATCTTTCTTTCACGAGCGGCTTGTTTAATTGTTTCTAAAATATTTGACATAGTTTTTAAATTAAAAAATTTTGTTTAAAATTTCCTTCGTGTTGTTTAAAAATGATTAAAATAATAACTAACGGCAGCGAGGGAATTTTAAGCATAGTCTTAGTTTTCTTGGGGAATAATAATGGTCACTAAACGGATAGTTTGGTAGTCAACGGCCGGCTCAACTAAAGCCTCCTGCCAGTATTTTTCTGGGGTAGTTGCGACTTTACTAATTCGGCCGATAATCAGACCAGCTGGAATATTTTCCTCCAAGCCCGAAGTGACCACCAGATCATTTTCATTTATCTTAATATCTTTGGGCAACAGATCAATTGCTAAGTTAATATTGTGCAGACCTTGAGCAATACCCAGAGCGCTTTTATCGCCCATGACACTGACAGCAATTTTACTGGTGTTATCGTTTAAGAGTCTGACGTGGGAAATATTTTCTTCAACTGAACTGATTTTGCCAATGATAATTCCTTGATCGGTGGTAACAGCCAAACCTGGTTTCAACCCCTGCGACAAACCTTGATTGATAATGATCTGGCTGGCAGCATAGTCTGGATTGCGGCCCAAGACACGAGCGAGCAAATAATTTTCTTTTTGCTCATCAAGAAATTTCAATTCTTTTTTCAACCACTCATTTTCCTGGCGCAACGTCTCTAGCGCGACATTTTTTTTGACCAGCTCAATTATTTTTTGATTTAAGTCATCATTTTTTTTACTTAAGTCAGCACGACCTAGATAAACAGCCAAAAAATCGCTCAACGCTGAAGCAGTATAGTTGGCAGTGGCGATCATAGGATTAGTCAAAATGGTAATGTATCTGGTCGTTAAATGACTAAAGCCTAAATAGTAAGATAGGATTATAATCAGACAAAAAATAAGGATAATCACTGTTATTTTGCGCTGGAATTTAAATTTCAACATAAATAGATTACTGTTAATTTCAATAGTAGCATTATTTTAACAGAAAAAACAGAAAAATACAAAAATAGGTTGAATGATTTAGTGATATTTTATGCTCTTGTGGATAAAATATATTGTAAAAGGCAGGGTATCATATTATAATATACATATATGGCAAGCAATCAAATTTTTAAAGCAATCTATTTCTCTGATTACAAAGAAGCAAATCCAAGGGCAAAAGGTTTTATTTTAGCTTTTGGCGAAAGAAATAAAGATTTGTATAAAAATATTGCCGAGCTTGGGAGCAATGAATTACGCAACTTATTAGGAACAAGCTCTTATCTTGAGTTAGAACAACGCGCACAACAGGAGGGATTACCTGTAAGCACCTACTGTCTTTGGTATCTGCGCAAAAATTTTGGCGTAGAGAAACCAGAAGTTAAAGCAATTAAAAAAATAAAGGCGATCACTTATTTTGAAAATCAGATTATTAAAGGAGATTGTCTAAAAGTAATGAACGATATTCCTTCAAAATCAATTGACATGATTTTATGTGATTTACCATATGGTACAACACAGAACCACTGGGACAGTGTTATTCCTCTTGATCAATTGTGGACACATTATGAACGGATTATTAAAGACGATGGCGTTATTGCTCTTACTGGGCAAGGTCTTTTTACAGCAAACTTAATGTTGTCTAATACAAGATTATTTAAATATAAAATAACTTGGGTTAAATCAAAACCGACAAATTTTTTGAACGCAAAAAAACAGCCACTTCGCAAACATGAAGATGTCTGTATTTTCTATAAAAAACAACCTGTATATAATCCGCAAATGGCTTATGGGGAGCCATACAATAAAGGCTTTAGAAAAGATCAACTTACTGGAAGTTACGGCGATTTCAAAACTGTTGAAGTGAAAAGTAATGGCGAAAGATATCCAACTGATGTTGTTTATTTCAAAACAGCCGAGAGCGAAGGAGAAGTTTATCACCCAACACAAAAGCCAGTTGAACTTGGCCGTTATCTAATTCGTACATTCACGAAAGAAAATGATGTTATATTAGACAATACCTGTGGAAGCGGGAGCTTCCTTGTCGCGGCGGTTTTGGAGGGAAGAAAATTTATTGGAATTGAAAAAAATCAAGAGGTTTATCTCTTCAAAAAGCATCGGGTTGACTACATTGAGATATGTAAAAAACGGATTAAGGAAGCAGAAGCTCAATATAAAATTATTAGTAGCAAACTGTTCTAGATTCCGCTATATGGCTCCTCTTGGAAAATTTTGCGTGCCTTTTCTACTTCACTATCAGTCAACGCCCCTTTTCCTTTGAGCCAATTTAAAAGGTGAAAATACTGATTTGAGTGTAAAATCGGCTTCACAATTCTATTTAGGCCGATTTCTTTTTGAATAAAAGCAAGATGTTTTTCCGAAAGTACGCCGCGACCAATAGGGTCATAAGTAATTCTCACGGCATCAACCGAGGTGAGATTCAGATCGCCTTTATGCTTTTTATCTTTTTCTACATCCGTGGACTCGATACTCAATAGATCTTCAACCTCCCCCAATCCATTAAGGTTGCGATTGTAAAGTTCTATCTCCTGTCCACGATAGGTAAACCAAGTTCTTCCTTGTTCAGTTAAAGAACCGCGTGGCAAATAAACACCCTCGTTAGATACTCGCTCTTTTGACACCCAACCACAAATATAGAGTATCCACTTTCTCTGTCGTGTAGTACCGGGGAGTTCTCTATTACTGGGCGTTTCCAAGTGAGTCATCACATAAATATCAGTGTCTAAATTTTCATCGTTAATTTGACGCGCAAAAAAATTGTGTTTTGCTTCTCTTGCAATTCCATCGTTGCTCTCATACTCCTCTTTAAATGGGAGTGCACCGCCGCGACATTTCACATCAACTTTAACACTAGAGGGAAGTAAAAGATCGTATCCGAGAGGATGATCTTCTGGGTTGATTTCTGGCATTCCTAACTTATTGCGTATAACCATTTCTGCAAGCGCGCCAAATCCCTGCTCCTCTGAACTTCCTCGTTCTGCACCAGTTCGGTTTTGATTAGCGGCAATATACTCAGCCGCTTTTTGTCTCAATCTAAAACCTAACTCATCGGTAAGTTTTACAACAATTGGCTTTGGATGATGATATTTGTACATAATTATTTCAAAAAATAATCAACTGGCTTTTTGTAAATTTCCGCGAATTTTTTCATTTCCGCGACATCGAGTCGTCTTTCGCCTGACTCTATTTTTGATAAATTACCCTGCGCCAAGAGTACAAGGAAAAGCAAATTTATCTGGCCGAGGGGATTAAAATATCCTGCAGGCCTTTGAGGTCTTCAAGAATCAGGCCGGTGCCGCGAACCACGGTGGTCAAAGGGTCGTCGTATTCCTCCCCCTTGCCACGCTTTTACCAACAGCCGTTTTTATATAACTAATTACCCGATCTGCCGATTTAATTCCGCTGCCAGCGCGCGCTTGAAATCGCGAATAATGTTCCGCTGGTCAACGGGCAAAAACGCGCCCAATTCCCGGCGAAAATCTATTTTTCTAGCCGCCTCCAAGATTTCATTTTTCAATTCCGATAACTGCTTCTTCTGGCTGGAAGAAAGCATCCCCTTGCGCATAATAAAATATAAGTCGTAAAAATCACGCGGTTTTTTTCGTGCGCGCAAAGCCCCGAATATTTTTTCTGCCACCAATTCGTCTTGCGGCAAGTGAATCAAAGTATAGGTTGGCACAAAATCGCTGGCCACGCTGTCAACTTCGCCGTTTATTCTTCTGCCAGTGCGCGAAGAAATGTTGATTTCCACGCCAACCGGTTGATATTCAAGCATTTTAAAAGTCGCCGCTCCAAAATATCCTCCGCTTGTCTGATTGGATTTTTGCCCTATGGCCACTTGAATTCCCAGCCGTTCAATTTCCGCGAGCGCTTTAATAAACAGATCCTCAACAAAATGTTTTAAATCATTTTGCCCAATTCCAAATACCGAAAAATCCAAATCTTCGGAAAAACGCGGACTGCCATAAATAATGCGCAAGGCCGTTCCGCCCTTAAAAAGTATTTTTTCCGACTCCGGCAGTTTATATAACTCGCTCAAAAAAACATGCTGAAAATATTCGCGGATAATATTGGGGAATACGCCGGTTTGGCAATGTTTGGCTAATTTTTCTAAGGTCTCGCTGGAAATCATAATTATTGTAATGTTCTTTTGATGATGGCGGTTAATTTTTTATTTCCGGTTAATGCAACATACCGCAAAGCTTTTACTGGGTTTATTTTTTCTTTGTGGTAGCGGGAGATTGGTTTCAAACCGCCAAGCAGGCGAAAATAATTCGCGTCCACAAACGCTTTTTCCGGATCGGCAATCAAAAAGCTAAAGCCGTTTTGTTTTTCCGTTGTGTAACCGGTAAAGGCGATTCGTTTCACATGGCGATAAGAAAATGTTTTCCCCAACTTTTCAAACCGACGTGTCGCTTTCGTGGTGATAGAAGTAATTTCATAAACATTTTCAGGAATTACTCCATGGTAAGACAGGGCGAATTCCAAAGAAACATACGATGGCTCATAGATTTTATTGGCCAGATATGGCTCCGGGGGCAAAGCATCGGGAAAACCGTAAAGCCCGCGTTTGACTTGGACGAGATAGCCCTTGGCAGTATAGCGGCGCAGAAGAAAACCAGCCGCTACTTTACTCACGCCAAAAAGCCGGCAGATGTCAATTGCCGAGAAGAGCAGGATCTTCTTATCCTTTAATTTGCTGTTAAATTTGTACCAATTCACTATTTTAGCCATATTGCTATTTTAATGAAACGAATTGAATTTGTCAAATTTAAGCCATTTATTCCCTAATAGTAGGATTATTTTAACAGAAAAAAACAGAAAAATACAAAAATCGATTTATCTAGCCGAGGGTATTAAAATATCTTGTAATCCTTCAAGGTCTTCAAGAATCAGGCCGGTGCCGCGAACCACAGTGGTCAAAGGGTCGTCAATAATAATTACCGGCACTCTGGTTTCTTTTTTAACCAGTTCATCAATGCCTTTCAGCAGCGCGCCGCCGCCAGAGAGAACAATGCCGCGGCGGTAAATATCCGCCACCAGCTCTGGCGGAGTTTGTTCAATAGTGCTTTTGATGTTAGTGACAATATTTTTAATTGAGCGCATAATAGCATCCCTGACTTCAGCATCAGTAATGGTTATTTCTTTAGGCAAGCCGTTAAGCAGATCGCGGCCGGCAACGGCCAGTTCAACTGGTTTTTCAGCCGGATAAATGGCAGCCAGTTTGATTTTGACGCGCTCGGCTGTAATATCACCGATCAGCAGGTTAAAATTTTCTCTGATGTATTGAATGATGTTTTTGTTCAAAACATCGCCAGCGGTATGGATTGACTTACTGACCACAACACCGGAAAGAGAAATTACGGCAATTTGGGTGGTACCGCCGCCAATGTCAACGATTAAATTGCCTGTTGATTCCTGAATGGGCATCCTGGCCCCTATCGCTGCCGCCATCGGCTCTTCAACTAAAAAAACTTCACGCGCGCCAGCGCCTAAAGCAGCGTCTTCAACTGCCTTACGCTCCACTTCTGTCACCTCCAGTGGAATGCCAATGACAATCCGCGGTTTAGAGCCCAAAATCCCTAATTTTTCATTTAATATTTTTTCAATAAAATACTTTAACATTTTTTCCGTAACTTCAAAGTCAGAAACAATGCCCTCAACCAAAGGTTTGCTAATCATAATATGGCTTGGGGTCTTGCCAACCATCCGTTTGGCATCATCACCAATAGCAATAATTTGGTCTGTCCGAGTATTAATCGCCACGACTGACGGTTCATTGACCATAATGCCTTTGTCTTTAACATAAATCAGGGTACTTGATGTACCCAGATCTATTCCCAAATCTTTTCTAAAACGGGGAAAGATTTTAAACATAAATTAAAACAATTCTTTTAAATTCCTTAATTGCGTTTTATTTTCATTTCTTTTTTTAAACTCTAGCTGCCCATGGGTTTTATCTGAAACTACTAAGCGATATGGCAGGCCAATCAAATCTGCTTCGGCCAGTTTTTCTCCGGGCGAAATATCCTGACGGTCATTATAGAGCACCTCTTCTTTTTTACTTAGTTCTCTGTAAATCTCATCTGCTGTAAGTTTTACTTTGTCATTTTTTGATAAATTAAGCAGGTGATATTTATATGGGGCCACGGTTGCCGGCCAGATAAGGCCTTTCTCATCATGAAAAATCTCAACAAGAGTGCCCATCACTCTTGATGGGCCAAAGCCATAACAGCCCATAAAAACTGGTTTTCCGTGGCCATCGCCTGCTTTATAAGTCAATTGGCAGGCATTGGAAAATTTGGTTTTAAGCTTGAAAATATTGCCAACCTCAATGGCGCGCTTTTTTTCTAATTGATTATTATTGCATTGGGGACAAACGTTTTGCTCTTTAATCAGCTCTTGGTTAACGGCAATATTGCATTGCTTGCATAAATAAATTTCATCTTCGCCGGCATCACACAAAGTTTGATATTCATGAGAATATTGGGAAAAACTGCCTCCGGAAGCAAATGTCCTGACTGAAATATCACCAAGACTCAACCTGGCTAATATTTTTTCATAAGCCCTGGCCACTCTTTCATAATATTTATCCAGGCCTTGCTCATCTTTATGAAATGAGTATAAATCTTTCATCACAAACTCCCGGCCGCGCAGCAGCCCTGATTTGGAACGAGCCTCATTTCTGAATTTGGTTTGAATTTGATAAACATACTTGGGCAGATCTTTATAGGAGAATATTATTTTTTTGGCTAGCGGAGTAATTATTTCTTCATGTGTCGGCCCAAGAGTAAATTCCTTATTATTAGCGCCTTTTAATTTGAAAAGTACCGGCATGGAATCCCAACGGCCAGTTTGCACCCAAAACTCCTTGGGATGAAGAACCGGTAAAAGCATTTCCTGGCCGCCGATGGCATCCATTTCTTCACGGATAATATTTTCAATTTTTACCAACACCCTTTGGCCCAAAGGCAGATAGCTGTAGATGCCAGCGGCAACCTTATCAATGAAACCAGCGCGCACCAAGAGCTTGGCGTTAACAGCTTCTTCATCTTTCGGATCTTGTTTAAGGGTTTTGTAGAAAAGTCTGGACTGTTTCATTTTTTTACATTAAAATAAATTTATCTTAATATCTCTCAATATGATAAAAGCCATCAAACACATCAGAAGAACAAAACCAATTTGATGGATTCTTGCTTCCAAAGATTGTTTGACCGGCCGGCCTTTGAATTTTTCAATAATCAGGAACAGCAGCCGTCCGCCATCAAGAGCTGGAATGGGCAGGAGATTAATAATACCCAAATTGATGGAAAGAAGGGCGGCAAATTGAAGAATGTAGCTCAAGCCTAATTTAACAACTTGGCCAGTCAAAACGGCAATGCCCACTGGCCCAGCCACTTCAGTTTCCATTTGCTGGCCAGTAATTAAATCTCCTATTATCTTAGCAAAAGCCTTTAAAATAGCAAGGGTTAAAGCGAGTGTTGTTTCTGCTCCCTTATAAATCGCCTGATACCAGGGATAACGAACAATCGCGGTTTTAACTAAACCAACGCCAACTTGGGCTGGCTGGTCTGGAGCGCTTGAAACAGGGATGATCTTTTGGGTGATTTCCTGATTAGCCCTAGAAATCGTAATGTCCATTTCTTGGTTTGGGCTGACAGAAATTTTATCTTTAACTTCTTGAATAGTAGCGACTGGCTGGCCGTTGATTTTTAAAATTATGTCCCCCACCGCGATTTGAGCGGCGGCGGCTGGCGAATCTTTGGCAACTGAAATTATCTGGACTTTTTCCTGGCTGGCATTAAGGCTTGGGTCAGTAACATCATCAACCAGACTGGGAATGCCAACCATAAAAGCGATTGCCAGCAGAACAAAACAAAGAATAAAATTCATGGCGACGCCGGCAAACATAATGGTAGATCTTTGCCAAATTTTTCGCGAACCAAAACTGTCAACATCTTTCTGATGATCGCCATTCTCGCCTTTAATAGAAACAAAACCGCCAAAGGGCAGCCAATTGACAGACCAAATTGTTTTTTTATAGTCTTCTGCTTTTGTTCTTGGCCCAACATATCGCCATTTGCCATGGTCATTTTTGACCAAACCGAAAATCCTTGGCGGCAAACCAAAACCGAACTCTTCAGCTTTGACTTTAAACATGCGGGCAGTGATAAAATGACCTAGTTCATGAACGAGGATTAAACTACCAAGGATAATGATGAAGGTGATGATGGTTATGAACATATGTTATTCCCCCCTCCCTCACCCTCCCCCACGGCGTTCCTTGTGGGAGAGGGCTGGGGAGAGGGCTTGTAGTTTATAATTTAATTTCCTCTTCTTTTTTCTCCCCGACTTCCCTAACAGTTTCATTATACTGACGCGTCATTTCATCTAAATCTTCAACTAATTTATACTTTTCATCCTCGCTTATTTCTTTATTCCTCTCCAACCCAGTAATTTCCTCTTTAATTTTATCGCGGATGCCGCGCATGGCCATACGGGCGTTTTCCAGTTTATCATGCAAAACCTTAATCAATTTTTGACGACTTTCTTCAGTCATGGGTGAAATAATAAGGCGCAAAAAAGTGCCTTGATTATTAATGGCAAACCCCAGACTGGCAGTTTGAATGGCGCGCTCAACATCTTTAATAATATTCCTGTCCCATGGCTCAACAGTCAGCATTTTAGGTTCTGGCGCCTGAATTGAGGCCAATTGCTTTAAGGGCATTTTTGAGCCGTAAACCTCTACCATAATATTCTCCAGCAATGCTGGAGCGGCCCGATTGGTTCTGATGGAATTAAGGTCAGTTTTTAAATATTCAATAGCGGCATCAAAATCTGTACTGCGTTGTTTTAGGTCCATAAATATTCTATTAATTTTAATAATATCCTGACCTATTGCGTCACGCCAAGATATAAAACATTGGTGTCTCTGGGATCAATTAAAATACTTTTAACCTTGGCGCCGGCTGGAATGGGCAAAGTTTTGGTTTTCCAATTGCTGCCATTATCTACAGTGTGATAAAGAATACTGCCAATAGTATAATAGAGCTCATTTGTTTCATTAGGGTTAAAGCCAAGAGCATTAATATCAACGGTATTGGGCTTAGTAATTAAGGTTACCGGCTGCCAACTTTGGCCATTGTCCTTACTTTTAAGAATACCGTAGCCGGCAAGATAGATTAAATTATCTGGCTTTTGAGTAAAGAATAATTGCTTGAATTTATTAATGCCCGGCATTTCTTTGCTCTGCTCAAAAACCGTTTCTTGCCAGGATTTGCCCTGATCATTGGAAATATAAAATTTATCCTGGCTGGCCACAAAAATATTATGACTATTATACGGATCAACTAAGACTTTTTTAGCCTGCGCCTTTTCAAAAGTAGCAATGGTCTGCCAACTCTCCCCCCAATCGTCGCTCAAAAGCAGGGTGCCGTCGCTCGTCAGAAGATAAACATAACTGGTATCAAAATAACTGATAGCCAGACTGACAGCAGTCACATTAGCTTTTGCTTCTGCGTAAATAATGGTCCAGTTTTCTCCATTATCAGTAGTTTTAAAAACTTTATTGCCCGTGGAAAAGTAGATGATGCCGCGAGTTTTTGGATTTAAAACAAAATCATTAATGGGCAAATCATTAAGTTTTTTCCATGAATCGCCGTTATTTTGACTGATAAAAAAACCACCATTGGCAGCGCGATAGATAATATTAGAATCAAATATGTCAAAACTGATTTGGCGAATATCTTGGCTGGCAATACTCGTGGCGTTTGCTTCAAGTGTATTTTGTTCCAGCCATGTATCACCTTGATTGCCCGATTTATAAACCCCTTTTGGACCAGTTACTTTAGAACTGCCGCCACCCGGAGCAAAAGCAAAATTACAGGCTGAAAGAATCAGGGGAATAATCAAAGCACTAATGATAAAAAATATTTTTTTGCTTTTCATATTTTTTCATTGTTTAAAATTCTAAAACTAAATTTTCCAAAGCCAGCCGCAAATTTACATTCTGCTCAAGATAGCGGCCGGTGATTTTGATTTTATTTAATAATTGGGCCAAATGTGATGAGGAATAGCGGCTAGAAAAATTGGCCAGTTCGGATTTTAAATTAACATGGGTAACTTTATCAAAACAAAAATTTTTAATCAGCAACCCGTCGCGCACCAGAGAAGAAATTTGCGCTAAAAATTGATAGGCATTTTGCTGGCTTTGCTCTGATTTAACTTGTCCGGCTAATTTCTCAACTAAGGCAAAACGGCTGTTTAAATCAGCTGACATCTGGGATAAAAGATTTTGCTGGCTGTATTTGTATTCAGTCAGCAACTTTGAATGCCCTAAAAAAGGTAAAACACGGCCAGGATAACCTTGGCTTAAATGGGCTAATTCATAGGCTTGATTTTTGTCTAGGCCTTTTTTGATTAAATAACTTTCAAACTTTTTCACCGCAACCGGCAAAAATTTTATAACTTGCACGCGGGAGAGAATGGTTTTGGGAATACTTTTTAAAGTTGGCGTTAAAAATATAAAAATGGTTTTGGCGGTCGGTTCTTCCAAAATTTTTAATAGCCCATTGGCGGCAGCCAAGGAGAGAGTTTGGGCGTCGCGGATAAAAATAATTTTGTGAGAGTTTAAAAATGTGCCGCGATAAATTTTTGCCCGCGCTTCGCGCACCTGCTCAATGGTGACATTTTTTTTACCCGGTTGGCAGTCAAGATAAATAATATCAGGGTGAATCTGTTTGCTAATTTGCCGGCAATGAGCACAGTGATCACAGGGACTATTATCTGACCGGCAATAAATACTTTTAATAAAATATTGGGCAAGAGTATTTTTACCCAGGCCATTTGGCCCATAAAATAAATAGGCATGACCAAGAGTGTTATTGCCAATCATGGCTTGCAGATAATTCACAATTGGTTTATGGCCGATAATTGGCCAGTTAAATTTTGTCGTCATATATTGTATATATTATCATCTAAAAGGCTGGTGGTCAATTTCCGCCTTGTCACTGTTGTTTAGAATTACAAAATGATCATTTTATCCATTCTCTCCTCTTATGAAGACGCAATGCGTCTTTATAATTCCCCTCATCTGATGGGAGGAGAAAAAACACATTTCCATAACTCAAAATATATAAAAAGTCCCTTGAGTTACCAAATACTTAAGGGACTAAATTCCAAAGGACCAAAAATCTAAAACCAAAATTACAGCGGGACAACGACTCGACGGCGATCAATAACGTCCCAAACATAGGCTATTCGCACCATGTCATCCTCAAAATGGTGTAAATAACCATAGAGGTATAAACCACCACGACCACCCAAGTACACGTCGGCAATAAAAAAATCATCACCAACTTTGAATAGAAAAAAAATGCCATCACCCTTGATGCGCAACCAGCTGGAGTGTTTTTCAATAAAATTGATGATCTGATGCTGTGTAAAACACAACTGGTTGATATCATCACCTAGTGAGCTAAATATTTGGGCAAAAGTGGCGTTTCTTTCCATCTCATATACCAGAACATCGGTTTCTGGCGTGGGTTTACTTGTCTTATTTGTACCCCATTTCCTAAAATTAGGATCCAAAAGGCCAGTAGCAAAAAATTTTTTGGCTGTGACAATTGTTCTTTTGCCGTCACAAGCATCTAGAATTAACCTTTCTCCGCCAGAGATAAGTTTGAGAATTGTCCCTTCCGTATGCATAAGCTGTCCCTCCTATTTATTTTTATTCTTATTTTAATTACTTTCTGTTCTCTAAAAATAATTCTAACATTTTTACATAGTTTTGTGATTATATTAATATTTGCCAAGTTTTTTCTACGCATTTTTGCCAATCAAATTCTTTCAACCGCTTACGGCCTTTTTCTATATATGGAGACGCGATAAATCGCGTCTCTACAGCCGTTTCTAAGCCTCGGGCAATGTCTTCGGACGAATCCGGATTAACATATATACAGGCATCACCGCCGATTTCACGCAGGACTGGAATGTCGGACGCGACCACTGGCAGACCAAAATCAAACGCTTCTAAAATTGGAAAACCAAAACCTTCATGCTTACTGATAAAAACAAAACAGCTTGATTCACTTAAGAGCTGTTTTTTTTGTTCTTCGGAAATATAACCAAGATAGTGGATATTGGCTATTTGATATTGAATATTTTTAAAGCCATAACCTGGCTTGCCAGCCAGAATTAACTGGTAGTCAGGATGTTTTTGATAAAAAATCTGAAAAGCTTTAATTAAATGATTGATATTCTTTTTTTCTTCAATCCGGCCAATATATAAGATTTGTTTTTTTCTTTCTGTCATCGCGAGCGAGTCATGACAGTGAAGAGTGACACCAAAATAAGTCACTTCTATTTTTTTCTCTGGACAATTGAAATATTTTATTAAATCATCTTTAGTCGCCTTGGTCGGCGTGATAATTTTATAGGCATACCTGACAGCCTGTTTAGTAGTGAGCTTGAGAAACCATTTTTGAAAAAGCGAGTAGCTTGCCGGAGTATAAACAAAACCAAGATCATGCATGGTGACAATCTTTTTGGTTTTTTTATTAAATAACGCCAGCCAAGGAATAACATAACCGGGCGAAAAAAATACGGCTGGCGGATGAATTAATAATTCAAATCCCAGTCTAATTTGCGACCAGAATTTTTTGAACGGCCAGTTTAATATCTGCTGATTTCTTTTAGGCAAATCAAAAATTATTCGGGATGTATACAAAATTAGGTCATCAGATTTTACTAACAAACCCCTGATGATATGCTGGCAATAGACTTCTACGCCAGTGGGATTTTTGGTTAAGAGCCGTGAGCCGTCAATGGTGATTGGCATAAATTAATTCTCTAATACTTTTGATAAATTTTTCCTGGCTAAATTTTCCCGCCCGTGCCTGGCAATTTTCACGCATTAATAAAGCCCTTTCTTTAGTCAGCCAGTTAACTGCTTTAATAATATCATCAATTAAATATTTGGCCGGGATAAATTTGCCAGTTTGCTCATCAATAATACTTTCTCTCAATCCGCCCTCATCTACGCCAATGCAGGGTTTGCCAGCTGACATGCCTTCCAATGGTGTCATGCCAAAATCTTCGTTAATCGGAATATAAATGGTGGCAATGCAATTGCCAATCAATTCTTTTAACTCTTCATCAGACTGCCAGCCAAGAATTTTAATATTATCAAAACCATTGGCCAGTTTTTTAACCTGCTCAAAATCATCACCGGCCGAAGCGACAATTAATTTTTTATCCGGCATTTTTTGAAAAGCGCGGACAACATCCCCGACTCTTTTCAATTTATCAACGCGGGCAAATGACAAATAATAATCACCCTGGGCAAGCCATTTGAATTTATTGGTTTGAATCGGCGGGTGAATGATCTGAGATTTCTTCCGGCAATATTTCCACAGACGATCCTGGGTATTTTTGGAATTAGCAAGAACGATTTTAAAATGCCAAATATTCAGCCAATAAATCAATCTGATGCCCCAAGCACCCAAATCGTAATAAACAACTTTTTTCCAGAGCTCTGGCCGCTCGGTGCGGAATTTTTTGTACAAGTCAAAAACATGCCTGACCGGTGAATGACAATAGACAAACCTTTTTTGGCTGGTTTTCAAATGCCAGGCGGTAATCAGACAGTTGTTGCCGGAAAAGATAACCAAATCATATTGGCGGACAATTTTTCTGGTCCTAAAAAGGAAATTAAATTGCGCGCGAAAATATCTGAAAACTTCATAAGCCGGGTTGCCTTTGTCTAAAATAAAAAGTCTGCTCGGCGCCTCGGCACGGTTAAATGTTTCGCCGTCAATCCAAAATTCGGTCATAATATCCGCCTGGAGAGCCCGGGCCATAATTAAAATCAACCGTTCTGCGCCGCCGCGAAACATAAATCTATCATGAATGATTAAAATTTTCATAGAATAGTAATCTGTAACTCGTAATCCGTAATCCGTAATTATTTATATAATTTTTATAAAAAATTTACGAGTTACAAATTACTGATTACGAATTACGATACTACTTCATCGCCAAGATACTTCTCTTATAGGCCGCGAGATTTTCCAAAGCAATACCCGTGCCTTTGACCACACAAAGCAAAGGATCATCAGCATTATAGGCTGGTACGCCAATAGCTTGAGAAAGTAGCTCGTCTATGTTTCGCAGAAGCGCAGTGCCGCCAGTCAGCACCATGCCTTTGTCCATAATGTCAGCGGAAAGCTCTGGCGGGGTATTATAAAGCACTGCTTTAATAGCAGCAATCATGCCGGCGAGCTCATCTTGCAGGGCATCGCTGACATCATCAGAACTAACCGTAATAATATGCGGCAAACCGCTCACCATATCACGGCCCTTCACTTCAGTAGTTAATTTTTTATCCAAATAAAGAGCGGAACCAACTTTAATTTTTATCATTTCAGCGCTTCTTTCACCCACTGCTAAATTGTATTTTTTACGCACATACTCTTGAATAGCAGCATCAAATTTATTGCCGCCAATTCTGACCGAACTGTTGGTGACAATACCGCCGAGAGAAATCACCGCGATTTCAGAGGTGCCGCCGCCCATATCAATAATCATATGACCGCTGGCTGAACCAATGGGAATATTGGCGCCAATGGCAGCAGCAATTGGCTCCTTGATAATATAGGCTGCTTTGGCTCCGGCGGCGAGCGTGGCATCAATGGCCGCACGACGTTCGGTTGAAGTTATGCCGCCAGGCACGGCAATCATCACTTCGGGACGGAAAAGCCGCAAGCCGCCAATGGCTTTATTAATGAAATAGCGCAACATCGCTTCGGTAGTCTTGTAGTCGGCGATCACCCCGTCTTTCAAAGGCTTAGCAGCCATAATAGTATCTGGGGTTCGGCCAATCATCTCTTTGGCTTCATCGCCCACAGCCAGCACTTTTTTATCCAAAAGCGAATAAGCCACCACTGATGGCTCATTAATCACTATGCCTTTATTTGGCACATAAACCAGGGTGCTGGTTGTACCCAAATCAATCCCGATTTTTTTGAGAAACATAATTTTATAATAAATCAAAGCTACTCATAGAGTAACTTAAACAGGGCTAAAAGTCAAAAAACTCCTACGAATTACAAATCTTTTACAGATATACGAATTAATCTTGCGAGTGAAGGCAAATTTATATTACTCATACTCATCTCAATGATTTGTATATTCGTAAAAACCCGCCACTTGGACGGGTTTTTAATGTTAACTATCCGCAAAAACTTTGAAGCTCCATAAGCTCTCTTAATTACTCCGCTTCCTCAATTTCCGCCAAATCCTCGTTATTAATACCCAAGGCCAACGAAGTAAATAAATTTATCACATTGCCAAAAGTAACTTCCCAACGTTTAGCGCCTTGGTCAACATACCAAATTCTGCCCCGGTCTTCAGTTTGGAGCAGGAGTTTACCAATCAGTCTATCTGATAATTTAGTATTGACTTTAATTTTGTCATTACCGCGGTTGGCTGCGCTTGAGGCTATTTCCGGATTGTAACCATACATCACTTCACTTTTATCATTAAAACCATCCTTGTCAGTATCTTTGTCCTCACTGACCGAGCTGGGATTAATTAATATCTGGTTTAAATCAGCGTTGCTGATACCGAGGGCTAAATTTTGGAATAAGCTCATCACATTGCCAAAGGTCACTTCATATCTTTTCTGGTCATCTGGATTAACATAATGAATTCTGCCTTTGTCCTCTACGGCTAAAAGCAAACGACCAGCCAGACGTTCAGCCATTTTACCTGATGGAGCAGGTGTGGGTGATGGGGTGGGAGCAGGTGATGGAGTTGGCGCGGGGACAGGGGTTGCGTTACCTAAAGTTATTTTCTTGAACAATGTATTATTGTCTTCGTTTGATTCATAAATAAATAAATTATCATTTTCCAATTTATCCCCATTACCAATGGCATTGCTATCTATCCAAACACGGACATTTAAATTGTCCACATCAAATTTGGCGTATTTTACTGGGAACACCACATCTTGAGTAGTATTAGCCGCTAAATTCGGTAAATATTTGGTTCCGTTGGTATTCCAATTTAATAAAACCCAATCTGGGCCGGCTAAAACCACTGCCAGATAAACACCGGCATCACTTTCCGCAACCCCCTTACCAATATTAGCTATCTTAACATGTAACTCACCGTTATAAAATTCCCCCTTGTTTGGCGTAGTCGGACTAAAATAAACATCTTTCACGGTCAAATCCGGCTTTGCGCCTGTATCTAAACCGGGCACCGGCGGAATTCTATACGCATCGTAATCTATAATATTATTATAATACTCTTTAAGTTGAGCGAGAGGAATTCTGTAATCATTAATATTTAAAGTTGACTGCAGATCAATATATATATTTTTATATCTAAAACCGCAAATATAATAATAAACATCAGCATAACCCGTCTTTTTATTAAGAGTGGTAAAATCTGGTGAACGATGACAAAAGATCTCATCACCAAACTTTTCG
>Ga0210057_1003964_pt1 | contig 20021 bp, 28 predicted proteins | sample CryGeyCG2114_010_2_FD_183968 | JGI IMG/M metagenome (GOLD analysis project Ga0210057, IMG submission 183968) | Groundwater microbial communities from aquifer - Crystal Geyser CG10_big_fil_rev_8/21/14_0.10 (SPAdes) (version 2) | ecosystem: Environmental > Aquatic > Deep subsurface > Groundwater ...
ACCTGATCCACCGCCACCGCCAGCGCCAGAAGATCCGGTAGCTGCATTCATGGAGGAGGTAATACTAGATATCGAACTAGCAAAGGAGTTAGCATCAAAAGACCCAATTGATCCTACGCCACTATACCAAAGCGGGTGATAATTATTAAAGTAATCTGAACCATAAATTTGTTCCATTTTTTTGATCCACTCCTTAGTTAGTCCAAAGCTAATAGCATAAGGTAAAAGTTTTTCAAAAATATTTTCTTTTTCGTAAAATTGTTGGCGATATTTTTCGGCTGTCTTCATATATAATTTAAAACCTTTTACTTTCCATAGGGTTTCTGCACCTAGTGGTGTTATCTTGGCCATCAAACTAGCAAAAACTGATACAATAATAGTGCTAGCTATCAAACCAAATGTTATCGGTAAAAATATTCCATGTTTACTGACAATAATAACGACAGAAAATCCAATAGTAATTAAAAACATTAAACCGGCTATTTGTGATAATTTTTTTTGATTTTTAAAACCTTCAGGATCAAATAATCCATCATCGGTTAATTTTTTTTGTAATGTTGGTTTTAATTTAAGGGTAATTGTGGATATTTTACCTCTTAGTTTTTCTAATCTGACCACTCCTTCCATTGATAGTGATCCTTTAAATATTGCTTCTAATATTATTTTTTCTGCCTCATTTAAATTATCAGTATTTTTTTCTATATAAGTCAGGCTATATTTTTTCTTTTTGTACTCGTCTATTTTCAAATATCCTTTGACGGCCAAATTTATAATTGTAGCGGTAATGTCATTGTTTGGGATATTACCGCCGTATTTTAAGAAGCTAATTTCCAGTGGTGACAAATTAAGTGGAGGTTCATATTCAGGAGTAATTGCTTTATTTAGTTTGAGGTCTTTGCCGTATTTTTTCCAAAAGAAAAAACAAAATAATAAAACGATTATAGGTATTAGAATAGTCACAATAAATAAAGATAAGATTAACAGATTATTTATTTTTTCTTCCCATGTTGGTTGATAGGGAGTAATTATGCCCTTGGGAAAAGTAACGGAAATAGTAATGCCTTCTCCAGCTTTCAGAGTGCGAGTACTTGATACTACAATTGAGTTTCTATTTGTGTCCCAATAGTAATTGGCTAGTCCTATATATTTTTGCCCGACTTGGCCGGTATAAATATAAATTTTAGAATTATTTTGATTGATTTCTTTGGGCAAAATAATCTCGGCGCTATAATTGTCTGTTTGTATTTCCCAAAAATTGCCATTAAGGTTCCAATAAAGCTCGTCAAAATCGTTATTATCAAATCGTATAGTATTTTTATAAGTATAGTCTATTACCACTTTGTTTTCGCCGGTCACGGTACCGCGATCTTGGGCGCTAAAAATTTTGTAAGTAATAGATCCAATTTTTTTAGTAATATCATAAGGCAGAGCAAATTCGCCATCAGTGATACCATTTAAGTTTAATGGCATATTTATTTTTTTGCCATCAGCCATAGTGTAACGAGTTGGTAAAATTCTAAAAATACCATGTTTATCTCGCAAGTTACCACAATCAGCAGTAATATTTTCTGTGATATCCAAACTAGAATCATAATTAACTCTAATTTCACTATGGAAGTCTTTTAAATACCAATCAGTGATTTGGTTAGTTGGTCTAGCTGATGCTATAAGTGGCAAAGCCATGATTATAGCCACAATAATTAATACTTTCTTCATTGATTTTTATAGTTAATGTTTTATTTATAATACCATTTTTGGTTTTTTGGCGCTATTTTAATATTTGATTTATTTTATTAGTAATAAAAATTAGATAAAATCTGTCTATTAGTTATTTTATAATTTAAAAATATATCTTGACTTTTATAATTATCCGCGGGGACTACACAACGACATGCCCGCCATTGCCTGATGGCTCACGCCGGATGACAGGATGGTTTCAGAACTCTCGATTGGGTGTCTGGGATGGATATTTAGTTAATATTGATGGTTTTGTGGTATTATATAAATAATAATTAATAATTTAAAAAAGTATGAGAAAAATTATAGTTTTTTCTTTAATTATAATTGGGTCATTAATGTTTTTTAATACTATTTATGCTAATTATCAACCATTATCTGGTGATATAATTAAAATAGATGATACAACCAAGCCGGCTTTGTATTATATTAACAGTCAAAGTCAGCGACAATTGTATCCAAATGCAGTTACTTTCTGGACTTGGAATTCTGGCGATTGGAATAACATTAAAAATTTTAATGGCAATAAGGTTACAATTAAGTATATTTCTCAAACTGATTTTGACAGGCTCGCTAGTGGTGATAATGTGGTAGTCAGAGCTGGTACAAAATTGATCAAATTTGGTAACAGCTACAATATTTATGCTGTTGCGGATAATGGTGTTATAAATAAAGTTGCTAGTAATGGAGATACTTCTGTGGCTGTCAAGCTTTATGGTGATAATTTTCATAACAATATTATTTCTATCCAGAGCGGTTTTGAGAGCAATTACACCGAGGGTCAGTCATTGATGACTACAAATTCCACAGTCACACCTCCAGCAACTAATATTTTGAATTGCACCAGCGACCAACATCTTGATAATGGGAGTTGTATTTCTAATAGCCGACTTTGCAACATCTCAAATGGCAGTGGTTCTCAAGCGTGGATATCAACAGGATGGGGCCAGTGTTATGCAACTTCTTGCAACTCAGGATATAGCATAACAGAGAGCCCAAGCACTGGTTATGGTATTTGTACGGTTAATCCCGCCCCAGCAATATCAACAGCCGAAATATTATTATCAGAGGAAATGAGTATTTATGGAAATCCATGGAATGTTGGCAGGTATGTTGTTTGGGAGGGGTATGATTATAATATTTATTATAAAGACCTAACTTCTGGAAAACTAATTCCTTTAACTACAGATGGTAAATTTAAAGTTTTTTTTGGGGTTGCTGGCTATAATAGTTCATTTTATAGAATGGGTCGAAATCTTTACTTAAATTATTTTAATGGGTATATGGGGTCTGAAATGATTATCGATAGTGCTGCTGTTGGAACTTATTCAGGGATAGTTGAGGGATACCCAACAAATAATTCGTTTATTTATACAAAGGAACGCACTGATGTAGTTGATACTTACGATATTTTTATCTACAGTATCACGGATAATGGAAAGATTCAGTTGACAAACTCTGCTGCCAAGAGATCTAATCCTGTGTTAAGTTTGAATATGGCCGCTTGGGTTGAGAATAGTTACCAAATAGTCATTTTTGATCGCAATAGCAAGGTAGAGATTAAAAGAATTAATAACCAAAGCGGTAATCCTATCAGCAATTTGGTTTTGAGTGATAGCATTAATTATTTGGCTTATTCTGATGGTCAATATATTTATTATTATGATATTGATAATGGAATAACAAAAATAATTGGCACTACATTGCCAATTAGTTTAATATCGGTATCAAGTCCATATATTGTTTGGTCAAATGGGGAAATACTTGCTTACAATATTTTAAATGGACAAACAATAACCGTTAGTCAATCAACTACAAATAATAAAAACCCGTCGATAGTTAATAAGGGTTATGCTGGCGGTGGATATATTAAATATAATGTTGTTTGGACTTCTACTATATCACCCGGTAATAATAAAGTTTATTTGGGAGAAATTCATAAATATTAGTTATTTTAAAGAATATAATATTTTTTATAAGTAGGTTTAAAAATATTTTGTTAAATAAAATAGATGTTGAAAAATGTTTTTTGGCTATATTATTGGATTGTTAATAGCTTAATTATAAAATTTGGATTAATTGGTGATGGTTTTTTACTTTTGTTTATTATTAATTATTGTCTATCATTTTTTATTTTTATTACTGAAACGAGTGAGGATTGGAATAGATATGGTCGATATTGGAAATATTTATCTAAATTAAAATTCAGATATTTATTACTCGAAAATATTATAAAGTTTTATGTTTTTATTTTTTTAATTTTAAACATATATTTATTATTTTATTATTTAGAATTATTTTTTAGTTCAATTATTACCATTCATATTGTCCTACTGAATGAATATACATTATTTGTTCTGTTTTCCTTATTGCATTTGTGGCGAATCATTTCATTTATAATAAATAAAAAAATAATTCTAAATAAATATAAAGTTGATATGTAAAAATTTAAGTCTCACCTTCTTCCCTGTAAGAAATGAATTAAAAAACTTGGGTATTTATAAATAGGAAAATAAACTTTAATCAATTATGTTAAAATAGTTTATTTAACTTTCATAATAATTATGAAAATAATAAGCAACTTAAAAATATTTTTCAAAACAGTTTTTAGTGATTTATATTATGTGGTTTTGGCGATACTAGTCAGTTTAGGTTTTTTTATTTTTAGCGTTTGGTTATCCAGTTATAATCTTTTGTACCACACTCTAACCTCTAATCTTTTGAGTTTTAGTTATAAATTAGCTTTAACTTTTAATTTTTGGGAATTAATCAGAATAAATTTATTGGCGCCAAATTTATTTTTAGTGTCTCTAGTAGCGATTTTATTTGGTATTAATATTTCCGCTTTGGTTTTTTATATTAAAAAACAAATCGCTATTTCCAGAAGCGCCAAAATCAGTGTTTGGGCCTCGCTGATTAGTTTTTTGGGTATCGGATGCTTGTCTTGCGGTTCGGTAATTATTTCTTCGTTGTTTGGTTTTTCGGCCACCGCTGCTTTTATTGGATTTTTGCCTTTTCATGGCTATGAGTTTGGTATTATTGGTATCCTATCACTACTTATTTCAATTTATTTATTATCAAAAAAAATAAACAATAATTTTGCTTGTGAAGTTTAATTATTGTATAATAATAGTATTAACTAATTTATAAAAAATAATCTAAAATATATGACAGATAATCAATCAAAAGGCAATCAGCAAGTTTTAATCGGTTTTTTGGCCGGTATTTCGGTTATTAGTGTGGTAGCTTTAATTATTTTGGCGGTAATATTTATTAAATCGCCTAGTTTAGCTAGTGGTTCTGGCACTATTCCGGATACTGCTAATTTGATGGCTGTGGTTTCAGGCGAACACATTAGAGGTAATGCCAAGGCGGATATTACAATTATTGAGTGGTCGGATTTTCAATGTCCTTATTGCCAAAATTTTAATACTTCTATCAATGCTTTACTGAAAGATTATAGTGATAAAGTGCGAGTGGTTTATCGCCATTTTCCCCTGGATAGTATTCATCCTTATGCTCGAAAATCAGCGGAAGCTTCGGAATGCGCCGGTGATCAGAATAAGTTTTGGGAATTTCATGATTTTTTGTATGCTAATCAAAGCTCCATTCAATCGGGCGGTATTAATTTTTTAAAAACCGTCGCCACTAATTTAAGTTTGGATATTAATAAATTTAATAATTGTTTGGATTCCGGTAAATATGCTAATTTAGTTGAGCAACATTTACAAGCTGGCATTACCGCCGGAGTGACTGGTACGCCGGGGAGTTTTTTAAATGGTCAAGAGCTGGGCGGGGCCGTGCCTTATGCCAGTTTGCAGGCGCAAGTTGAGGCTTTACTTAGCAAATAACTTTTATAAATTTTAAATTGACGTTTTAGGAAAATAAATATATAATGTTATTATCATAACGTTTATGAAATATTTCTTATCATTATTATTAATCATTAGCTTTATTGCCCTAAGTATTTTTGGGTCTTTGATTATTGGTCATAATATGGGGCATCCCGTCAGTAGTTGCTTAGTGGCCGTTTCAGATGGTGGTTCGTGCCCGGTTGGGGTAATAAATTTTATTTTACATCATAATTTGATTTTAAAAATATTTTCCAAAATTTTGGTCTCGTCCAACTTTATGGTCTTGGTGATTTTATTGTCTTTATTTAGTATTTTTGTATTATTTTGGCAGAAAATTTTGTTTCATTCAGATTTTAAATTTTTACTGTCAAAATCTCATAGCTTAATATCCGATCATTACTTTAGTCGGAAAAAAATAATTAGCTGGTTAGCTTTGTTTGAACAAAGTCCTAATTTATAATCTCGACACACTAAAATTTTTAGTTTTTAGTGGGTCATTTTGATATCCTTTCTAAGGATGTTTTTGTTATATAATTAAAAATTAAAATTTGTTTATATATGAATAATAAAACTCTTATAATTATTATTATTTTGATTATCTTGGGTTTTGGTGTTTTAATTTGGTGGGCTAGTTTAAATCAAGAAAATAATTCATCAGTTTTAGGAACTAATAATTCTCAAAGTGTTCTAACTGCTTCTGAAAAAGTTTATGATTTTGGTACTATTTCTATGAAAGATGGCAAAGTTGAAAAAGTTTTTAAAGTAACAAATAGCAGTGCTCAAGATATTACTATTAGTAGTATCGTCACCTCTTGTATGTGTACCGTAGCTTACCTGGAAACTGCAGATGGTGAAAGAGGACCATTTGGTATGCCGGGACATGGTTTAGTGCCTAAAGTCAATGAAACAATCGGAGCCGGTGAAACTCGTGAGGTGAAAGTGGTTTATGATCCCAACGCCCATGGTCCGGCCGGAGTAGGCAATATTGATCGCTTTATTACTTTAACTGATAAAACTGGTGCTAAATTTAATTTAGAAATAAAGGCGACAGTGACACCATAAAATTATGAAACGAATAATAATAATTTTTTCAATAATAACTTTGTTTATTTTTGGTATCATTTTTCTCAAATATAGTTCCATTACTACTCAATTAATTTGGAATTTAAGCCATGGTGGAGATTGGTTACTGCCACTAGTTTTAATATCTTCGATCTTAGACAGTGTTCATCCTTGTTCTTTTTCAATTTTACTGATTACCATTGCTTTTCTTTTTGGTATGCAAATGAGTCGACAGAAAATATTACAAATTGGCGGGGTTTATGTGGCTGGTATTTTTATCGCTTATTTTTTAATTGGTTTGGGCATTCTACAAGTTCTGCATCTTTTTAATACCCCACATTTTATGGGCAAGTTAGGAGCTACTCTGTTAATAGTTTTTGGCATTATTAATTTGGTTAATGGTTTATGGCCGAAATTTCCTCTTAAATTAAAAATTCCAACTGCCACTCATACTGCTATGGGCAAGTTAATGGAAAGAACTTCTATTTTAGCCGCTTTGGGTTTGGGTATACTAGTTGGTATTTGTCAATTTCCTTGTATGGGTGGCCCCTATCTGATGGTAATTGGGTTGCTCCATGATCAGGTAACTTATCTTAAGGGGGTTAGTTATTTAATGCTTTATAATTTTATTTTAATTGTGCCACTGGTAGCTGTTTTGTATTTAGCGGCTGATAAATTATTAGTTAATAAAATTCAAGAGTGGAAAAAAACCAATTTAAACTTAGTTAGATTGTGGGCTGGGATAGCTATGATTATTTTGGGCATATTAATTCTATTTATTTAAATTTATGAATAAAAAAATACCAACCATGGATGAATTTTTGGCTAAAGTAGAATCACTTAAAAATCAAGCCGGAGTGGATTTGTCCACGGCCGAAGATTTAAGTTTAGCCGTGATGAATCTCATTAGTTTAGAAGAACATTTTTTCTTTACCGGTGTTAAAACCAAACAAGATAAATATTTTGACACTTCACTGGAAATTCGGGAAATCAGAAAAAGTCTGTTGGCTGAATTAATGCCTAATCATGAGGGTGAAACATGGTGTATCAGCAAACATTTATTATCATCCACTATGCGTTTAATAGAAGTGGGTAATAAATTACAAGCCGAAAATAAAAAAGATCAAGCCAAGATCATGTTTACTCGAGCTTATAAAATTTATTCTATTTTTTGGGCACTGAAAATAAAATTAATTAGCGCTCAAAACATAAAAGAGACGGCTAAAACTAGTTCTCAGCTAGAAGATCTAGTTAGCCAACTAGCTAATTGTTGCGATGAATAAACAATTAGTAATTTAATTCATTAAAAAAATATATTATGGATTTAAAATCAATCCTTCAGCCAAAAAAAATGTTTGCCTATGCTAATTTTATTTTGTTGGTTATTTTTATGGCTTCTTTATTTTTAAATCAAATAATTTTAATAAAAACCGCCAAGGCGATGGGCATTCATATGGCTAGTTTAAATAATGTGACTGGTTTAGTATCTAAATCTAGTTCTGGTAATGATAAATTGGACGGAGATATTACTCAAGATGCCATAAAATTGGTTATCTCTAGTGGACAGCCGGCTATTTATGGAGCGGAATTAGGGTTATCATTTGATGCTGTTCAAAATTCAATGAATATCATGCGACAAATGGATCCGACCTATGGCCAGAGAAAAATAGTTTTGGCTGATGCTGATTTGCAGCGTTATATTGATGTAGCTATACGGATTTCTTGTGAATATTGTTGTGGCGCCGCTTCCATTATTGATAAAAGTGGTCGAGCGGCTTGTGGTTGCGCTCATTCTCAGGCCATGCGAGGATTACTAGCTTATTTAATTAAGAATCATGCCAATGAATATAGTAATGATGAGCTGCTTAGAGAATTAGCTCGTTGGAAGGGTATGTATTTCCCCAAACAAATGATTCAAAAAATGGCTAGTCAATTATCAGGATCAGATTTTACTTCTGATATCGCTTCTTTACTTCTAGACATTAAATTGCCTGACTATGGCCAGGGTGGTACCAAAACACCATTGCCATCTGAATTGAATAATTTGCCGAATATGGTTGGTGGTTGTTAAAAATTAAATTAATTATTAATTAATAAACAAAAATATGACAAAAATAAATGAGTTAGAAAAATTAAAAGAAGAAATTTTAAGTGAGGTGGGAGCTACTAAAAAAGAAGCCAAAACTCTTCATTGGAATAGTTTAGCGGTTTATATAGTTCTAATTGTTTTGGCTTTCTTGACAGTGGCGCAAACAGTGCAATCAGCAGTTATTTTAAATAAGATAAATAATGGAGTTATTGCCCCCAGTGGTTCTAATATTACGCCATCATCAAATAATTTACAAAATTTACCAGATATGGTGGGTGGCTGTTAATACAATATTAATAATTTTATGAATGAAAAAAAATTTAATTACAATATTATTTTGATTTCGACTGGAGCTGTGGTGATTTTTATTTCTTTGATTATTAGTTTAACTATATCTTTTGTAGCTAATTTATCATTGAATCAAAATAGGCCTGTCTCAGTTGATAATCCAACTAAAGTCGATATAGTTATTCTTAGTGAATCAAGTTGTAGTGATTGTTTTAATTTGACACCAGTAATCGATAGTATTAAAGCAGAAAATGTAAAAATAAAATCAGAAAAAGCAGTTTATATTTCAACTAAAGATGGGCAAGAGTTATTAGCTAAATATAATATCACCAAAATACCATCACTATTGGTTAGTGGCGATTTTAATAAAAATGATGGTCTTAATTTATTATTTTCTAAATGGGGAGAAATTATTGATAAGACTTTTGTCTTAAGACAAATTGGAGCCCCATATTTTGAAGTTGAGACCAGTAAAGTTAGAGGCCAAGTTCAATTAACAATGCTAGTTGATACTGAATGTAGTCAGTGTTATGATGTGAATAAACATGAAGCTATTTTAAAACAATATGGTTTTGTGGATAATGATTCTAAAGTTTTAAATATTACTTTAGATGAGGGGAAAGCTTTAATTGATAAATATAATATTAAATTATTGCCAACTATAGTTTTGACTGGTGATTTAGATGCTTACCCATCTTTAATTAAAGCGTGGTTACAAGTTGGTACCGTAGAAAGTGATGGTACTTATATCTTTAGAGATGGTGTTAAACAAATGGGAGTTTATAAAGATATATCGACTGGTGAAATAATTACTCCTCAGCCAAAAGTTACCCCTAATCAACAATAAACCAACATGAGTCAAATCAGAATAATATTAAACACTTTAAAATTAATTTTTACTAAAACAATTTATATTGTTTTAGTTGTTAGTTTATTTGTTATTTTTACTTTGGTTAATTTTTTTATTAATATTTTAATTTTAAATTACGATCTTTTAAGTCTCACCCTTACCTCTGGAATATTTAATTGGGAATCCAAAATTAAAGTAATTATAAATTCTATAATTTCCATTAATATATTACCAATTGAATCCATAGTTATAATTTTTATTTTATCAAGCCTGATAGCCATGGAAATTTCGGTTTTTATTTTTTATCTTAAAAATCGATTAATTATTAAACCAGAAACTAATTTCGGGATTTTGGGTTTACCTTTGGCGTTTTTGGGGGTTGGTTGTAGTGCTTGTGGTTCTTTGGTTTTAACCTCATTAATTGGTCTGTCAACAGCTAGTGTTTTAATTGGTTTTTTACCACTAGCTGGATTGGAATTTGAGTTGCTAGGTATTTTTATTTTATTAGCCTCTATTTATTTAATAGTTTTAAAAATATCATTAATTAATAATTGTAAAATTTGAATATGAAAAATAAAATAACCATTTTTTTAGTGGCGATTATTATTTTAATTTTAATTACAGTGGTTTTTTATAAAATTACCTCAATCAATGTGGTAAATAATAATAATTCTATTATTGATAATGTAAATGTGGCCACTGATATAGTTGAAACTTCAAAAATTAGCGGCCCCGCTATCAGGGTTACACCGCTGATCTATGATTTAGGTGTAGTAATTTATGGGGATGTGGTTAAGCATATTTTTATCATAGAAAATATTGGTGATCAGCCACTAGAAATTACTAGATTATCCACCTCTTGTGGTTGTACTAAAGCGATGATGACCGAGGCTAATAAAATTATTGAGCCAGGCTCTAGTGCCCCAATGACAGTGACTTTTGATCCCGCGGTTCACAAAGATGATACTGATTTAGGTGAGCTTAGTCGAACTATTTACATTGAAACTAATGATCCGCAAAATCCCAGATCTCAGGTAGAAATAACCGCCAATGTTGTTAAAAAATAAAAATAATTATGTTTAAGGTTCTTTTGGTTATTTTAAAAAATAAGAAATATTTAGCCATAGCTTCAATGACAATTATGGTGATGGCCAGCGTTTCTTATTATTTAACAGTGGTGAATGTATATAAAAATAGTCCTTTGGTTTATGCGGATATGAATGGTAATTGGTTTACTATTTTATCTTTTATATTCGGAGCCATTATTTCGGTTTTACTTGGTGGTTACATGGCCTTGTTATTTTTTAGAAGAGATATTATCAGAGCTAAATCAACTGGCAATCAAATAGCTGGTTTAAGTGGCACGGTAGTTAGTTTAGTGGCTACTGGTTGTCCGACTTGTGGCGCACCTCTTTTGGCCTTGGTGGGCTGGCCACTGGGTTTAATCGCTCTGCCTTTTTATGGTTTAGAATTAAAAATTTTAAGTATCGGGTTTTTATTATTAGCTATTTTTTTAATTTCTAAGAATATAAAAAATAATTTAACCAATTCGTGTTCGCTTAAAAATTAATCATTAAATTATGAAAAAAATATTAATTATTTTTCCGTTAGTATTATTAATTATGGCTTTTATTTTTATATTTATTAAAGTTTTAAAATTAAATAATTCGCCAGCAAATGCAATTGATCAAGTAGCGGTTGACACTTTAACAGATTCCCAAGATGGTATAGATATAACTATTAATAGCATCGAAAAAAAAGATGGTAAAACTGTTATTAATTTACTTCTTAATAATCATGTCTATGACTTATCAAAAATGGATGCTAAATTTGGTTCCAGTTTGGCTGGGGTTAAATCGAATGATTATAAAATTATAGACTCAGCTACTGGCGGTCATCATGTTCAATCGCAATTAATTTTTGATGGTGATTTGTCTGGGCCACTGACAATTAAACTTAATGATTCATTAATTTTTAATTTTACTATTTAGTTCTAAATTTAATGTTTATAAATAAAATAAATTATTCACCTTGGCTTTGGGGGTTTTTGGGGGCTATTTTTATTACTTTAGTGTTTTATCTTATCCAAGTGCTAGGCATGCAAAGTTGGTCGGGGCCTTGGTATTTTATGAAATCTAAATGGTATTTTGTACTACCGTTAATTTTAAGTTTTGCGATTCAAATGGGATTGTTTCGTGCTATTCATCTACAAGCCAAGCGAGCTGGCGCCGTTTTGGTGGCTTCTGGTGGGGTTTCCACTACAGCGATGATTGCTTGCTGTTTGCATAATTTAGTTTTAGTTCTACCGATTTTAGGCTTAAGTGGGGTAGTAGTCTTTCTCTCGGTTTATCAAAACTATGTATTTATATTTAGTATCTTGTTTTCATTAGGCGGGCTTATTTTTATTTGGCTCAAATATAGACAACATCGTGATAAATGTAATTTAATTAATTAATACCTTTTCTTTATAAAAGGTGTTATAATTCAATATATAATTAATTAAATAAATAATAATATGAAAAAGGCATTTTTATTTTTATCTTCACTGGCTCTACTAGCCTTACCTTTTTTAGCATTAGCTGATGTTGGTAGTAATACAGAGAATGGATATTCGATGATGGGTGGTTGGCCAATTGGCTATGGTCTAGGTTCTGGTTGGATGATTTTTGGTGGATTTTTTATGATTTTATTTTGGTTTATATTTATTGGAGCGATTGTTTTATTGGTGCGGGCTCTAACTGGCGGATTTAATAATTCCACTTCAAAATCCGAAGCTCTAGAAATCTTAAAACAACGTTATGCCAAAGGAGAGGTTAACAAAAAAGAATTTGAACAAATTAAAAAAGATCTTAATTGATCATGACTAATTAATAATTTATAAAACTATGAATGAAAAGTTAAATGCCTTAGCCTTGGGTTATGCCGGAGCTATTGTTTCTGCCATTTGTATGTTGCTGTTGGGCGTTTTGGGTAACCTTGGTTTTTATATGGGGGCTGTGGCTAGGATGCAAGAATGGCATATGTTTTTTTCTTTAAGTGCAGTCGGTATTATTACGGGTATGATTGAGGCGGCGATAATTACTTTTGTCACTCTATATGTGTTTGGTTTGATTTATAATAGTTTGAATAAAAAATAATCAAATTAAATATATTATTATGAAAATATTTTTGATTGTTGTTACTTTTTTAATTTTGTTGATTAGCGTTGTTTATTTGATAATGGTAAATTACAATACTAACTTGGCAGTAGATAATTCGTCTTTAATTAATTATACTAATATTTCAGTTGATGATTTAAAACAGATGTTAGAAAAAAAAGATTTTAATTTGGTTGATGTTCATATTCCCGAGCAACAACATATCTTAGGCACTGATCAGGTTATAGCTTATAATAAAATTAAAGAGTTTACTGCTCAATTTCCAGATAAAAATGAAAAAATTGTTCTTTATTGTCGTTCAGGTAGTATGAGTCGAATTTTAGCTGAAGATTTAATTAAAATTGGTTATAGTAATATTTATAATTTAGAAGGAGGGCTGGATGCTTGGCAAGCCACAGATAATAATCTTAATTCCATTAGTGATATTAATTAATAATAAATTAGATTTATGCAAATCATTGGTGTCATTTTAATTGTGGTTGTCATTGCTCTTTATCTACTTTGGTTTTGGTATAGTAAAAATAGAGAAGGTGTAGGAGCCAAGACAGATGGCGAAGTTCAGGTTTTTGATATTGTAGTTAAGGGCGTTTATTCACCAAGTGTTATTAAGGCTAAGGTTGGTCAGCCAATTAAAATTAATTTTAAACGAGAAGAGTCTACTGATTGTTCTCGGTTTGTAACTTTTTCTAATTTGAAAATTAGAAAAGAATTGCCAGAAGGTGAGACAGTGGCGGTGGAATTTACTCCCACTCAAGTTGGTGAAATTGCCTTTGCTTGTGATATGGGAATGTATCAAGGTAAATTAATTGTGGAATAGCTTATTATAATAAATAAATATTTAAATCTGTATTGGATTACAGATTTAAATTTGACATATTTTTGATTTAAAGATAATATCATACCCATACCCCAGGTATAGGTAGATCATAAATATTATATTAGATTTATGAGTAACCAAAAAATAAATATTTCTCTTAAAAAAGCTCAGAGTTTAATTTCCAAAATTATTGAAATGAGCGATGATAATAAATATTGTATTGATATTATGCAACAAAATTTAGCAGCTATTGGTTTGCTCAAATCAGCTCATCAGATGTTACTTGAGTCTCATTTAAATAGTTGTTTTAAAAAAGCGATGGCCACCAACAATGAAACCAGGAAACAAAAAATGATCAATGAAATTTTAAAAGTTAGTAAATTGGCTAATAAATAATTTAATTTTATATTTAACCAACCTTAAATCATTATGAGTGAGAAGACAAAAAATTTTTTTATTAGTGGGATGCATTGTAAGTCTTGTGAGATTTTAATTGAAGATCAGTTAAAAACTATTTCTAATGTTTCTAGGGTTAAGGCTAACCAAAGAACTGGTGAAGTAATTTTAACTTATAATGGTTCAGAACCACCCAATAACAAAATCATCGAAGAAGTAAAAAATGCTGGTTATCAAATGGGTCAAACCGGAAAACTACCCTGGTTATCCGTTGATTATCGCGATTATCGTGATCTTTTAATTGCTGTCGTGGTTTTAGTGCTAGTGGTTTTAATAGCGGTGGGTTTTGGCATTTTTAATTTTAATCTTGATACCACTAAAACCGGCCTGTGGACCGCTTTACTAGTTGGCTTAGTGGCTGGAGTTTCAACTTGTATGGCTTTAATCGGTGGTTTGGTTTTGGGCTTATCAGCCAGATATGTTGAAGCTCATCCCGAAGCGTCTATATGGCAAAAATTTATGCCCAATGTTTATTTTAATTTGGGTCGCATTATCGGTTTTGGTATTTTGGGCAGTTTGATTGGTTTAATTGGTACGGCTTTTAAAATGTCAGCTAATGGTTTGGGGATTTTGACTATTATAGTGGGCGGAGTGATGATATTTTTGGGTTTGAAATTAATAGAAATATTTCCGGCTCTCAGAAATAAAACCATCAGTTTACCGGCTTCACTGGCCAAATTCATCGGTCTTAATCGTCATGATAAAAAATATAGCATTAGAAATTCTATAACTTTGGGCGCTTTAACTTTTTTTTTACCCTGCGGTTTTACTCAAGCGATGCAACTTTATGCTGTTAGTAGCGGTAGTTTTGTGACTGGTGGACTGGTGATGATGCTTTTTGCTTTGGGTACGACACCAGGTTTATTGGGGGTTGGTGCTTTGACCGCTATTTTTAAAGGTAAAGCGGCGAGAATATTTTTTATGACTGCCGGGCTAATAGTGATAATTTTAGGGGTTTATAATATTACCAATGCTAGTCAGCTGATTTCTTTTAAATCAATTGATAATCAAGCAGTGAAGGGCGTCGGTAAGGTTCAAATTATTAGAATGACTCAAGATACTCATGGTTATAGTCCTAATATTTTAACAGTTAAAGTCAATCAACCAGTTAGATGGGTTATTACTTCTACTAATCCATTTACTTGCGCTTCCAGTTTGATGATGCGAGAATATGGTATTAATGTTGGCTTAAAAAAAGGCGAAAATATTATTGAGTTTACACCAACTAAAACCGGTGAAATCAGATTTTCTTGCACTATGGGGATGTATACCGGTAAATTTATTGTTAAATAATTAATCTCAATTGTTATAAATTAATAATTAAATATATGACTCATAAAAAAGAATATGATATTTCTGGTATGCATTGTGCCAGCTGTGCTTTGATTATAGAAAAAAAATTACAAAAAATTCCGGGAATTAAAACGGCCAATGTTAATTTTGCGGTGGAAAAAGCCACTGTGGAATATGATCAGTCTCAGGTTAATGATAATAAAATAATTACCGCTGTCCAAGACAGTGGTTATGGTGCTAGACCGGTTGGTGAAAATACCAAAGACCACGAAGGTATTTCTAAACAATCAGAAATTAAAAAAGAAAGAAATTTATTTATTTTGAGTTTAGTTTTGTCTTTGCCGGTTTTAGTTTTGGCCATGATTTTAAGGGATATGTCTTTTAATAGCCGAGTGATTCAAGCTCTCTTGGCTGGTGTGGTCCAATTTTATATTGGTTTTAGATTTTATCGTGGCACTTACTATGCCTTGAAAGATAAAACTGCCAATATGGATTCTTTGATAGCGATTGGTACTAGTGCCGCTTATCTTTATAGTTTGGCTACGACTTTTTTAATTGCTGGTGATGTTTTTTTTGAAACTTCATCACTTTTAATTACTTTTGTAATCTTGGGCAAATGGTTGGAAGCGCGAGCCAAAGGTCAGGCTGGTCAAGCGATTAAAAAATTAATAGCTTTAGGTGCTAAGACTGCTCGAGTAGTTAGGGCTGAAAAAGAAATTGATGTGCCCATTGAAAATGTAATAGTCGGTGATATTATTATTGTCAGGCCGGGTGAAAAAATTCCCGTGGATGGCGAAGTGATTAGCGGTCATTCCAGCGTGGATGAATCTATGGTTTCCGGTGAAAGTATTCCCAAAGAAAAAAATGTTGGTGATATGGTAATTGGCGCCACTATTAATAAAACCGGCAGTTTTAAATTTAGGGCGACCAAAGTTGGCAAAGATACTATTTTGTCGCAAATTATTAAAATTGTGGAAGAAGCTCAAGGTCAAAAAGCACCGATTCAAAAATTTGCGGATAAAATTTCTAGTGTGTTTGTGCCGATAGTTATGGTTATTGCTTTGATTACTTTCATAGTTTGGTATTTTATATTATCAGCCCCCTTTGTGGTGGCTCTAATGGCTTTTACCGCGGTACTGGTAATTGCTTGTCCTTGCGCTTTGGGATTAGCTACCCCGACAGCCATTATTGTTGGTACCGGTAAGGGCGCGGAAAATGGTATTTTAATCAAAGGCGGTGAGTCCTTGGAAGGTGCTAATAAAATTAAAATTGTGGTTTTTGATAAAACCGGTACCATTACCAAAGGCCAGCCAATTTTAACCGACATTTTGTCGGTTAAAGAATTTCCAATTTCTAATTTTCAATTTCCAAATAATTTTGAAATTTCTAATTCCAAATTTTCTAAAAATGATTTAATTGTATTACAGCTTTCTGCTTCTTTGGAAAATTCTTCAGAACATCCTTTGGCAGAGCCGATTGTCAAAGAAGCTAAAGATCAAAATATGGCTTTATCCGAAATAAAAAATTTCCAATCGTTATCAGGACAAGGTATTACTGGGGAAATTAATGGGTATAATGTTCTAGTTGGGACGGATAAATTAATGATAGAAAATAATATTACTATTAGTGATGATATTTTAAACAAAAAATCACAATTAGAAGAAGACGGCAAAACCGTGATGTTAATTGCTAGTGATCATAAATTATCAGGTTTAATAGCGGTCGCTGATACCATTAAAGAAACATCCATTGAAGCGATTAAAAATCTGCATCAATTGGGAGTTAAAACGATTATGATTACCGGTGATAATAAAAAAACGGCTCAAGCCATTGCTCAGAAGGTGGGGATTGATGAGGTTTTAGCCGAAGTTTTGCCAGAGGATAAAGCTAAAAAAATTAAAGAACTGCAAACCACTGGCTTAAAAGTAGCTATGGCTGGTGATGGTATTAATGATGCGCCGGCTTTGGCTCAAGCTGATTTGGGAATTGCTATGGGTGGTGGCACTGATATTGCGATTGAAACCGGTGGGGTGGTTTTGGTTAAAAATGATTTGCGTGATGTGGCTAAATCGATTAAATTAAGCAAGCAAACTATGGCTAAAATAAAACAGAATATGTTTTGGGCTTTATTTTATAATAGTGTAGGTATTCCCATTGCGGCTTCCGGATTATTAAGAGCAGAGTTGGCCGGACTAGCTATGGCTTTGTCTAGTGTGTCAGTGGTTTTAAATTCCATCTTGCTAAAAAGGAAGAAATTATAATATTATTAAATTAGAATCTAATTAATTTAATAAAAAATTATGCAAAAATATATTTGTCGGGTTTGTGGGGAAATTTATGACCCGGAAATTGGCGACCCAGATCATGGTGTGGCTCCGGGCACCCCCTTTAAAGAATTACCTATTGATTGGGTTTGTCCCACTTGTCGGGCTAAGCGAGGTGATTTTGATTTATACGATTAATAATAATTAAAAAATGGAAAATCCAGAAATATTAAAAATAACTAATTTAATAAATAGTCAGGTACCAGATATTGAATTAGAAGTTTATCATCAGGAGGCAGTAAAAAAAATCAAATTATCAAACTATCATGGAAAATGGCTGATACTTTTCTTTTATCCGGCGGATTTTACTTTTGTTTGTCCAACGGAACTGCGAGAGATGACCGAAAATTATACCAAGTTTCAAGACTTGGGAGGCGAAGTTATCAGTGTCAGTTGTGATCATGTCTATGCACATAAAGCTTGGCATGATAGTTCTGAGACGATTAAAAAAATCACTTTTCCCATGGCGGCGGACCCAACTGGTCGATTAGCCAAAGCGTTTGGCGTTTATATTGAAGATAAGGGTGAAGCGCTCAGAGGCACATTTATTATTGATCCCCAGGGGGTAATTAAAACCATGGAAGTTAATAATAACAGCATTGGTCGATCCGCCCAAGAATTGGTGCGAAAATTACAAGCGGCAATTTTTGTGGAACAACATGGCGATCAAGTTTGTCCGGCCAGTTGGCATCCCGGAGAGGCAACTTTAAAACCCGGTTTGGACTTGGTGGGTAAAATCTAAGTTAGCAAATTAAAAAAACCATTTGATATAATCAAGTGGTTTTTGGTCTTGACATTTAAGGTTGGTTGAGTTAAGTTGTTACCAGTAGTGTAATGTTCATTATAATAACCAAACTCAAAGGAGACTTAAAATGTCGGATATGGTAGAATGTCGAAAATGCCAGGCTAAATATATTCCAAGTTTTGTGCGTGATTATTATGGTGGTGAAAATGGTCAGGGTGGATTATGTGAAAGTTGTTTTATGAGAGAGGCTTTGACTAAACCTAATCCAATTACTTTAGAAAATCAAAGTCATATTACTAATGTTTGTCAACCAGGGCAGGGTAAAAAAACTTGTCGTTATCTAGTGATGCATCCGCCAAATATCTTTTCTTGTGCTAAAGGTAGCGATCTTCAGTCCAATATTGATGAAAGAGTCAATGGAATGAGAGCTCAAGGTGACAATTGTTCTGGTCCGCCGGACTTCCAATAATTCACTTGAATTTAATTATTTAAAAGACTTAATAAAAAGGTCTTTTTTATTTTGGGGGTGTTTTATAAATTATTGGTTTTTTGTGTTATAATATTTAGAGTATGGAATCAACCAGAGAACAAAAAATTTGGGAACCAATCGATTTTACCGTTTATTTAAAATTCATTAAATGGCCGGTTATTATAGCTTTGGCCTTAGAAATAGCCTTTCGATTTTGGTCGGTGAAATTGGGAGCGGGTATTTTTTTTGAACAAGTGGAAATAATCGCCTGGATTATTCGTTTGTCAGCTTTTATCAATATCGCGATTAAATCCACCCAGAATTTCGGCGCGAGCGTAATGATTGCCATTATCTCTGGCGTTTTAAGCGGATTTATTATTGGCTTAGTGATCGCTTTATATCGTTTTGGCGATGGCTTTATGGTTTGGAAGTTTTTCAATCTGATTACTGAAACCACAATGGTGGCGGTGGTGGGATCACTGGTTGCTATTTTGATTGTTTATGCGTCTAATATTAAAAAATAATAATTAAAATTAATTTTAAAATTATGTCTCAAGGTAAAAAAATCACTCAAGAAGAAAAAATCTGGGGAGCTCTCAGTTACTTATGGATTTTATCAGTGGTGGCTCTGGCGGCTCGCAAGAACAATGAGTATGTGCGGTTTCACGCTAATCAAGGTTTTTTATTGTTCATTCTTTCGCTTTTTTTCTGGTTTCCAATTTTAGGTTGGATTTTAGCGGTGGTGGTGACGATTATGTCTATTATCGGTATTTTGAAATCATTACAAGGGGAAGAATGGTCATTGCCAGTTTTGGCTGGTTGGGCCAAACAAATTGGTGATTGGTTTATTAAGACTATCAAATTATAATAAACATGAAA
>Ga0210057_1003965_pt1 | contig 20019 bp, 19 predicted proteins | sample CryGeyCG2114_010_2_FD_183968 | JGI IMG/M metagenome (GOLD analysis project Ga0210057, IMG submission 183968) | Groundwater microbial communities from aquifer - Crystal Geyser CG10_big_fil_rev_8/21/14_0.10 (SPAdes) (version 2) | ecosystem: Environmental > Aquatic > Deep subsurface > Groundwater ...
CCGCCTCATCGGCGGGAGAAGAATCCCATCCGATTCCGAAGGGGATCCTTTGGGCAAAGCCCTCAGGATGGCGGTACATCCTGTCATTCTGGTAATCCGCCAGCTGGCGGAGCATCCAGAATCGTCTAAGGATGGATTCTGGACAAGCCAGAATGACGATACGCCCTGTCATTCTGACCTCGCCTCATCGGCGGGAGAAGAATCCCGTAGGGAAGAGGTAACCTTGTTTCCAAACGGGATCCTTCGGTCGCTTATGGTGCCCTTAGGATGACATTACAATAACGTAACAATGGTTCTTAATTTTTAATTATTATTGCTATATGGATTTAACTTTTAGTATTGACGAGAAAAAGATTGAGACTAATCGTAGCCAATTTGAGATTTCTCCCCTTCAGGAGGGGTTCGGGCATACTTTAGGAAATTCCCTGCGTCGGGCTCTTTTGACCGCTTTGCCGGGAGCGGCGATTACTAATGTTAAATTTAGCGGTGCGCAACATCAATTTACTACTTTACCAGGGGTGAAGGAGGATTTAGTAGAGGTAATTTTAAATTTTAAAAAAGTGAGATTGAGCAGTCAAAGCGAAAAGCCGGTAACAATTAAAATTGACCAAGTTGGGTCGGGGCAAGTGGTTGCCGGGGACATTAAGACGCCGGCGACGGTGCGGGTGATTAATAAAAATTTAGTTTTGGCTCATTTGGCCGATAAAAAGACTAAATTAGCAGTGGAAATGATTGTTGAACAGGGATTTGGTTATTCTCCGGCAGATGAGCGTAAAGCTTCGCAGTCAACGGTAGGGCTTATCCCCATTGATGCTATTTTTACTCCTATTTTGAAAGTTAATTACTTTATTGATAATACACGAGTGGGACGAGTTACTAATTATGACAAACTAACTATTGATATCTTGACGGACGGAACGATTACTCCTAAAAAGGCGCTAAAAGAAGCGGCCAAAATTTTAGTGACTTATTTTAACTATATCTATATTCCTAATGAGAAGGCTAAAAAAACTATTAAGGAGAAATCACCTCGGGTTTTAAAGCTAAGTGTGGCAGAATTAGATTTATCCGCACGCACAATTAATGCTTTAGAAAAGGGTGGTTATAAAACGGCAGGTGATATCTTAAGGGTAAGTTCTCGGGATTTGATGGAGGTGAAAAATTTAGGTAAAAAATCAATTGCTTTAATAGGTAAGATTTTGCGTAAGCAGGGGGTGGATTGGGTATGAGACATAGGCGGGCGGGGAAAAAGCTAAGCCGTAGCGCTAACACACGCAAAGCTCTTTTTGTTAATCTTTTGACCACTTTCTTTGAAAACGGCAAGGTAGTTACCACTCAGGCTAAGACTAAAGCCATCCAAGGGAAAATTGATGATTTAATTAATAAGGCAAAACAGCCTAATCTTATTTCTCGCCGCTTTATTTATTCTTTTCTTAAAACCTCTAAGGGTGTCCAAAAATTAATTAAAGAAATTGCTTCCCGATATCCAAATAGAAAAAGTGGCTATACTCGTTTAGTAAAGATTGGTTCAAGGCGGGGTGATCAAGCGATGATGGTCAAATTGGAATTAATAAAAGAGAGCGAAGAAAGAGAGGCTAAAGAAGAGAGCAAAGAAAGAGTGGGTAGTAAAAAAATAAAAACAAAAAAGAAAATATGAAAATAAAGTTAGCTAAAACCTCTGTTACTAAATTAAGGAATATTAAAAGAAGATGGTATTTGGTTGATTTGAAAGATAAGATTTTGGGTCGGGAGGCAACAGAGATGGCCGTTTTATTACGAGGTAAAAACAAACCATATTTTACGCCTTCTCTTGATTGTGGTGACCATGTGGTGGTGATTAACGCTCAGAAGGTTAGATTGACGGGTAAGAAAGAAGACCAAAAGGTCTATCAGCGTTATTCTGGTTATCCGGGTGGATTAAAAGAAGTTAGTTATAGGAGAATGGCGGAGAAAGCCCCAAATGAGGTGGTTAGACATGCAGTTTTGGGGATGTTACCTAAAAATAAGTTGCGTTCAAAAATGATTAAACGGCTTTATATTTTCTCGGGGGAAGAACATCCGTATAAAGATAAATTTCAAATAACAAGTTCCAAATTACAAACAAACTCACAGTCATAAATTCCAAATTTTAAATTTTAAAAACTGGTAGGAGCGGTGCTTTATGCCCGCCCGCCATTGGTGATTAATAATAAATATGATTGCTAAAGCTAAAAAATCAATTAAAAAACCATTAGTTAAGGCTTTGGGGAGTCGTAAGAGGTCAACGGCAAGGGTGTGGCTTTATAAAGGTAAGGGGGACAGTTTAATTAACGATCGTAAATTAGAAGCTTATTTTCCGGAAAAGATTAATAGGATTAAATTTGAAAAGCCTTTTATATTAACTAAAACAGGAGGGAAGTTTTTTGTCACCGTTAAGGTTGCCGGTGGCGGACCGATGGGCCAATTAGAGGCGTCAATTCATGGATTATCACGTGCCTTAGCTACGGTGGAAGATAGGAAATATCGGCCGATTTTAAAGAAGGCGGGACTATTAGTCCGCGATCCTCGAGAAAAAGAACGCCGCAAGCCCGGCCGAGCAGGGAAAGCGCGGGCTAAGCGTCAATCACCGAAGAGATAATGAACGATGATTAATGTTTGATGCTTGAGATGTTTGAGTTGTTTGAATTATTTAATTTCTGATTTTTAATAACGTTTTAATCTTCATTCCTCAAGTAAGTTTATTCCAAGATAGCGAAAACCTCGGGCGTAAGCCCGAGGATGAAGCGATATAACAAGTGCACAAGGCGGATCAAAATACCACGGGCGTGAGCCCGTGTGTATTTTATTTACGTTGTTAGATACTAAGGATCTCAACGGTGTCTCCCCGTATTTTGTTGGCATGGTTATATTCTATTAGTATTGTTGTTTCCGAACAAATAATTATGGCGATCGCCATCTTAATTTGTTCTGATGGAATTAAAATTAAGCTGATGTTGGGTGAACGCTTTGATATTTTTCTAAAGTTTCCCGGAGAACAGTAGAAGCTTGTTGGAAAAGTCCTTTTTGGTTAATTTCTTCGCGTTGGTTTTGTTTTAAAAAACCAACCGCTTGTATTAGTGGCTCTCTGGCGGCAAGTCCTGTCGGTCGGTATGGTTTGACCGGCGGTTGGGTTAATTGCCAAGAAAGGGTGTTTAAGATGCCGACGGTAACACCAACATTTTGGGGCGGTTTTTGAGGATAGCGGAAAAGATAATAGGCTGGTAGCCTTTGTGGCTCAAGCCATTGATGAGCGTCTGTTAATATCTCCCGGGAAAATTCTCGGGCTAAAGTGAGCGCTTCATGCATGCGGATAAATTTAGTTAAGATTTGGTCGATACTTAGCTCTCTTTCAATAGCGCGATGATAAGCAGCTTGTAGAGCCATCGTGGTGATGAGCGAATTTAATCTCGAAAGACTGTCTTTACCGCCGCTTCCTTTGATTAGCCAATGACTGATTTTTTGCTTCTCTTCTAACATGACTGTTTCCGGATTAAAACCTACCCGGGCCAATTGGGTATAAGTTTCTCCCTGGATGATTTTGAAATCTTCTTTGGTAAGGGAGCTAAAATTAGAAAAGAGACTAAAAAGTTGGTTAATTCTTTCCTGGACCATCTTTGCTTGGGGAGTTTCTTTTTTTGTTTCTGTTTCGATAACGTGCTCGATGGAGCGAATGCCTGCTTCGACACTGCCGCCGTCTTTTTTAACCTGATGAATGCGCAATTCGTATGGATTTTTGGTAGAGAGAGAAAGATTAAGATAAATTTCCGGTCGGATTCTTTTGCGGGAAAGTAAGTCGTAATTTTCTGGATTTATTTCTTCTCTTCTGACTTGACGCCAAGTGGGATAAAAAATATTACCCTCTATGTCCACACGGATATCGGAGCCGTAAAGCGGCCGACAACGGTTGAAATATTCTAAGATTGGTCTTTTTTCGGGACGGATAATAAAGACTTCTGGTTTTGGTTTTAGTCTTGGTTTATCGTCTCTCTCTTTCATTATTAAACATGCTATGAAGCATATTAGCTTTGCCGATTATCGGTTAAATAGGAGTTTTAATATTTTTAACAGGTCCAGGGGGTAGGATTCGAACCTACGAAGGGGAACCCGCCGGTTTTACAGACCGGTGCAATTGACCACTCTGCCACCCCTGGAAAATCTAAAATCGCAAAGGTAAAAGTAATCTAAATGCTGTTTTATATTATATCATTAACAAGCTAAAAGCTAATAGTGAAAAAGGAAAACAAAATAGTTGGTCAATAATGAATGGTAATCGGGAGCTGTTAATTGGTAAAAAATTTCTAATTTCCCGCCTCATCGGCGAGGCTGGTCAGGTCGAGAATGACAGGTAATAAGTCCGCCGGCTGGCGGACCAGAATGAGGGTTTTTAGCAATGTAGCAATGTTTAGCCTCGCAAGGAGTCACCTTGCGAGGCTATTTTAATTATCGGCTGTTGTTTTAGTTTGACAAAAAGCTTTTGTTTATTTAATATAAAGACATGATGAAAGTTATTGGCTGGGTGAAGAAAAATAAATTGGCCTCTTTTTTAATTGTCATTCTTTTGGTTTTAATAGCAAAAGATTTTCTTAGCAATCAGTCTGCTCGTCAGATAGGTTATAGCAATGTTGGTTTAGACGAAAGTTCTATGGTGGCATCTTCTAAAATGGGGGAAATTACTGCCCTACTCCCGCCAGAGGAAGTTGTTCCCTCAGAAAGCAAAGAGCGTTTGGTGGTTCAAACCTCATCCCTTTCTTTAGTGGTTAATGATGTCCGTCAGGTAAGCAAAGAGGTAGTTAATTATACTCAGGAAATAGGTGGGTTTATGGTCAGTGCTTCTTTAGATAAGCCCCAGGAAGTGCCTTTTGCGACTGTAGTTGTTCGGGTGCCGGCGGAAAAATTATCAGAGACACTTGATTATTTTCGCTCTTTGGCGGTAAAGGTCAGTTCAGAAAATATTTTAGGTAAAGATGTTACCGATCAATATGAGGACATTGGGACTAAGTTGGAGACTCTAAATAAAACTAAGGCTAAATTTGAGGAAATTTTAAATAAGGCCGAGAAAGTTGAGGATATTTTAAAGGTTCAGCGGGAATTGACAAGTTTACAAGCGCAGATAGACAATTTAAAGGGGAGAAAAGAGTATTGGGAAAAGACAGCTAAGTTGGCGAAAATAACCACATATCTTTCTACTGATGAATTGTCATTGCCCTATCAGCCTGAAGGAGTTTTCCGGCCAAAAGTAATTTTCAAACAGGCAGTTCGTTCTTTAATTGAGACTCTGCGTAGTTTTGCTAAGTTGGTCATTTGGGTAGCGGTTTACTTGCCAATTTGGGGAGCAATTTTGATAATCATCTTCATTGCTAAGTGGCTTAAGAGAAGAAAAAAGAAAATCTAATTGCTTGCCTCAATGCTTCAGGGGTAGTAGAATAAAGGAAATGCGTTATTAATTTTCAATTTTTAATTCTTAATTTTTATTGAATTTTTAATTTGAAATTTAAAATTAGTAATTGATTAGAAATTAATAATTAGAAATTTTTTAAATATATAGTTATGGATACTAAAACCAAACTAAATCTACTTACTCGTAATACTCAAGAAGTTTTAACAGAAAAAGATTTAAAAAATCTTTTAGAAGGTAACGAAAAACTGCGCCATTATATTGGTTTTGAAATTTCCGGCAAAGTTCATTTGGGAACGGGCTTGATGTGCATGGGTAAGGTGGCTGATTTTCTCAAGGCCGGGGTGGAATGCAATGTTTTTTTGGCCGACTGGCACACTTATATTAATAATAAGCTAGACGGTAACTGGGATCATATCATCCAAGTGGCTCGTGATTATTTTCAGGAGGCGATGGAAGCCTCTCTTGAATGTTTTGGGGTTAAAAGCGGGGCGGTTAATTTTATTTTAGCCAGCGATTTATATAAAGATACCCGGCATTGGCAGAATTTAATGGAAGTTTCTAAAAATGTGACTCTTTCTCGGGTGAAGCGGTCGGTGACTATTGCCGGAAAAAAAGAAGGCGAGGCGGTTGATTTTGCCACTCTAATTTATCCTCCCCTCCAAGTGGCCGATATTTTCACGTTAGGGGTAAACCTTGCTCAAGCGGCAATTGATCAGCGTAAGGCCCATGTCGTTGCGCGAGCGGTGGCAAAAAAATTAACAATCTCACCACTTTTAAATAAAAAAGGCGAAAAAATTGCTCCGGTGGCGATTCATCATAATTTTTTACTCTCTTTAGTTAAGCCCTCGGTTTGGCCTGTTAAACGAGATATGGAAAAGGATATTTTTGCCACCGCTTTTAAAATGAGTAAATCCAAACCCAACTCGGCTATTTTTATTCATGATAGTCCTGAGGAAATTAGAGAAAAGGTGGATAAGGCTTTTTGCCCGCCGCAGGTAAGCTTTAATCCCATTTTAAATTGGACTAAATATCTTGTTTTTTGGGGACAGGATGAAGGCGAATTTAGAGTGGTTCGAGCGGCTAAGTTTGGCGGTAATAAGACCTATTATTCTTATCGTCAGTTAGAGGGGGATTATAAAAATGGCCGGCTTCATCCTCAGGACTTGAAAACGGCGGTAGCTGATTGGTTGATTGTTAAATTGTCTCCCGCCCGCCGGCATTTTGAAAGGGATTGTGCCCAAGAAGGTTTGGATTTTTTAGAGAAAATTAGTGCCTGATTTTCTTTATCAAAATTAGAGTGGCGGGGATGATTAGAAATCCCCAATACTCTAAAAGTTGAGGCCAAAAGAAAATAATGATTTCTTGGCTTTCCTCCTCGCTATAATTATCTATAATCCAGCCATTAGCCCAATTGTTAAATAGGACATGCTTTTTTAGTTTTTTGATTTCGAGCTCTGTCCGCCAGCTGGCGGATTTAATTTTTAACTCTGGACTTTTAACTTGAAACGCCAGCCAGCCTTTTTCAAAGGATTGAGAAAGAGTGAGCAAAATCGGTTCAGTGTTATTAAGATTTTTAATTTTTACTTTATAGAAACTGGGGTTGGGATGATAGACTTCAAAGTTGTCAATATTGAATGTCTCTTTCGGATTGTTATTGTCGTTGCTTTCGGCGGGAACAATTTTTAAAGAAGTAAGAAAATTAAAAGGAATGAGATTAACAGTAATTTTGCCTAAGTCATTGGTAGCTTTTGCTTGGCCAATGGAAATATTATCAAAATGAAGAGCGTATCCTAAGCTATCTTTTTCCATAGGCGGTTGGATAAAATAAGAAGTGGTTATTTCTTTGTCCAAGGGTAAGTAAGATTCAATATCCGCCTTTCTAATATTTAAGTTTTCTAACCAAAAAAGAAAACTTTGGCCTTCTAAGTTGCGACTCTCAACACTAATTAGGTAGGCGTATTGGTGGGAAAGATTAGGGAGCCAAAATGAAGCGCTACAGTTATAAGCATTAATAGCGCTAAGACGTAAGAACTTTTCCCCGTTTTCTTGAATAATTTTGTTTTCAACTATTCCTTCGGAACTAAATTGATCGCAGTTTTTCGGTTTTAGCTCTTGGTATTTATTAGCCGGCTCAATGTTGGCGCTAAAATATCCTTCTTCTTTGGGAATAATTACTTCTAAAACATTACCATTATAATATATTTCTGGGCTTTGATATTGAATTTCACTTAAATCATAAGGGGTAACTGATAAAAGCTCTTTTTGATAAGAAGGAGGGATGTCTAAGTAATAATTTGGCAGCTCTTGATTTATTGGCGCCTTGAAAAGAAAATAGTCTTTTTTATCTTCAAGGCTAAATTCTAAATCTTCTCGAGATCGGCCGGTGAAAAGAGAACGAAAGGGATAATATGCTTGAGGTGGGGATTGGGGATCGGTGAGATAATCCTCATTTTCTAAATAAGCTAAATCGTAATTATTCCAGTTGTATTTTGGACTAATATTGACGGGAATCTTAGAGAGACTAATAAAGTTTTGATATTGGGTTTTTAAGCTAACCTCATAAATTTTTATTTTGCCAAACTCCTTTTTAAGGGAAATTTTTGAGGAAGAAGAAAGCATTTTAGTGAGTTCATCAAAATAGGTGCCCTTAGCCGATGAGGGGTCGAAAATATTTTTATCAACCCAAAGCCAATGGACTTGATATTTTTCTAAGACACTTTCTAATAAGTTTAAATTACCGGAATAAAAGGCATAGGAAATTTCCCAATAGTAGTTTTCATTATAGGGTGACCAGCGATCGAATTCACGGGCTAAAAGAGGTTGACTTAAACCAAACCATTCAAAGCCGGCGCCTTCGTAGCCCCAAAGGTAGTATTGCCAGCCCCGAAAAGTGTGTAATGGAAAAGGGGCAATTCTTCCCGTTTTTTCTTGTTGGTTGAGCCACTGGAAGGACTCAAAGTATTCTGAAGGAAACTTTACTTTCATACTGGGACTAATTAGATGGCTGGTAAAGGCGGGCAGCATATAATAACCAAGGGCGGTGAAAATTAAAAGCATTGTTAATAGAACAATATTTTTTTGATGAGCAAAGGGATGTTTTTCCAAAAACTGGTAAATAAAACTTAAGGCGATGGAAAAATAAACGGCGAAGGAAAACATTAAAAGAAGAGAAAATTTAGTAAATGGGAATCGCAAAGCCTCTTTAAAAAGAGGGATTTTTTCTTGACAAAAGGAAAATATTATTTTGGTGGGGGCAATATTATTAGTGATAAAGGAAAAAGAAACTAAAAAAATGGGGAGAAGGGCGATTGCGTATTTGTTCTTTTTTTTAATAGAAATTAAAATACCCAAAGCCACTATGAAAAAAACGCTATACTCAGTAATTATTGCTATTGGTTTTTTAAGGTTGGGAGTCCATTCGTTAAAGACGCGGACAAATTCTTTTTTGTCGTCGTCGTATTCTCCCCAATCGAAAAGAAAATTTTTCAAGAAAGCGGTGTTTTTTAGGGTACCGAATTTTTGACCGGTAAGAAAGGCTTGTTGGGAAAATTGGCGGTGTATTTTAGAATTAACCACTTCTTGACCATGGCTTTTAATAAAATAAAGATTGGGTAGAAGCCAAAAACAGTTAAGTAGAAAGGTAACTGATAAAATTGCCAAACCCTTGCGGATATTTTTTTTGGAAAAAGAGAAAAACATTAAAGTGACTACATAGAGAGACAGTCCTAAGAAATAAACAAAGAAAAGAGTGGCCGTATGGGCGGCGGGGGCGGCCAAGAGGGTAGTAACGGCAAGCCAAAGCAAATTTTTTTTCTGTCCGCCCTTAAAAAATTTGCTAACCCAAAGAAAAAGCCAGCCTAAGGCAGCGTATTGGGTGGCAAACATTTCCAAAGGAAGATAGTAATGTTGAAGAGTGCCTAAATTAAGGAGATATAAAAGCCCGCCGCAAAACGAAGCGGCTTGGCGTGAAGTTTTGGCAATATTTTTGGGGATAACGATTTTTTCTAAAAAGTAGTAGACCCCTAAAGGACCTAAGATTAGGGTGAGGAAGAAATAACTGTAACGCAGGAACGAGGGGGAAAGAAAAAAAGATAGAGGGTAATAAGTGATCATTCGGACTAGCTCGGCGGGATGAGCCTGAGAAGCAACGGCTCCTAAGCCTTGATGTTCCTGCCAAACGCCAAAGAAAATTCTCTTAAAATAAAGAGAGAAACTAAACTCCGGATGAAGGGTATCCCAGCCGGAGAGCCAAGTTTCTGGCTGGTAATTTCTTGCTGCTAAAAAAAGGCTAATGGTAATTAGCAACAAAACAAACTTCTGCTCTTTTATCCAAGAAGCAATACTGCCAAAAAGTTTGCTGGCCATAGTTAATAGTAATTTACTTTACTTCTCAACTTCTCTATAATTGCTATAAACTAACTGCCAGCCTTCTTCTGCCTTGGCTAGAGCTTTTTCTAAACTATTACTTTCTTCTTGGCGATGATTATAAATCTCCAAAGCGCCGGTATTAACATCTAAGGCGACTATGGTTAAAGTAGAGCATCCTTCTGCGCCGCAGTTGGTGCCACTTGAGTGACTGGTAGTTACTTTTTGCAAGAGTTGCTCTTCTGAAATAAAAGCTAAATTAGTCCCCTTTTTGCTTTGATATTCATTAATTTCTATATGACCTGGGATATAATCGGTAATTTTAACCTGAATGTTGCGATCTGTATCTTGTCTACCGTCGGGGTATAACCCACGAGCAGCAAAGAAATAATTATGACCTGGGCCCTTATCGAGCATCTTAATGTTAATTTTTCCGAGTTCTACTGTCATTTGCCCTCCTGAGAAAAGGATGAATCCTCCCTCTGGCAAATTTTGATATGCTTCTCCTGCCCAACGAATTACTTCTTGGTTAACGGGGCTAATTCCTTGAATACTGCCTTCACTTTCATACATTGTCTTCCATCCTCCAGGATTATTGCCCCAAGGATTTTCTTTACCCTCGTAACCAAAATCAGGTCCAACTAACAGCCCTCCCGGATCAGCAAAAATGTGGGGAGCAACACCGGTTTTATTTTCAAATTCGCCTTTGGCAACATCAACGATATTACTATCAACTTCCTTAGGCACATTGGTTAAAATTATCCCCTCAATGACTATTTTGTTCACTTCTGGTGTTACTGTCATCGTTGGTGTTTCTACTTTTATTGATTCTTTGGTAGTTACGGTTGGCGTCTCTATAGTTGGTGTTGCTGTTGGTTTCACTGTTGGTTGCTCGGTTATTGCTGGGTCTTCTTTTCTCTTAGTACAACCGCCAAGAGCTATCCCTGCCACCCAAATACCTGCCCCTTTCAAAAATTCTCTTCTGTTAATTTCTTTCCTCATATTTTCACCTCCCTTTGAATTTTCTTTTGACTATTCTTTAAAAAATAAATTGCCAGTGTGCCGCTTAAAAGCGATGAAAGAGAGACAATTAGCCAGTCTTTGGGGCCGGTGGGAGGAAGATTGGTAATTCCTAAAACTCTTTTCTCAATACAAATTTGAGCGGTGTCTTTATCTTTTTCGTCATTAGCCCATCCTTCGACATTGTTGACATCGCAAATGAGAGTTTTATCGTTAGGCAGTTGGTTGATGGAAACAACCTTAGCTTTTATTTCTCGTGTTTCCGTTTCGCCCGGCTCAAGATTATCTATTTCGAAAGAAAGTTTTCCCGAAGAAAATTCTAAATAGTTGGGGAGAGTGTCTTGAACATTAACCCTATCAAAGGTTTCATCACCGACGTTTTTAACTTCTATTTGGAAAGTTATTTCCTCGTTCGCCGTAAATTTATAGCTGGTAATTCCTAAGTTATCAACAAATGTTTGGTTTTGGGGATCCCAAACCTTTTTGTTTATTTGTAGTTCGCCGGTTTTTATACAAACCTGGCCGCCGCCATATTGAGTTTCGCAACGGACACTCGCCAAAGAGGGTCTTACCAATATTATATTCAAGATAGCAAGAGAAAGCAGAAAAACAATGAGATTAAATTTAAATTTCATTATTGATTGGCTTAAAAATTTCCCTGGATTATTGTTTAGGGCAGAAGAAATGTTTGGGCAGAAGTAAAAGATATAATATTATATAAGTGGGGATTTGTCAAGTCCTTATAGCGACTATTAAGAGTCTTTTCAACGTTGTTCCCGGCGGCCAGCAAGTGAGCAAAATTAATTTTTCTTTCTCTGATGGATTGGTAAGATATTGAAGATCGTTAGCGCTGATAATTTTTTTTTCTTCCACCTGGTAAATGAAAGGATTGCCTTCGTAAATAATAATAATTTCGCTACCTTCTTCTACATCTTTAAGGGGATAGAAAATAGCATTGTAGAGTTTAATATGCCAGGGAGAGTCGGTTGAATGGCCAAAGATATATATTGTTCCTAGCTGTCCTGGAGAGGAGCTACCCTTGGCTTGAACGACACCTGTTTTAAGAGCTTTTTGAGTAGCATTTTCATCGGCCAAATCTACCAAGGGAATTACTTTAGTGTTGATATCTATTTGGGGGATGATCAAACTGAAATTATTATCGGGTATAGAAGTAATACCTTTTTTGTTAAGCCAGTCGGCGAGATTAAAGTTGTTTGTTTGTTTTTGATTTTCTGATATATTTTTTGCTGTTGAGACAGTTGTTTTAGGTGATTGGTGATAATTTTTAACGGCAATAATTGGTTGCGCTATTAGACTTAGGCTGACGAGATAAAGAATAAGGCAAAAGTAGCCAATTTTCTTTTTAAAGTCATTTTTCTTATAGTGATTTTCGATGATGCGGGTATCATAGATAACCACTAAATGGCCATCGCGATAAGGGAGTTGTTGATGATTCATTTCAATGAATGTCGCTACTACAATATATTATATAGCTATTTTATCAGATGAGTTCAATATAATGAAGTAGGGAGTTTATTTCAAGAAAGGCGAAAGCCACGGGTTTTGTCCGTGAGTCTCTGTTTTTTGCCAAAAAACAAGATTGCTTTAACCTTTTGATACTTTTCTAATACCCTAATATTCAGGTATTAGAATATTAGAAAAAAGAGGTTTTATCAAATTATTTTCAGAGGAAATAAAAACAGGGGGAGAATATGTTAAAATAACCTTGTGGTAAAGAAACTTCCTTACCAAAAATTATTCTTTCCCAACGGCTTAACTGTATTTCTTGTTAATATAAAAACAGTTAAAACTTTTTATGTCACTCTATATGTTAAAGTTGGGGTAATTAACGAAAACAGAAGAAATAACGGCATCTCTCACTTTTTAGAGCATTTTATCCATCAGGGGACTAAGAATTATAAAAGCTTCAAGCTTCTCTCGGAGGCGATTGAGTTTGAGGGAATGTATCAAAATGCGCAAACCAGTAAGTTTAATACTCTTTATTATGTAAACTCTCCGTCTAAAAAAGGAGGAAAGGCGCTTGATTTTTTATACGAGCTTGTTTTTCTTTCTACTTTGCCCCCATCTCGGATTGACCACGTCAGACAAATTATTTTGAATGAGTATTTTGACTATTGGTCTGAACCTAAAAATCAATTTACGCAAAAGACGTTTTTAAAAAGAACAAAGGGTAAAAATATTTATCAATATGGTTTTTTGGGCAAGCCGGAAACTATCAAATCATTCACCAGAAAGGAACTTTTAGAGTGGAAAAATAAGTACTATCAACCAGCTAATATGATTCTTTCTGTTGCCGGCAATTTTAATCAAAAAGAAATTATGGCGAAGATCAAAAATAGTTTTGGCAAGCAGAAAAACAGAGAAGAAATCAAAGAACCTCATAAGCTAAAAATTACTTATTCTGGTTTTCTGATTTATCATCAAAAAGATAAATCAAACCAAATCAGATTTTTTCTTAGCTTTCCTACTTTTGGCACTAAAGAAGTGGAAATAAAAAAAAATCTTCAATTAGAGCTTTTAGGATTTATCGTTGGCGGTAGTCAATCCTCAAGGTTGTCTAAGCTCCTAAGAGAAGATAACAACTTAGTTTATTTTGTTGGTAGCGGGACATCAAGTTTTCCTTTTATGGGTGAGTTTATCATCGCCGGGTCAACCACTAAAGAAAAGCTTTTCTTGTCTATGAAGTTAATTAAAAGAGGGCTAGAAAAGATTAAAAATAATGGTGTTAGTGAAAGGGAAACACAAAAGGCGAAGAATTTATACCAAAGAAATGTGGTTTGCTTTAATTTTGTAACACCACAACAGATTGCTAATTGGATTGTTGAAGAAGAGCTTAGTGGTAGGAAAATTAGGCTTCCGGATGAATATATGGAAATGGTTAGAGCAACTTCAATAGAAGAGATTAATCCTTTGGCAAAAAATATCTTTGATTTTTCAAAGATAAATATTGGCTTGATGGGAAATTTAAATAATGATGAAGTTAAAACGATTATGTCGGTTTTTAAAAACAAAAAAATAAGGGAAAATTGAGAGGTTTACCTTTTTGAGCTTTTTTTCGCTTCAATAATTTTTCGGTATTCTCGGTAGAAAACTTCTCGGTCAGATTCGTCGATGACTATTTCATAATCTTCTCTTGATACCTCCTCACCCGGTGGAGGATAAAACTTTATTCCCACTCTCTTTGCTAAGTCTGCCAACTCTTTATCGGTTAACTTTTCGATTAAGTCTTGAAGGTGAGCTAATTCTTCCGGCCCGGCAGTGCCGTCAAAATAGTTCGATTGTTTATTCGAGCCTTGATTATCTTTTTGATTCTTTTCCATATTTATATTTCACCCCCTATTGCTTAGATTAAAAAATAATTAATCAATGATCGAGTAATTTAAGAGGAGAGAAGAAAGAAGATTGGGTTTTATTGCCTAGCATGGTGGCAACATGCTTTATCGCTTTAGCGACAATCTTCTTTCTTTTTTTACCACTTATTCAGTTGTAAATGATGCTACCTTGAAGCCTTGTCGGGATCTTGGTCGCATCCTCCGCTGGCACCTCGGCTAAAGTCAGGCTCAAGACGCTGGTTGGCAAGAATTGCCTCGGCCGGGGTGGTGTGAAGCTCTCCCTGGATATCGGGGTACATAGTTCTGCCCCCTACTTGTATCGAAGGGAAGCCACCACCGAGAGGTTTTCTGGAGGGATTTCCTCCGAATCCTCCACCGCCAAATGGTCTACCCATTTTTTCACTCCTTTCGAGCGAATAAAGGTTTGTCTGATTAGACTTAATCTAATCAGCTTCCCGACAATCGGGCTTCGATGCTTGTTGGAGTAATCTTGGCAAGATTTTTGGATATGAGTTATTCTGTCGCCTTTTTATTCAATCCCCTTGGGATTAGTGGCTCTTAGCTGTCAATTAAGACAGAAACGCCGATTAGGGCAATCAGGATAACTAAATATCCTTGGTCTTTTAAAGATTCTCTTCCAAGGATCTTCTGGGATGTTTATAGTTTCACCATCTCGCCATTGAGACGGATAACTATCAACCAACTGAATATTTCAAAGAACAATTAGGACTTTTGGAATCGCTTTTGATTCTTAGTTCTAACTTGGCTGGAATTATAGCAGATTTTCAAGGAGACGTCAATTTTTCTATTTTATCTTTTTCCCAAATCTTTGTTGAGAGGCTTGGATGACTTTTCCCCTTTGTTGATTGCGGCAGTCGGGAAGGGGCAAGGTATAGGCTAAAAATGGCGTAGAGGTGCGACCGCTAATTGCCAACTTAGTTAGAATCTGGAAGCGGTCTAAAGAGATTAGGTCATTTTCTTCATAGTTGGGGGCAAACTCCCGGGCTAAAATATGGGCGTCTTCGTTGCCCACTACAAAAGAAGCCAGCGACCCGACATTGCCAAAAATAGCGCTTTGAATAGCTGGCTCAAGCTGGGCCATATATTGATTAGCTAAGGTTAGATTAAGCCGGTATTTTCGGGCTTCGGATAAGATTTTAATAAAAGAGTTGGTGGCAAAGTTTTGAAATTCATCAACATAAAGATAAAAGTCACGGCGGCTTTCCTCGCTCTGGTAAACTCGGTTCATCACCGCCAACTGAATTTGGGTAATCAGCATTGCTCCCAGAAGAGAAGAATTGTCCTCGCCCAGTTTCCCCTGTGAAAGGTCGGCTAAAAGAATTTGCCCTTCATTCATTATTTTTTCTAAATTTATTTTTGACTTTGGAGTTTGGATGATTTTCCGAATTAAGGGTGAGGAAACAAACTGGCCCACTTTATTTAAGATGGGAGAAATGGCTTCTTCGCGCAGGCGGTTGGGCATTTTCCCGAATTCGTTTTCCCAAAAAGAACGCAAGGTAGGGCTTTCTAAGCGGTTGACGATTTTTTGTCGAAAGCCTGATTCAGTTAAAATCCTGACCACGTCAACAAGAGTCGTTTCGGGAATTTCTACTAAAGTTAAGAGGCTGTTTCTTAAAATATGCTCTAAGCGGGGACCCCAAGAATAGCCATAAAGTTTTTGAAAAATAGCCACAATGCCAGAAGCAACTAATTCTTTCTGTTCTGGGTTTTGCACCTCAAGGGGATTAAGCGGATAGGTAAAATCACGATCGGCGGGGTTAAAGTAACAGATGTCATTTAAGCGTTGGTGAGGAATGTAGTCCAACAGAATATTGATCAAATCGCCGTGGGGGTCAATGACCGCCACCCCCTCCCCTTTTCTAATATCAGAAATAGCCATATTGGCAATTAAGGTTGATTTACCGGTGCCGGTTTTTCCAATGGTATAAAAATGAAGGCGGCGGTCGGCCTTTTTAAGGCCAAAATTGGTAACTTTATTCTTAAATTCGGTTTTGGCCAAAAAGCAGACAGTTTTTTTCTCTTCTTCAGTCAGATTCTCGGCTACGGGTAGATCAGCCGGGGCTTGGGTGGTGATAGTGCGGCCCCAAGAAAGATTGGGTAGGTTGATTTTGCCGGTAGGCAGGTGCCACAGGGAAGCAATTTCTTCAAGGTTGAGAATGTTTTGGGGTGAGCTAACTTGATGATTGAGAATTGCCTTTTTGACTTTATTTTTGCTAAAAATATTAGGTTTTTTAATTGTTAAGCTGTTTCCTTGGGAGTTAGTGTAGATGCCAAAACTGCCAGCTAATTCATCAAGAATGGTTTTATCGGAAGTGGCCAGTCGTAGTGAGGCAACAAGAAGGGCCTTTTTTAATTTTTCTTCAAAAATAGCCCGGTCAGGATGGGCTTGATAAATACCCTCGGCATTTTTAACCCCTTGGGTGATTTTATTTTCTAAATTTCGGGTAAATGATTTTGGCGCCGGTGAGAGAATGATTTGAAAGTAACCCCAACTTTCAGGACTCCTTATTTTGGCTAATGTCGAGAGGATAGAGGAGAGGGGATCAGTATCTTGAAAAGCGGCCGCAGTTTTTAGAGGATAGGCGGGAGAGCGGCTAAGAATAAGATTGGCAAAAACAGCATCTTTAGTGTCTGTCAGTTTGAGAAAGGGGTTTTTGGAAAGGTTAATAAGCGCATCGGGATATTGAGATAATATTTGGCTCTGGAGAAAATTAATTTTTTCTTGAGGGATGCCAACCATAAAGCGGATGGTTTGTTCTTGGAGAGTAATTATTAAAATCAATAGGGGGTTTTCTTTTTTAAAGAGGTCTTTAAAGAAAGATTGTTTACCCCTGGTAATATTGGCTAACAGGGCTTCGGTTTGTTCGGTGGTATATTCATTGCCCTTGGGGAGGCTAATTTTAATGAAACTTAATTCTTTTTGAGCCATTTTATTATTGACAAAGTGCTTTTTTAACTTTTCTCAAATCTTTTTCTTGGTAACGGCTTGAGGGCCAAGTGTTTAATCCGTCGTTAGGATAGCGGGGAACAACATGGATGTGGAAATGAAAAACTGATTGTTGAGCATCCTTCCCGCTGGCATGGAGTAAATTGATGCCCGTTGCCCCTAAATTTTTCTTTATCATTTGGGCAATCTTTTGGGCGGTGGCAATAAGATTGATTAATTCTTTTGAAGGAAGATCAAAGATATTTTCATAATGTTTTTTGGGGATAACTAAAACGTGTCCGCGGCAAAGAGGGTTAATATCCAAAAACGCCAAAGTATTGTTATCCTCATAGATTTTTTCGGCAGGGATTTTACCATTGACAATTTGACAAAAAATACAGGGAGAGCTCATTTTTTATTCTTATTTTAATTTCTGTCTTGCCTAAAAGCTTTTTTAAGTTGCTTTTTTAATTGTTTTGAAAGAGAGGCTAATTCTAAGATTGTTTTTCTTTCTTCTTCATTCATCTCTTCCCAACCCATCTTAATGGCTTGGCCCAAGGTCCACTCTGTTTGTTCTTGGTGGCGAAGAATATTATTCTTAATCTTTTCTTTTTCTAAGATATCTTGAAGTTTTTCTGGTAATTTTGGAAAGAAGTTTTTTTCTTTTTCCAAGCGGAGGAGTTTCTTTTTATCTTTAGCTCTCATACGAACTCATTTTAACAAATTTGTTTTGGAGTTGCAACGAAAGAGGGAGGATTAAGAGAATATTTTTCTTTGGTCGCAATTGCTGAACGAAGTGCGAACCTTTTTTGAGCAATCCGCCAATTGGCGGATGTCCTGACGAGCAGAAACCCGCCCCAGCGGCTCGCCGCCTGACGGCGGACAAAGTAGGTAGGCAAAAATTCATTTTCCCCAGACCCCCTTTTCTTTTTGCCCGCCTACTGGAAACCCCCAGCGATTTTTTCGGACGGCGGGACCTCAAATTTGGTGGTGGGTTGGTTAGTTTTTATTATTAAGCAATTCTTTCAATTTTTCAATCAAGGGCTTGAATTGCTCAAAATCATTTTCAGTTCCGTTGGCTAGTATATGTATCTTAAACTTATTTTTATCTAAACTTTTGTGATACCCTCCGTCAGCTTTTGGTTTCTCAATGTAAAATTCGTCGGCAAAAAGATTCTCACCAAATAAATTCTCGATCCCAGTTGTAACCTTTTTATTGTTTTGATTCTTCTCTAGTATGAAAGGGATCGTGTTATTCTTGTCGCTTATTTTTGCTGTCATGTCCGGGTCCCAAACAAAAACTACCTTGTTATCATGAGGGGCGCGTATAAAAAACTCAAAAAGCACCTTTAATTGTTCTTTTCCCGATCTACTCTCAATACCACTAATAATTTCAACATCATTTTTAATAGTTGGTCCAAAATAATCTATTGCTTTTTGAATATAACCGGTATTGTGCCCCCCTGTAATCACCGCCAGTTTCTTTCTGCTTATCTGGTCAAATAATTTAATACCCTCATCTAATGTTGCGAAGCCCTGTGTCAGAATACTTAATGCTTTGTTTTTATCTGTTTTAACTATCCTGTCTTGACCGTTTTTATTCATCACATAAATCGATTCGTCGGGAGCAAGAGCGATGGTAGTTGGAGAATGGGTAACCAAAATAACTCTCACTCCTCTTGAAAGAAAAATGTCGCTTATCACATCAAGTAAATTTTGCATCATTGATGGGTGAAGCGAAGTATCCACCTCATCAAGTAGCAGTAAACTTGGGAAATGCTTATCGGTAGAAGTTTTATAAACAGAAGCTACCAATGCCATCAATACCCTTTCGCCGGATGAAAGCGCATCAAAATCAACTTCCAACCCCTCTCTTTTCGTATGAGCTAATCTTAACTGGTAGCTATCGTACGGATCCGTGCCTTCTGGCGAATTAATTCTGTAATCCAGGCTATCAAATGCTTCAAGTATTTTATTGATGACTTCCCATGGCTTTTCCCCGTACTTTCTTATAAAATCTTCTTCGCTGAAAACCGGATAATTTTTCCCATATTTACTATTCTGCAGTTCATTACTCTGATTTTGGTTAAATTTTACATAGTAATTCCAAATTACTTTACCCAACTGCGATGGAATAAAATCATTTTTAAAATCAAACGGCCTATAAAGGTTGTTAAAATCTTCCCTCGTTATTTCATCAATACTGTATGGTAATTGCTTGATTAGGACGAACAGAGCTTTGGCTTGTTGATTGTTTTTTAAATTATTATTATCCCGAAAAAGATTGCTGAAGTTTTGCCTGTACTTCAGTAACTTTTCGTGAACTGTCGAATCATCGTCGCTGAAGTCTTTTTTGCGCAAATCCCATATACCTTTAAATTTTTCTGTGGCTAATTTAGATAGTCTGCCGTAATCCTCGCCAAGTTCATTTTTCCACGAGGTAGCATTAGCCTTAACGTGTTGTTCAAAAAGATTCCATGCACTTTCCTTCTCCGTTGTAAATTGGTATGCGTTGAATCTGCCCTCATTTTCTAACCGAAAAGTCTCATAATTGAAATGAACAATGTCCGATTTTCCTATGCCTTCAACTTCCACTTTTGCTTGTTCTATCGCCTGTAAAAGATGACTTTTCCCGGAGCCATTGACACCGGTTAAAATTGTGAAGTCGGGCAGCATTGCCTCACTGAACTGGTCAATGGAGAGGTGTTTTTCTTTAAATTTAAGCTTCATAAATTCTTATGTGGATAAATTACTACTTGCATTAGGTTTTCATTAGGTATTATAATCTAGGTATGGAAAAGAAGTCAAGCGTGTGGACAACCAAGCCATCCAAACGGCAGGCAGAGATCCTGAAATTCATTACTGAGTTTCAAAGAGAAAAGGGTTATTCTCCCTCCCTTGCGGAAATAGCTACCCAT